>Ga0116227_10000228_pt1 | contig 100644 bp, 58 predicted proteins | sample S1TSphgellanicum_FD_89693 | JGI IMG/M metagenome (GOLD analysis project Ga0116227, IMG submission 89693) | Host-associated microbial communities from peat moss isolated from Minnesota, USA - S1T2_Fb - Sphagnum magellanicum MG | ecosystem: Host-associated > Plants > Peat moss > Unclassified... | reverse complement strand
GCTAAAAATAACACAATGACATTCTTCAGGGCTTTTGACAGGATGGCATTTTGGGCACATTTTGAGTGCCTCCTTACATCCCCCTCCCCCCCACCCCCCCCCCGCCCCCCAATTGAACCCAAAATTTTGGAGGAATCTTCTAGGTGTTAGGTGAACGTATAAAAAACCTAAAATTGGGCAGTTTAGGTAGGGCTAGACTTTTTTCTTGGGTTAGTAAGAAGTCTCTCTCCCCTCTTTGTGATATACTATGTACAATTCCTCCTTATTCAATGGATACTCTTCCAATCTGTGCCCTAAAAAATCAAAAAGAAAAACCCATACTTATAGGTTGCATCTGGGTAAATAAGTTTGCTCTTGAGTCTGGAGGGAGCAAGCTCCAATTTCCATTTCACAAATGTACCCAATTCTGGAAGTACTGCACAAGTAAATTGTGCAACTCTTTTGGAACCATACTTGGGCAAATAATCTTCCCAAGATTGATGTCATGCCCCCCCATAAGAAAAAAAAAGGGAGGACTATATAACATACAAAAGTCTACCAACTGAAACAAGGCTCTCCATTCTTTAGAACTTGGCACAATAGTTATTTAACCTGGTTTTGGACTATGTAAAGGATCATAGGCAGGTCTGCCACAATCTCAAGGTTCACAAGTGGTACCCACAATGCAGAGATACCCACAAGCCAAACAAATCACAATGGATAAGTAAGTGAAGCCATCCCCAGAGGAAAGGCAACAGTAAGTAAGGATGCTTGTTGGGATTTGACCACCCTTCATAGGCCCTTGGCTGTTTTAGAGCTTGGAGAAGGGCAAATGTCAAACTGCCCTTCACAAAACTTGATTAGGCATTTTTCCAGTGGTTTTCTTGGGTGTGACAGAGACCCAGAAATGAAGACATGCTTGAAAGGGCTTTTATTTCTGGTGAAATTTTGTCAGCTGGTGAATTTTTTAAAGAAATGGAGCAAAAGTTTTTTTGGGGGGTTTTCAAGTGGTCAAAATGTTAATGCCTCAAAAATGCCAGCTTAATTTGTTAAAACTTTAAGTTCCAGTTGATTAGATATTTTGACTAGGTATCATATTTTGCTTATAACCAGATTTGGCTATATTATCTTATGAATGATCACCACTTCAGCAACCTCACCCACTTGAAAAGAAAAGCACTCATTAGAATGAGACAAATATTGGCCAAATATACACATTGTGGACAAGTGTTTTCTTTTTTCCCGCATTTTGTGATCTTGCCACACTAGCAATCGTTCACAAGGAGTTGTAGCCACATTTGGCTATAGACCAGCTATGAAAGTAGAAATTTATTTAAATCCTTTTATTTCCTGGCTACTTGCTGGAGCAATATGTAAAAAACATGGCGATTCATTAGGAAAAAAATTCGATTTTATTGTGATTTTCAAAAAAAAGGGAATATTTGACAGAATATATATATTTTGGCCAAAAGAGAAAAATGCTGTTGCCGACCCAGATTTACAGCTTTAGTTAAGGACTCAGGAGGCAGTTTATTGAAGTCAACTCACAATACAATTTGTCAAGCTTTGAAGTTACATTTAGTTACACGTTTTGAATGGAATCGAAATGAGACTAAAAATTGTCTCTTCTCGCAAGGTCTTTTGATCACATGAAATGAGGATGGAAGTTTGGTTGTGGGTGGACCCACCTGCAAAGCATTAAGGGTTCAAATGTTCATACTCAGAATCGGAAATGACGGCTTGCAAACCACTTGGGTTTTTGAGCTTCTTTGTTTTCAAACCGTGGGGTCACGCATCTTTTGCCACTGTTATATGGACACAATAAAGTCATCCTTATAGTGGCCAAATCAAAGGGTGAGAAACCCTGGCCAAGTTTCATCAAAACCCGGAGATGAGCAAATACTTTAATGTGTGAGGCCTATGGGAGTAACTTTGACACATGCCCCTCAGGAAAATAATAGCAATGTTGGGAATAAATTCTCTTTCCCTTTTATGATCTTATACATGACCCAATAACTTAAAAGCTGTAGAATGAACTTTGCTAAATATTTGCTTTGCATTCTGCAGGTTGTATGTTCATTATTAGGTATACCTTTTTTTCAACAAAACCCTGAACAGTTTTCGTGGGTCTTTTTGTAATGGAGTCAAAGAGTGACAAAAGAAAATTTAACCAAATTTGGCTCTACAAGTTAGGTGAAAGTCAAAAAAGCCAATGATCATTATGTATTGTTGGTGATCTACTGGAACCAAATATAGCAAACTGGATACATTATACTACTTTTTAATTTTCAAATTATGGCTATTGAAAACCCCAAAAATCACACTTTTTTTTATTCATCAATTGACGATTTTTTTCCAGAAAACAAGCACCTCTCATCCTAATCTGTTTACTATTTATTGTTTACAATTTTACTTCCGTTTGGGACTAGAGAGTCCATTAGACAAAAGGTCGATCATGGAGGGCAGATTGTCCTCTGGTACTGGCAGCATGTCACAAATTTGGCCAAGGCGACCGTGTTCGTAGTCTGCATGAGTTCAACAAGAGTGCTCATGTCGGTGAGGGGTAGGGTCGAACAAAATCGTTCCCTAACTTTCTGTGTATTTGGACAGATAAGGAACAAGTGCTTTTCATCCTCAACCTTTCCTAAGTCGTAGTGTCGACAAAGCCTCTCTGCGTATGGCACACCCTTCCATGCACCTAGCACAGCTTCAAGCTACATGTTGCCACACCGAAACCGGGCCAAAGCTTTCCGCAACTGAACACAGTTGATTTCACACAAGTAGCTTTTACTTTCGTATGACATACCCTTGAAACACAAGTATCTTGTTTGCATGATGGTCCAATCTCGCGGTTGGTAAAGAGCTTTTCAATGAAAGCTAATCGCATATTATCCTTCACCCTTTTTACATTCAACATTGTGTGGGGAAAAACCTAGACGGGGTGGGGCCCCAACTTCTTGGTTGATCGGGCCTCTTGTCGTAGATCTACCACCAACCGGCTGCACTAGCCTTGTTAGATGGGTCGGATGTATGTGCGTTAACCCAGGAACTATTCCCAGTGGCAGTTGAGGAGTCCCTGCCTAGAGCGCACGGGTCGTTGCAAGCTAAAATGTCATTTCCAACGGTGATTGAGCCAAAGGCAGAAAACCTGCCACCTCTTGGGGCTGATTCTAGAGTAGCCATTTTTTCACGGATCCAGCCCAACATTTTTTTCCCGCAACAAGCATAGTGAGTTGGGCTTCCCATGCCTTTCCTAAGATGCGGTCTTTAGTGACCGTGCTCACACGATTATAATACAACAACGCTTGTCCCCATGCAAAATGTTCAAAGGAAAATTTGCCAAATTCTACCAGCACGATGGACGTGCTGGTTGTTTTTCGCACCCCGAGTAGGGATTTAAGGAACCCTTGATAGACTACTTCAATAGCCTCTATTTTCTTGGAGTCCACCCAAACCTCATAGGTGTAACTTGTTGTGGAATGCACCAACGTGTTGAAAAGGTCACAGCGTAACTTAACGTCCATAATACGTAGTTCCGCATAGCGGCGGTTCAATGCGAATAGCGAGCGCCTACTTGCAGCTGCTAAATGTTCCACTGCATTATCCAAATTCGGGGTGGTCTTAAGCAGGATCCCCAAATATTTGAAGGTCTGCACACATTCAATAATGTCACCTTCAAACAAAAACTCTTGGCATGGGTCAACAGAATTGAACACCATGACTTTTGTTTTTTTCACGTTCACTATAAATCCACGTTTAGCACATAACTGATGGAGTGCGTCTAACTGTTGTTATAATCCCACCTCTGACTCCAATGTTAGAGCAAGGTCATTTGCAAAAAGTAACAACCATACGTGCACATCTGTTAGGGTCGGTGCATCGCATTCTCTGCCATCTAAGCACCCCTTTAGGGCATCCAAATATAGCCCAAACAATAGGGGGCTGAGAGGACAACCTTGTTTCACACCTTGCTGGCACTTGAAGCTAGAGGTGACACCCTCGCTTGGGTGGTTGATGTGTACGGTATCCTTGGCATACATCACTTATAGGCATCACAAGAAGTGTCCCTCCACCCCAAGGCCAGCCAACACTTGCCACAACATTTCACGCGACACAGTATCGAACGCCTTTTTTAAGTCCATAAAGCAACAATAGAGTGGCTTCTTTTTTCCTTACTCTGTTCTATCAGAATTCGTAATATGAAGAGTTGGTCAGTAGTGCGGTAATCTTTGCGAAACCTAGTTTGACCCTTGGCACGTAGCCCATGTTGTTCAGCCCACTCACTCAGCCTTTTGTCAAGGATCATAATGAACAATTTTGCTAGGATAGGCCCAACCGTTATCCCCTTGTAGTTGTCCAATTTGGAGACATCGCCCCCTTTAAAGAGCGCGTGGACCACCCTAGTGGAAAGGGCTTCTTGAAAGCCTTCTGCTAGAAAGTAATTGAACGCTATCAATAGTGGCATGTGTAGTAACTCTCCCGCATCCAAAATGAATTCAGCTTTCACACCATCGAAACCGGCTGCCTTGTTCCTTTGTAACTTTTTCAACGCCTGAAGCAACTCAACAAGTGTGATATCTATGTTCAAGGTGTGGCTAGGTGGAGGTTCGGTCACCTGAGCTTAATGATTAGTTCGCAGCTGTATGGGTGGTGAAGACTAGCCAACTAGCGTGCAGAAGCCTTCTAAAAGCGTAGCTACACTGATCTTGTCCACAATGGGTGCCCTTGGCCGATACTTTTTCCAGAACGAAAGCGCATCCACCTTAGCAAGTGCACATATATGTTGAGGTCTTACAGTTTCCCAAAAAAGTCTTTTCCTTTTGAATAAATTTTTGAGTTTACTTTCTTGATGTTTAGCGACGTGTGAGTCAAAGTTGGCTTTCAACCAAAACTTAATTCACGTTTTGCTATACGGTAATCAACGTCAAACCAGGGTTTATGGCAGTGTTTCTTTCTAGAACTCCCTCCCGAAAGCTTGTTACCAAAAATAGACTTTGCTACAGCACCCACGCACTGCTATAATAGGTCAGCTAACTCATCTGCCCCCAGATGCCCAATCAAGTCAACAACCCACAGGTTTCCAAAACTCACTGTTAGGGCAAGCTGGTACTCTTCAACATTTGATTTATCATAATTGAACCTAGGCAAAAAAAAATTTGTTACTACCGTATGTTGCGGTTCAACAAAGCTACAATCGTGTTCAACCGTAGGTGCAACGGCCTGTGGTCAAACTCTCCCCCCATCGCATGGTAACGGGTGTCATCTACTATCACCTCGAGGTGTGTAGGAGCTTACCAAACTGCAAGTGACCCAACAATATAATCGACAATGTTGTGCCCCCCATTTGCCAAACAAATGAACTCCCCTGATTTGTCGCCAGGTGTCTGGCCATTAAAGATGAGCAACCCAGTGTCACAACATCAGTCCAGGAGTTCGCGACTGCAACCGCCAACACTAACGTCACCGTTTTGTCATGTAGCCACAACATTTGGTTACTCATATTCAACAAGCTCAGGCGCCTGTAATAGTTCACAAAGGTCGCTAATGTCAATGGTATCTGGTAGTGCTGCAGTACGTGCATTAAAATCCCCTCCCAATAGTACTATGCCCCCTAAAGTTTGAACTCTAGCAATATCTATTACCAGGTTTTGGAACATGGATTCGTTTTCATGTTTGGAGCCAATAAGGGCAGCGTACACCACGCAGACAAACAAGTCAGGGGCAACACCCCTACTGACCCCTAACGATAGATAAGAATTGTGACTTCCTTCCTTCCACTGTGACAAGTTTGGCCTAAGTGCTTACGAAAGTAAACAGCAACCCTCTCGTTATGTTTTATCGCTTTTATATTTCCTAGTTGCATAGTGCGTGCTACCGCAAGTGAGTCAAACCCTTCAACATGTGGCAAATGTTAGCCTGGGAAGTGTCAAGTTTCGATTAATAAGACGAGGTCAGCACCCTGAAACAACTATAGTATTTGCATGCTCGTTTCCAGTTTATTTACACCACCCTCGTGCATGTTCCATAATACCACGCATAGGTCTCTCTGGTCCCCGCGCCCTTAGATAGAGGAGGGCGGGCAAATCTAAGTGTTATTGACAAAAAATTCGGCCGCATGCCAAAATGCGCGTTTGCCTACCACCTTGGCCTCTTTGAATAACGACCATAGCTTTAACTTGCATGCCTATTGTGTGGGCGTGAGGTCCTCATCCAAGCCCAACTTGGTCCCTACTAGGCCCTTGTGCCCTCGCAGCACAGCTTGATGGTCCTCGTTCGTTGCGTCCTCGATTTCTTTCCAGAAAATAAACACCTTTCATCCTGATCCAGAGGTAGGAACAAGGACCAACACGTACACATGTACCATGGTAAAATCCCCATTATTTTTGGGAATGTTATAAATATCTCTCCCCATTATGTCAGGGTGTCCTTGAGTCCAAATTTAACATAGTCTTGGTTTAATATACATAACCTCTATAATCAGGTAATCAATAATATTTGATTGGGCAGTGTTGTAAGTGGCATTTAGGATTCTCACTCATTGTTTCGTGCCAAGGTTTTATTATTTTCTTCTTTCTTTCTTTCTTTCTCTTCGCTTTCAGTTTTTTAATGTTAGCTAGTCTCCTTGTTTCAATCCTCATTTACATATTTGAATGACTCTTTGGTTAGATATTTTGAAGTGTTCAGAAACTCTTTTAGTTCATCAACAAATCTTTCTTCCCATCTTCGAAGGTGGAATAGGTCTTGACTCTACAAAGGTTATTGCCCTAGCAATGTACTTGGGAAGCTTAGGGGCTTGTCGCTCCAATCATCACATACATATTTTTTTTAGGACGATCGTTCATTTTTATTGGGGGCTACAGGGGCCAACAATTTAGGTCCACTTCCATTCCAAGCTCACTTTAGGTGGGCTTGTGACCTTTTACCTCTAGCTATTCAAGCTTCCATCCCACCATTTGAACAACTATTAGAAAGAAGAATAGATTGTCTTCAAGAAAACATCTTTAAACATATGCATGAACATTCATTTTCCAACATCATCTCAAAATTGTCTTCAGATTGTCAAAAAGGTCATTTTAGTCAAATGTATTGGTCAAATGTAACAAGTGTTTTTCATGCCCCAATTTTTTAGTCAAAATGGACATACCCTTTGGTTAATGTGAACACTTTAATCAAATTAACCTTCTGAAAAGTCGTTATTTTTTATAGTGTTTAAGAAAGCATCTCAAAAAACATGCACAAACATTCATTTTCCAACATCATCTTTGAGTTGTCTTTAGATTGTCAACACGTTCAGTTGAGATCTTATGAAGGCCCAAACTTGGGTGCTTGGCTTTCTACCCACCTAGTCATCCCATCTTTTAGGATGGCCTTTGACATTTTCTCTTCAACATTATGCACCAAATTGGGCCTCCTTCATCCCACGACTCTTGGGCTTTCTCGATGCATATGCAGCTAGGCCATAAATCCAACATGGATACATTTATTTTGTTGTGCTCATTGGGAGAACGCATTGCCACACATGATGCAATTCAAGATTCTTTTGCCTCCATTGTTAAAGATGTCGAGTTCCATTTTTGCGCAAACAAACACATGTTCTTCAAATGCCATCTTTTTAATCATCATGACAACAAGTGAATATTGTGCTTACGATATATGATACTTGCACTTTGGCAAATTTAATCATTATTAACCCAAATCATGTAGATTTTGTTTCATGAATTGCTTCTTCCTAGGGAGTGGTTATGACAATTGCAATTCTAGCAAAAATTATGTCATATCCCTAAGGATGATTTCATCCCTTTAATAGTAGGAAATATGTGGATGTTTACATTAACAAGTGGACGACTTCTTCATCAATGTGCCAACATGGCATGATCAACAAAAGGCTCTAGAGGTCCTCCTATTTCAATTTTATGTTCATTTTATAGGCAAAGGATGTTAGTATTCTCTAACATTAAGTAATTGTGGTAGCAAGAAAAGCCTTTTCTAGGCTTGGTGTCCTTCCAAGTTTTTCGTCCATCGCTTTGCACAATTTGCTTCGTGCTACTAGTGATGGGTTTAGGTCCTAGGTTTTGTGTTTTCTCCTCTTAGGGCTCCCCACTGTGTGTTCTACACTTTCAAATGTGGTCTTCTGTTTGGACTTTGGTCTTTTTTTTTCCTTCTCTTCTTCCTTTGCCAAATGTTTTTCCTTTATTTATTATTTATTTTATTTTTATATTTATTTAAAAGGCTTGATTCAAGGAACATTAAGGTACCAATGTAAGTATTGCTTGACCTAACATGGTGGATTTGTAGGCTAAAAGTACTAATATATTACATATAAATTATAAGTGGGTTGTAAGTTATGTTTTGTTTTTGAAACACAACCCATAGACAATGGGAGATGAAAAATACCCCCAAAGAGCTTCATCTCATGCATTTTAAACTTGCCTTTTTGTGCCCTTCATGATTATGTGCGAAACCTAGAAAACTTCATAAAATAAAACAACCAACAAAATGGCAAGAGAAGGAACAAAGGAAAAGGACAAAAATTTGAGCCTAAAGAGCAAAACCCAAAGTGGGTCACTAAGGGGCAAAGGAACAAATCATGTTCCACAAACCCACTAGTCACAAAATGCATATTAGAAAAAAAAAAGGATGGAAAACCTAAAAGAGTAATAGGCCTAGAAAAGAATTTCAAAAAAAAATCATTCACAAGTATACCTTTTCAACCATTATTTAATCAATCTTCTTTTGTATTATTGAATCCTCAAGTTGTTTTATTTTTTGTGGCATTTTGTTTAAATAATTTGACAAATAAGATGTAGTCACAATAAAAGGAATCAATAACAACAAGGTTGGATCCCCTACCAAGGACTATATTATATATGTGTCCTTCATGTATTGGTTTATTAAATATCAAATTGTATTTTAAATATAATTTTTGGTTAAAACTATAATTTTTTAGATTGGATATTGATAGTGAAACCAAATATGACCCATTTTATAAATTTTTATTTATTTTTTCATCAAGCCTTACATTATAATCAAATGTACAACAAGTTTGTTTTTAAGCATGATCACAAATTTTGAACTATTATAATCGTTAAGGACCTTCAAAATTAAAATTATCAACATTCAATACATGATTCAATAAGTGTGCACATATAAGGATCAACACATGTGGCCCTTCATATGAATTATCTCAAAGGTCACAATAAATTTGAAATCATTTAGTGAAGGTTTGAATAGTTTAAAACACATTCAATTTTATAGCTATTAAAAAATAGTATGTCAATAAATGTTTTGTGCATGAAAAAACACTCCAATGTCATGGTCAAATGATTTCAAATTTATGGGATTTCAACTTCATAATAAACAAACACAATTGCAAAATATGGTTAATTATGTCATTAAATACAATAAATGATTATTTTTCAAAGTGGTGCAAGTACATGTTTTCACTATAATCAACAAATGTTTTTGCTCCCTTTACTATGACTACACCCAATAGATAAGTTTAATATGTATAAGTTTTTTTTTTTGTTTGAAAGATAAAAACCCATGTCATTTTAAGCATGATTGTAAAAATATAAATGGGTTGATATCATATGGTTGGTGCTATATAGTAATGATGTGTTGCATAAAATTTAGTCAAATTATCAAAACAAAAAAAATGTTTCATCATAAATCATAGTCTATTTAATATATTAAAAAAAATTAATCTTTAATTTTATGGTCAACTTTCATTCTTGTTTTGTGTTTGAAACACATTTTCATTGTGTCATTACCAAACTCAATACATGTTTTCACATTTTTTCTCTCTTGTATTTTATACATAGAATTCTCACATAATATTTACATAATTGCAAAAAATCATACAAATTGTACAAATTCATGATATTCAAAATCAAAATTTAAAAAGAGTCAATAAAAGTTAAAAGGAGATCAAGTACCATTAATAAAACAACTCCATCACGATTATTTCCACATGCTAAATGCAAAGGCATTTCTCCATGTTCATTTTTTGCATTAACATATACTCCTTTGTTAACAATTTCTTGAACAATGTTAGCATATCCACATGAAGCTTAACCAAACAACACATGTTCATATGTCAATGACATAACATGTTAAAATAGCCTTGACATAAATGTATTTTAGGATACGGTAATAATGATATGATGCAATGTGTAGCATGTAGTAAATCCTCTTTATCTCCACAAAGACAAGGAAAAGAAACATTTTGCAAATGTTTTTGAAGTTGAGACACTGATTCATTCTCATATGAAACTAAAATGCAAAAGGACACAACAATCAACAAAGACATTGTTCCATTCCATTCAAAATAGATTCTAACCACCGTAATCCATTTTGATAGAATGAATAGTTGTCCCCCCTAAACCACTACAAGATTTGCATTTTTGTCTTTGGAATTAGACAAATTAAAGTTGTATTGGTGGATGGTTGGGTGACCTTTCATGAAAAACACAGTCTTACAACTTCCAAAAGGGGTTGCAAGTTGCAACACCTAAACTTCAGAGGCCATTAACCATCCACATAAAGAAAAAACTAGTAATGAAAATCAACCAAAATGATCTAACCAACCAAAACCCATAACCATTAATGAAGCATCTTGTGCACAAAAAAATGATCTTAAATTTTGTAAGTTTGAAAGATTTCCAAATCTTGAAAATTTGAAGATTAAGAGTTGCACTTTTGCCTTCAAATGTTTTCCAATTCCTCTCTTTAGTTAGTGTAAGGCAATATCTATGGATTTTGGAACCACCAAAATGACAAATTGGAATAATATTTGCATTTTTTTTCAATTCTTATGCAAATGAGATCTTTGTCAACCCAAAAGTTGTTAATATCATTCAAGAACTCTTCTTTTGTATCATTCTTGAACCATAAAAAGTCTTTTGTGAAAGGTCCCTTTCTTTCACCATTTTCATATTCTTTTCAACAAATCTTACCGTAGATTAAACCAATATTTGTTTATGGGTTCCTTCTTTTTGAATCTCCATCTACATTGAAAATTTTAGTGGCACCATCATGTAAAATATTAGTTTTTCTAATAATGTTCATGTCAAGTTTTAGTTCACCATGAAAAGAATCTCCTAATCACATAGAACACTAATGGATGATTATTGATGATCATGATTGAAAAACTTAAATAAAGGAGACATATACTTGTCATGTGTTACTATCTGAACATAAATTATTGAATTAAAGAATAAAATTCTACATAGACAAATTAATGCATAAGGTTCAAATCATGTTAAAAGGAGTCAATGTTATCATAATTGGTGCTTAATTAACTTGTTTGCAAATTTCAAAAAGTAAGTCAATCTTAGAGAATTTTGTGTTATATTTATACACCCAACTCTATAATATATCAATCTAACATCAAGATAAGTTTCAAAGTCATTCAAAAAATTAAAAATATTTTTCATCACATTTTGAAATCCATATCCAATAGTTTTCATGCTTATAAGGCACAATGAAACAATGTAAAACATTGGACTTAAACATTATTTAAACACAATGTTTTTACATTATCACAACATGATTTAGGATGTCACCATCAGTTCCTTTTAGCATGATTTGACCCATATAGTCACCTAAAGCTCAAGAACTTATGTTTTGGGAATGACATCCAAAAATGCATCTTATGATGTCTATAAATTGTGTGTTTTCATAGAATGTAAAAAATAATATACTATTTATCTTTCCACATATTCTACTAGAACATGATGTAAATGACATGAAATGTATAAGGATGTTGTTGATGATTGTTGATTCTAAATCCCCCAATCTCCAATCCAATTTGTAGCACCATTGATTTTGAAGTTCAAATGCAAATTTGAATCTTGTGATATGGTTAGAGTGACTTGTATTTCCTTTTCAATGTTAGACTATTAAATCATATGATTGAAAAACTAGGTTGAATGGGCTTAGTTCTTTCCTACTAAAGGTGGAAACATGAAAAAACCTTTTATCTTGCACCATGCAATCCAAAATTGGTTTTCATAATAAATTATTAATGTGGCCTATGTCATTGAACACATATTCTAACATATATTCTTACTCAAAATTCCATGACTCTTGTAGCACAAATCTAAAAATAATGAAACCAGCTTGGTGAACCTCTATATTCATGGAAGGTTTTCCAAGATACCAAGATGGTTTACTTACAATTTCCATATAATTTCAATTTATGATTATAATTGAACTTTCAATTATGAAAATATTCAAAATTCAATAACTTTTGCATTGCAGTTCTAAACATAATGAAATATTTCACTTCAATGGATCGTATCCATTGAGGAATTTTGAAAAATACCAAGAATGGAATGAGGACATACCCCACAATTTGAAATACATCAACATGCCAAAACATATAAGAAAAACAAAGAACCTTCCTCAATAGCAAGATCCCATATTGAACATTTTCTCCTTCCTATAAACTATTCATTTTAATAGATCATCATGATCAAAGTTAAGTGAACCAACAATTTCCTTGGATCTACCAACAAAGATTTTACCTCTTTTCAAGGTGAAACTTAAAATCCAAACAATTAGACTATTAGAAAGAAACCAACCAATTAATTCTAGCCATGTTGTTGGAATTAAAGTTGATATAGGGGGAATAATTATAGGGTTAATAAGTCTCATCTTGAAAAAATAAATTATGACCAATATAAAATCTATTTTAAATGGAATATAAAAGTTTTTTTCCATATCTTTGTTTTTTCAAAACTTTTTTTTTTCAACAACATAATCGTAAACAATGAAGTGAGGAGTAGATTTTCAATACCTTCTACACCAATTTGCATATGATTTTTCTTCAATTAAATTTGACTTCAATTCAATTAAATCTAAATCTAATTCATTTTTTTCATTGTTTCATTGTCAATAGTATTATGAAGTAATGCAAAGCCCAAGTTGTGGACTAATATATAATATTAAATTTATTTAAGACAATTAGTAATTTTAATCCATGAACTTTTTTGTTGAAAATCTTTGCAAAATATATTACATCTCATTTTAACCTTCTTGTTTACCTTTTAATGATGTTGGACTTTGCCAATTCACCAACTCCAAATGTTCCAAAAATGATCTTCATCCAAACTCAGTGTGGAATACTTCTATAGATTGATGTTTGGTTGAAGGTAAAATTGTCAAATTTTAAACTCATACCTACATTTCAATTTAATAGTGTCAAATAATATACTCCCACATTTTGATTCACATTTTTGCAAGAAAAACATCATTTGCACCTTATAACCATAACTCGCATCATATTGGTTCAACATAATTAATAACACTAGACATTAAAATTTTGGTAGGGACAAGCCATATGTATGTCAAGATAGGTACTTGCCAATCATGTTTCATGTATGAAGTTTTTTGTCCCTTCTAGAAATTTGCGTCACTTTTTGCCTCCCATTAGAATTTAAGCATTATAAATATTTTCTACCAAAAGTGAAGGAATTAAATAAATGGATCAGTCTAGAGTTGCTTTTAAATGACCAAAATGAACCAACATCCATGAGCTTACCATGAAGAAGGGTTGGTTACATAATCAAAAAAAAAAATTATGTTGGGTTCAAATTCTTAGCTAAATATGTAGTACCTATTAGATTTCACAATGCCAAAACATGTTTTCCATGATTTGGACATTTACGACTAATGTCCTAATCTAGTCATGTAGTCATATGTCCTTAGTCATATACTTTTACTCAAATTTGTGACTACATTGCAATTGCATTATGACTATATGACTAGCCTACATACATTAATAACCTACCTATGTTAGTAATTTAATTATGTGCTAGTTACCTATTAAGTAGCTAAAGTACCTATGGGCTATTACTACCTATTATCTACCTATCTATTATGTAATACATACATACCTACCTACTTATTTACTAGATATAGGTAGTACATACCTACCTAATTACCTACTACTTACTACTAGCTACTTAGCTACCTACTAGGTAATATGTATGTACATGTGTGTGTACCTACGTACTACCTACTTCTAAGCACCTACCTACTTACCTATCTATTAAGTAGGTAATATGTACCTCCTTACCTACCTATTGTATAAGCAATACATATGTACCTACTATGCACCTATCTACCTACTTACCTACCTACTAGATAGGTAGTACATACTTACTTAACTACCTACTACTTATTACTACCTACCTACCTACTATTACTTCTAGGTACTACTTACTTATTACCTACCAAGCTAGATACCTACTAGGTTACTAAGTAGGTTCTAAGTGTTAGGTAAGTACTTAGGTACCTAACTAGGGTAGCTAGGTTAGGCTACTTATAAAGTAGATTAGAAAAAAATGTTTATAACAATATGGTGACAATTTTGGTTGTGTAAAAATCATGTGGTGCAATGGTTAAATGGGGCTTAAAGACTTCTTCCCTCAATATGGAGGTGAGGGGTTCAAATCCTCTCACTTGCAATTTAGTGAATGAGCCTAACTAGCTTAGCTTGCTAGTTAAGTTAGCCTACATTCCTAGGTAGGCTAGGGCTTACATTTCTAACATACAGGTTGAATTTTTAACCTTTATACCATGTGGCAACCTAGCCACATGTCTACATGGCATGGGTGGAGAACATATTTATTTATATTTAATAAATTATATCCAATGGCCATAATTTATGTATCCCATCAAACATTAATGACCTCCATGATTTAACAATCACAAAAATCACAATCATATATTGTTTTGCAACTAGGCCACAACAACACTAGATGTTGTCAATGACATGTCTTATTTGATTACATAGTCATGTAGTCATGCATGACTTCCATGACCAACAATTTAGTCATAAATCAAGTTGCAAAAAACAACTTTTGATGTAGTGTTTGTCATGTTAGGCTCAGTTTTAATCATAGGAGATCCCCAACTTAGTGACCATTCACTTTCAACTCATTAAAGTATTTGTGTGTTTAGTGAATATGGACATTTGGAGGGTTGAAGAAAGATTATAAGACTTTCATTGTTTTGTTTTTGATTTTTCTTATCAAGTAAAATAAGATCAACATGTCAATCAATGCAAATACATAGGCTTCAAACATTTGATCTCAATAGGAATACTCATAGTTTAGCAAATAAGTTCATACAATGGAGGTTGATAAGTCCCAATTTTAAGCTATCATTATGTGCCATTGTGATTGTCTTTAAATGTCAAGAACTATGCCATTAGGTTACTATATGATTGTACATGTTATGTTAGTACAATATGTTACATTATGCAATATAGATTGGTGTGACAAGTTCAACATAATTAGGCGAATATGAAAGTTTAACTGGTCTAGTACTATTCACTAGACCAACCAATAATGAAATGTGATAGATTACCTTCAATATTACAAATCGCTACCATGTGTCATTGCATAACATGTATTTGTGTTGGTGAGTATTTGTAACAATTTATGTGTTAGACAACTAGTTAGAAGATGTTTATTATTTTGATCCAAAATAATTCTAGGTTTCATTTGGTTGCAACTTGCTACAATTCATTAAAGAATGATCTCCAAGTCCTTTAATGGAGGTTTAAATGTAGGCCCTTCCCACTTTTTTCCTTAAAGTTTGACCCAATTTATTCAAAGAGATTTTCAATAACCAATTTATCTATGTAGTCATGATTGCTTTTGGATGGATACATCAATTTTAATATATTAACTAGTCAAGGGTAAATATAATTTAAAAAAAAAAAAAAGCTATGTAAAGGTATATATGCTTCAAAACATTTCAAAATTGGGTAAGAGTTTAGAGGTTGTGTAAAATTATTAATAGAGGTAAATGTAAGTGATGAACATTTGCCCTATTCAAAGATTAAGAATAAATATTCCATCATTTATCCTACACATACCTTGTGAGTATAAATGAGTAAACATAGTGTAAATCAAAATATTTACACAAGTAACACACATTTCAAAGTGGAGAAAGACAATTTACATGTGCAATTGCCATTCCAAAGATGAAAATGTGAAATTTTAAACATCATATAAAAAATAAGCTCAAATTTTGTTCAAGGTGATTAATGTAATGGAAATATATAAAATACCAAAAGAAAATACATTTAATACCATAGTACCTAGCCTAGTTCAAAAACAAGGTGCTGTATATATATAGTCATTTATGTTTAGCAGTAAAATTACCTTTTTCAACAAATTGACGTTATACTAAATAGCTAGTGTGCTTGAGATTTTCTTTCTGTTTTTTGGCATGGTAGGCAGGTGTTTTTCAAAAGAATTGCCAATCCCAAAAAGTGATTAACTACCTAGTGCCTAACCAGGTTAGGTACTATGATATTTGATATTTGTTGGTTAGTCATCATGATGGGTATGAACTTTTGGCTATGATGGGCTTGATGCCAATCCACTCAATTCTAATCCAGAAAAAGGGTAAGCTGAACTGAAGTGGGTTCTTTAAAACATATGTGGAATCCAATTGAAGATAGTTATCCTAATTGAACACCTGGCTATTCACAAGAGGAAAGAAAGGGAAGGATATATAGTTATCACCCAATCTATGTTGTGTGAAGAAGATACCTGGGACAAATCTATAATGCCAAAAAGACCTATAATCCTGGTGACAAAGATAGAAAATGGAAAGGAGGCAAAGAAAAAAGATTGTCCAAGAAAAGGCAAATCTGCTTTTTAAAAAAAACATTCAGCCAACTGGGTGCTTACTTTAAGAGACACCTCCAGTTAGTCAAGCCATGAAAGGAGGAGCAAAACACTGCAACCTTTTTCTTCACAGTTTCAATGAGTATGTGACCACCCAGAGATCTTTGTTTTGATAACTACAAAACAACACACTTCAAATTCAAGTACCTAGTCCCGGAAAGGTATGAAAAGTCAGAGGGATGATCCTTGTACCAAGTGATTTTTTGGCCAATTTTGTGATGTAGCCAAAAGTGGCCATCATCCAGAAAAGGTTTTAGCCAAATTTGGCTATTTGCCATATGCGAGTTTTTTTAAACTATAAAAAGGATTTTTCTATATTCTTGGCTACCTATTGGAACTTATCATAACAATCTGGTGATTAAATTTTTTTGATGGGGGATCTGGTGTATTTGGGTCATTTTTTTCCATGAAAAATCCGTTGCGTATAGATTTTCATGAGTCGAAAAAATCACTCCTTATACTGGTTTGTTACTGAGTTGTTCTTTGTGACTATGGAGTAAACTTTGTTCCAACTTGATGCCTCAAAAGAGGTACCTAAAACCTGGAAAGTGTGTATTGCTGACAAAGAGACCAAGTGCAAAGATGACGAAGATGTCATGTGCATGGAGGACATTTCATTTCACCAAAGTGCTTAATAAGCTGCTTGCAAACCCATTTAATAGTATTACGGAGGTCCCTAGAGTGCTGACTTTTGTCTCAACACTAACTTAGGACCAGTGATTTGTTTTCCAAATTTCAGATGTTGTGGCATTGGCTAGAGGGATTTAGTATTAAATGGCGACTGTCAAAACAGTTGAAAAACTAGTCTAAAAACTGCTACCAAACTAAAAGCAGAGTCCAAATGTGGTGAAAATTTTTCATAAAATATTTTTTTCTCGAAATTTGGTGAAATTTTTTCGAATATATTCCGAATATTTGTTTATTTTGCAGACTTTGGCCAAATTTCACACCAGAAAAACGGCTGCTGAGGACTCGCAGCTTTTGTTTTCAGGAATTTCTGTTTCCAGCCCACTGGTGATCATTCTTACGAAGATTTAGCCAAATATGGCTATAAATCAAAAATAAAATACAAATCTTTAATCATCATTTCTATATTTTTGGCTACACAATGAAAAGAACATATATGAATCTGAATTATTATTAATTTTTTTCCCTCATTGGATTAAAGCCTCCGAAATCACTTCATTTTCAAATTTCACTTTTTGACAAAATTTTGCCACTAAAACTATCAGTGCATTTCCACTGGGCATCAGGGAAATAGCGTGCATATAATATTGTGAATGAAGTTTAATTTTTAATAGGGTGAAACTGAGTTTGAGATTTTTGAAAATGCTCGAGATAGAAAATGATTGCTTTTGATTGGTCATCATAATGACTGGCCCATGTGGTGGGTGGCATTCAAATGGTCTAGCACTTTATATTGTTTAATTAAAATTTTAAATAATTAATTTAATATGTTGGATGAGGATAGGGACGAGGAAATAATTAATATCCTATGTTGGATGTGATACAGGCCCCAATAGGGGCTGGGAGTCAAATGCAGGACCCACCTCTGAGAGGACTCTTATTCTAGTAATTCCCTTATTCTAGGGCTTTTTCTAACAAATATTTTGTGTCTCTTCTGTTCACATTTCATGCTATTTCTTTTTTCTTTAATGTCCCTTTTGTTCACGTTGCTGCTTGTTTTCTTTTGTGTGCCTTATTTTCAAGTTCCACCCTACTTTTCTGTTTTCAAAAATTTCCTTTCCATTCAAATTTCATGCTATCCCTCCTAGAAAAGAGCACAAGTATTACACCTACTCCTCTTAAAGAGAGGGAGGGAGCTTACACCTACAAAGGTAAGAACTAGTGTTGGTATGGTATATAGTGTGTTATTGACTAATATCAACACGGGTATCAAATAGAAGACCAGTTTGGCATGAGCTGAAGCATATTAGCCTTATATTAGTACTCATAGTCTTTAAAAGTACCCAATACATGCCTGGTGTATTAGGACCATCTGGTATGTTCAAAAGTCAATACTAGACCAACATTGGTAAGAGCCAATGTTGTGCAAGTATATCTTTTACCCAGATGTACCCACCAAATACAAATGAGGTATATTATTCGTCTTAACTAATTTTCAAAAGAATCAGTACACCACATGGTGTGCATACTTGAGTATATAAATTTGAAAATTTATATTCATACCCTTGAATATATGGATGACATATTTATACTTGGGCCAAAAATCTGGGTAAATAAGATTAGGGTAAGCAGAATGTGAAACCTATGTATGTCAAAAATCCATTTGTGAGTTAGTTTGATGGGATGTGTTAGTGCCAATTTTGCCAATTTGTCAGCTAACCATGAGGGGCCAGCTAACCATTCAGCATGATGATCAATCATAAACACAAAGTGCAAGTCTAGTTCATAAAAATGTCACAAATTTCTTTAGTTTCAGCATTCTATGTGTGTATGTGTAATGTTTAAAGGCAGATGTGCTCCATGTTTCATTAAGCAAATTAAAGTTTTTTCAATGTGTTTGTGCATATTTGTAATCAAGGATAAATCAAACATTTTGATTTTTTCATTCTAACATTAGTAGGATTTGTGCATGATCTCATCGAGTCTGGCCTTTAAAAATCTGTTTCAATATTTCCAAAATGTCAACATTTTTTTCATTTCTAATTAGATAACTGAAAAATACATACCCATTTAAAAATCCCCAATAAGGGCATATACAATAGCGGTTTAGGGTTTGCCTTGCCCATCACCAGAAGTCACAATTTCTATACACCCTAACCCTATCTTGATGGAAAAAATTTAATGCAAATATACCCTTATACAAACCAATTAGAAAATAGTTTATATCTTTACCCAAGGATATATAAAAAACAACATACACACAACATTGGTAAGAACTAAGAAACCTGCTCTTGTGCATCTTGCAATCTAGATATGTTTAGGTTCATGATAGCATTGGTGCCTACCAGCATTGGGACCCACTAAACACTTGAACAGAATTAGTCTGAGAGAGCTTGTTATACACCAAACAAACAGACAATTTCTTCTGCACAGGCTATTATTACAAGGTAATTTTTCATGCAATTCAAAGGCTTGAGTTGGACACTGGAAGCAGTTGGAAATTGCAGTTTGACAAGGAGAAAAAACAACAAAATAAGATCCAAAAGTCATGCAATTTCAAAAGTATGTCTTAGGGAAGGGACATGTGGTGCAATGGTTGTCACCGGTGATTCAAAAGCAATTTGGGGAAAAAAAATCCTCACAGGAGATTAGGTACAAAGAGTCAAGCACCCAAAATCTTGTACCTAATCTCCATGTGAGACTTGGGTGATGTTTCTCAATGGTGGAACCAGCAAGAAATATGTAGCCAAAATTACCAGTGCAGGGGTTTAGGGCTCTTCTTACTCTTATGAAGAACCTCCGGTTTTGGTTCTTTCTTAAAAATAAATTACAATGGTCTCGCTTCCAGTTCCACACATAAATTCTTGAGAAAATATAAATTCTGGCTCCAGTCTGGATCTTATATAAGGGGGACCAAAACCAGTGGTTAACTGCCAGTTAACTCTGGGTCTAGTCACTTATTTTTACATAGACATGGATTTTGGTTCCAGTTCCACCTGCAAATAGAATTGGGAACCCAGTTCTGGATATGGATGTTACAAAATTTAAAACCCAGTTCCAGTTCTGGAAGTCAGACACAATTCTGTTCGGGTTCCTAATACCTGGAACTGGAACTAAACAGTTTGGACCCGCCAGCCACAGGGACCCACCCAACACTGAAAATTACCCAAATCTTCTGGGCTAAAAGCAAGAGACATTCCCGAATGTGGTAACTTGACATCCTTTAAATTCTCCCTAAACCCCCTTTTTTCTAATAACTTTTGTACATTTTCCAAATCCGCGGTATGTCTATAAATAAAAGTTTTGCGGGTTTTGAGCAAAAGAATGCTGTTGTCAAGGGTGACATGAAATTATCAAAAAGTGGTGACGCAATTTTGCTGACCAAGTTGGAAAGTAGCACTAGGCTACAGCACTTTTGCTTACAAAAAAGAAAGTTAAACAACACCGGCATCCATAGAAAGGCTTGGAGAGTTCAGATAAAGCTACTTGGGGTAGGTCGTAAGAGATAATATCTCAACCAAGGTTGGAAAGGTTTTTTTTTCTTTTCAATTTTGTGATGTTGCCACATTGGCAATCATCCACAAGATTTAGCCACGGTTGGCTATAGACCAGCTATGAAAGTATAAATTTATTAAAATGCTTTTATATCCTGGCTACTTGCTTGAACAATGTGAAGAAACATGGAAAAAATTTAGATTTTTTTCAAATTTTGAGGATTTTAAAGACAGAATATTGGTTTTTTGAAAAAAGTCACCAAAGGCCAAAAAATTGTCTTTTAAAAAAAAACGCTGGAACTTGGAAGTGAAAGAAGAAGTGCAAGAGGTCCCATCAAATGACACTGGCCAACATGAAAGGAAATTGGAAAGTTATAGATGTAGGGTAAAGCTGGGCTTTACCAAGTGCACCGTTGTTTTGAAATGGAATGCGTGCTCCAGCCTGCATTCCATTTTTCAAAATCGCCTGCATATATATTTTTCAGTTTTTCCTGGTTTACAATATTAATGTGCCTTCAAATTACACTACACAAATTGGACCAGGTGTTTACAATTTAAAAAAAGCCTTTGACAATTACAGACTGAAACATTTCAATGGAGTAAGTCATGACAGCCATAGTGAAAGGAAAATGGAAAGATGAAGGGAGATTAAAAAAGAGCATGCCACAGGAAAATCAGGTCATGTCATGCACAGCTATGGTTTTAAACTTGTGAAGCCCCAAGGGTGGGATCATCCCCAAAATATGGGGCCTACGATGGAGCAACGACCAAGTTTGGGTCCGCATTTTGGGAGTATATCCCACTCTTGGGCCTTATGTGTCATTGTAAAGCATAAAGCCCTTTACATGAACCTTAACATGTGTAGATCATGAGGCATAGGAGGGGAGGGTTCCTCCAAATAGGCATGGGCATAAGATCCTTCCCACTCTTAAGGAGTAAGCTTATCCTTTCTCTTTTGTATGAGGGATATTCACAACTGTAAGGTGACCTTCAAATACATTACAAAGCTTTTGCAGGTTCTTTTACGACTCTAAAATGGCCACTTTGGTTATTTTTAAAACGAATGTATGTGGTGGCAAATATCATTGAAAATTTCAAAAATGACAGTATCCTTAAGAAAATATTGAGCCAATTTTTTATTATTGCATTGAATGTGGAAGATAATAGCATGGGGTAACCAAATTTTGTTTTGGAAGGCAAGAACCTTGACAACTAAGATACACGATACAATTTTTGAAACAGATGAAGGAGTAATTATATTTCTTTTTACTCCCAACCACTTTGCAAACAGTAATGAGTTCATTTCACCACTAGGATTTGGCTATTGCAACCAGTGTTGGCCAGATATTGAAAATTGATAATAAAAAATTAATAATAATCCTAGGTAACTGATAATCCAGGTCTGGTGCAGTTTATTGAAAACCAACCTTTGTAAGTATCAATTTCTTTTAAGAACTGACTACAATTCCTACCCACCTGGTATGAAGTTTGGACATACCCATCCATACCTGATTTATATAGTTTCACTTTGAGAAAAGATCAATACCCTACCCATATAAAAGGCATGAAGACTTGCATTTGAACCAGGTAGGTTATCTCTAAACCCTTGCCACCATGCATTTGGCGTGGGACAAAATAACTTAAACCCTAAAACTTACCTTGGCATGATATCACATGGTTCTCATGTTGGGTATTTTAAAAAACTGACCCTTTTTATAGTGGGTGGGTATTAAAAGATTTGTAGGTTTATTTTAAAAATTGACACTTATGCATAATAGGTGGGTATTGCCTTTGAAATAATATTTGGTCAAATTGATAACTAGGGGTAATGTTTAGAGATACAAATTAATACCAGGCAGGTCCATTAAAATTTTCCATTGCTATCCATGGATGTTTATTATTATCGAATAATTATTTTTATTCTCAGATTTTATAAATCACAAAGATTATTCATTGCTCAAAACTACATATGACAATTTTTTTTAAAAAAATTATTGTGTTGGACTATAAATTGGTAGCTAGACCTACGACTCATTGTAGGCCTATATATTTATTTATCAATCTTTTCTTGCCATGTCAATGTGACAAACTTTAGTCACAATTATAGGATGTCAAGAGTTAGGTTTGCACCCTTACCTCCATGGCCATAAAGCATGTCATTAAATAGGTAGGTGTGTGTTTTAGCTATGTAAATTTTTATTTAAAACCTACCTACTTCCTTCAGATTTATTTATGACTTGCCTACCTATCACATACTTATTTATTGATTTACCTAGGTCGGCAGTAGGTAAATATTTACATATTTACACACCTACATTCCTATTTACAACCTACTTACTTACCTTAATGATACATACTTTTTTTACAACTTGCCTACCTATCTACTACCTACCTACCTTCATTCATTTCTTAATTTTATTCAATTTTTATTATTATTAAATTGAAATTTTAGCATATTTAAGAAAATATTGTAAGAAAATTATAATATTTTCAGTATTCATTTTGAAAATTGAAAATTGATCTTTTGAATCTCAATTTTGGGCTATAAATTCAAATTTTAAATACTAAATGAAATCTGAATTTTTTTCTAATTTCTTATTTAGCAATTTCAGAAATTTTGAATTAATTTTTTATTTGGGCCATAAATTTAAGTACATTCTGCTTTCTTTTTATCAATTAAAATTTAATAATGAAATTTTTTTACTTGTGTCTATTTACACATGTCTATATTTTTATAATTAAAATTTATTTATTAGTTATTTCATTTAAATGTAGATAGGTAATTTAATGTTAAGTAAATACAACTATCACATTATTATAAAAGTGTATAGAAATATAAGGCAATAGATAGGTATCCACTTTGCCACATAAACATCAAATGTGATACATTTAATCACATATGCTAACACATCACCAAACATGTCACAATCGAACTATTAATTTCAACCACATTGTTGTGCATGTGATCTCCATGTACACATTACAAAATCCACATGTAACACATGTAAACTAAAATATTTGTTTTGATTAAGGTGAAATTTGGATTTAGTTATAATCCACATTGCTACTTTTGCATTTAGTCAAAATAGACAACTAGTCATGAAAATTTGATAGTACAATCACATTAGTCACTTTCAAGTAGTGAAATGGACATGTTTTGCTATAGTGAAAGTAAAAAGAAAATTCCCATGATAATCCATTTATCATCCATATAGATGCATGAAATTTTTCCATTTACATTTCAATTTTTCATCAATCCTACCGGGGGACATTAAATTTTAAATTTAGATTACACATGTTTCAAACAAGGATTTCTTTGGGGGCGGGGGGTGGGGGGCATTCATAGATGAGGGATTTTTTGCCCCCATCCATGATTATTATTTTTTTTTATCTGCACATATTTTGCCACCCTATATTAATTATAATTTTTTGTTTGCGTCCAATTCCAATAGCCTATATTCATTTATATTTTTAGTTTGAATAAACTTGGAGTTGGAAAGGAAATCAAGATTGTTTTTTTAGAGGTGGATCACTTACACAGTGAACTAGAACATGAAAAAATAGTTACCTCAATACTGACTTTGCTATAAGTAGGGTCAACAAATTTTGATGCTAATGCAATCTCCATTATAACTTAGATGTATGAGATTTTGGAATTAAACAATAACAATTGCCATTATAGCTTGTAATTTGAAATACTAATATTGGCAAATGTAAGTTCAATCTTCAACTTGTTCCTAATTCACAAATGGAACAATAAAAATAGAACAAAAAACTTAACTTGATAACAATTCCTATGCTCTTGCAATATAATATGTTTAACACTTCACATGATCACAATAAAATATAAATTAATTATTCTTAACCCATTGTATATCATGGGCTTGGTAAATTTATTATGGTGTTTTAAACTTTACACATCATGATGGTGTTGTTAATGATCCCTTGTGACCTAATGCCATTATTTTGCAAATGCTATAAAACAAATTTTCAAAGATATTTGAGCTTCATAATCAATTGCTTCGTAATTTATTAAACAATAGAACATATTTAAGCTATAAATAAAAGATGGAAGATAAAAAAATGCACATGAATCAAAGTACTATTATCATTGTGAGACAAGGTCAATCAAGCAAGGCTTCCATTGATAATAGGCAAAGGATGTAGGATTTAATTGCAAGTAAACGAAAAACAATACAAGAGCTTTTAAGTTAAAACCTCATAATCTATTAATTGACCGTACTAACACCTAATACTTAAAATGTTTAATACACATGTTATATTTTTTATAATACAATAAATTAGCATTTTAAATAGTTGAAATGGTCTTTAAAAAACATTTAAGCAAAGGTCACATGCCAATTTGGAAACTTCAAACACAAGTTATGGCCAATAAAATGGTTAGAAGTCAAGTTAATAATTGTAAATGACTATTTTTCAATCATAAATGCCACAAGTGATTGCAAATCCCTTTAATCATCTTGGACAAGTCATGTAAAAGTTTAGTTGCAAAAGACATGACATGGCATTTAGTCAAAATGTTAGTCACATTATTTGTGATTAATTCAAAATTTTCATCCAATTAACATGGCATGGTCATTGTTTACTTTTTATGATTAAAATGTGGGCACGTTTAAGTTTTTATACCATTGAAATGTTGACATGTGGCAAGCTCCAAATTAAACACATGGCACCATGTGGCCTAATTTAGCCCAAGGTGCTTCAACTAGGTGGCCTAACCTACTTAGCCTAGGTTGCCTAGGTTAAAAACATGGGCTAGGAAGCATAACTGCCTTAGGTTAGACAATTCAACCTCGAATAAACACTTAAATTATCTAGCTTAAATTAAGATAAATAGGTTGTAATATATAGTAAGGACTTCATCCCTTCACCTTCACATTGAAAAACAACATGCTTACCACTGCACAACTTTTTTTTATGTAATACAAAATGAAACTAGATATTTATAAACATTTTTACTAGCCTACTTAAATGACCTATTCAACCTACCCTAAGCTATTTAGGCTATCTAAAGGCTTACCTAGCTAATGGCTCTTAAGCTACCTAATTAAGGTACCCAAGGGTTGACTATGGTACTTAGGTTGCCTAGGGGCTATGTATAGGCTATCTAGGGGGCATGTAAGCTACCTAGGTTACCTCAAGGTTGTTAAGTCACCTTGGGGCTACCAAAAGGTTGCTTAGGTTACCTAGGGCATGTAAGGGCCTATTTAGGGTCTATTTAGAGTGCATAGGGACCAACCTAAGGTCTACATAGGGTACCAAAAGGCCTACCTAAGGTTTATCTAGGTGCCTAAGGGCTTATTTAAGAACTATTTAAACTAACTAAGGTACATATATAGGGACTTTTTTAGCAGCTACCTAAATTAACTAAGGTACCTATGGGCGTATCTAACATAGTTGCAGGCTACTTAAACTAACTAACTTGGGTTTTTTTAATTAACTTGGATACCTAAGGCCTACCTAAAGGTTACTTAAGTTACTTTGGGTGCATAAGGGCTATTTAAGGGCTAGCTATGTTATTTAAAGATTATTAAAGGGTTGTTTAAACTACCTATGATACCTTTCGGGGTTATTTAAAGGTTGCATAGGCTATTTAAAAGTTACTTACTTGGGTTGTCTAGACTACCTAAATTACTTAAAGGTTACTTAAGGGTTGTTAAATTATTTAAGGGCTACTTAAGGGTTACCAAGGGGCTATCTAAGGTACTTAGGGGTTGTTTAACAATTGTTTAGGTTAAGTAAGCTACCTAAGGCCACCCCACACTTAAAGGTAAGTCATAGTTAAATCAAAATTACAAAATGTTGATTTAACCTTGTGGTCACATATGTAATGTTAGGTAGCATAAATTCAAACGTGGATGTAGATGTGACATGAAATGTTTAATTCAAAGGTAAGAACATAGGCAGTTACCATGGAACTATTACCTAATCTTCAAAAAACATAAATTCTAGAAAAAAAAAACTTAGTGGTGATTAAAATCCAAAAAAACCCCATATAAATCCTTGGTAACTTATTAAAGCCCTATCCTCCTACCCGAGGTAGTTTGCATGAATGCGAGGTAGTGCACACAAATGCCAAAAAAATTCCGATGTTGTGGCAAAACAAGAAAACAAAACTACTATTGCCAACTTCTACATGTGTTCGTTGCAAGCTTTGTTTTTTCATAACAAATTGAAAGTTTGCTCAACCTTCATTGCAACTCACTTGGGATTCTTCTTGCAAAACAACAAGAGCTACACCACAACAAGATGGAATGGGTGATGAACCAACATCTAGTTACAATGTCCAAAATTCTGAAATTTTGTGATGAGTGTTGGGCTATGAAGAATTAATTGTCATGTGAAAAAAAATAGCAAAAGAAAATAATGACTTTGCAACACAAGCTTGAAAAGATGATGTACAAGAAAAACAAGCTTGAAATTCAAGAATTGATGCAGAAGAGAAATGATCTTGATGTTTAAGAATTAATGTAGAGGGAAAATTGAGGAGGAGGAGGAGAGCTTCCGGCCATAGTTTAATAAGGATTGGAAAAAAAACAATAAAAAAATCATACCTTTGAAACCTTCAAATTCAAGTGTGGCCCTAATAATTTATGAAAGGCCTATACCTTTGTGGTGCAGCCGGTTGTAATGTCCTTAGTGTGGCCCTAAAGTAAAAAAAATTAAAAAGTTAAATAGTTAGCTTAAGGTTAGCAAACATGGTCTTACCACCAAGTCATTATCATTAGTGTTTGAGTGAAAAACAAAATTTGACCTACCTCCAAGTGTGGGATGGCCTCTAATAAGATACCTTGGGGTCTACACAAAGGATACCTACCTTGGAGTTGCTAGGGTATTTAAGCTCTACCAAGGGATTGCTTAAACTACCTATGGGCCTACCTAAGGGGTGTTAAAGGCTACATGAAGTACCTATGGGCTTACCTAGAATGTTGTGTAGGCTAGATAAGGTAGCTATGGGCCAACTTGGGGGGGTACATAGGTTATTTAGGTTACCTAGGGGTTCCCTAAGGATTGCTTCAATTAATTTGGGTATTTAAGGACCTACCTAGGGGTTGTTTAGGTTATTTAAAATACCTAGGGCTTGCCTAGGTTAGAGCTTGCCCAAGATACCTAAGGGCTACTTAGATTACCTAGGCTACCTAGGGTATTTAGGGGCATATTTAAAGGCTACTTAGTCTTAGGCTATGTAAGTTAACATAACATGTTGCATGCATTAACTTGCCATTAACATATGTACATTTGCAATTATGATATATAAACATGATTCAAATTTAACAAGATGCCACATGTTGCTTAATCACTTTTTTGACAACATTACCAATTGCAAAAAACAACTAACTTTTCATCTAGATTGTTGGATGCCATCAATTGTGGATAATATGAAAGCATTTTTCATTTTCATCCAAACTAGTAATAGTCAAAAGTTATACTCACATTTACAACTTAAAACCATTTTGTAGTTGAATATGTGATTACAAGTCATTTTTATCACATGCCATAGAAGTTGATATGACAATTGATTTGAACATAAGTTGCAAACACATGGGTTGGTATAGATAGAATTCCTTGTAGTGCCTATTCACCTTTGTGTCTTGGATGTATCTTGTGATATTTATGTGTGGTTGAGTTTATGATTATGCTTATCATGTGATGTTTTAATAGAATTCTTGTGCTAACATTAAAGTAGCATGTGAAATAACATAGAATTTTTGTGGTAATATTTATGCCTACATCATAATTGTAATGTAACAATTCTAAGGTAAATTGTCCTTAGACACTATCTTTGTGCTTTGTCAATCATTATAATATAATTAAAAAGAGAAAACTAATTTAATAAGTTTTAAGATCTTTTGATTGGCCAAAAAACGCATTTCCATTGATTTGTATTCATGTGTTATTTGATATGAAATTTAATTATCTGAAATTTAAAATCATTTGCATATAATCAATTTCATATTAATCTTAAGAACTTGCATAGTAATGAAATCTTTCAATTGTCTAAAAGATGAAGTATTTGCACTAAGTTTGAAATTATATTAAAGCCACATAAAGGAATAAAAAACACATTTGACAAAATAATTTTCATCTTATGGGATCCTTTTAGTTTCAACAAGAAAATGAGTAAATCGCTGAAAACTACATGAATTGTAAAGCTCCGAAGAGGCCATGTTTTGCTTAATTCTAAAGTTATTTGTATAGTGTGATTTCATCTTTTTGGATGGATTTTAAGATGTCCCTACCCACTAATAGAAAAAAAATTATTTGTGTCTCAAAGTTCTAAAAATTTGAATTGCAAAGGAAACTACTCATAAAGATTGTGGCCATGAAAGCTTCATATAAAGATCAAACTCTAGTTCAATGAATCTCGAATAAGTATTCTTCATGAAATTTGATGGTTCAACTTGATTAATTCATCATGCACAAACAAGTTACTTGTTAATAGATCCACCTAGAGTAACATGTGGAGCACCAAATGATGTCTTTGAAACAATAGTCCGGAGCATAAATAATTTGTAATGACCGAAATTAATATAAGCTATGTTAAAAGGGTCATTCATCTTGATGATATCATCCACAAGGTCCAAAAATAATTAATGAAATTCAATCTAGCACACATGTGAATCAATGATTTATTATTTAAAAAGAATAATTATTAATATGTCGCAAGAAATATTGATTCCAATGACACGTTGAAATGTTTTTGTTCTTTGTTTAATGTTATGAAAGGTTGGTGTGAGCACTTCCCCCATCCTTTCTGCCCTATATGATAGTTGTGCATTCACAATTATAATATTGAAAAGGATTCATCTTTCATTAGAAAATCACATTGAAACCCAACTTTGATTGACTTTTATAATGAAACAAACTCCTTGCCATGTGACTTTATTCCCACTAAATTCCACACAATTATTCCTTTTATGTGAGATAAAGTATCATGGCAAGGAGTTGTTCTTTGTGCGAACTAAATTCCAGTTTTTATGGCAAGTCTTAAAAGAGCCAATGCACAATCAACATATATAACATGTATGTGGTACATGGGTTGCACCTTGCAACCAAATAACCAAATAAAAGCCCACATAAGTAACCTATTATTTTATAAGGACCATTTGTAGGCAAGTACTTTGATTAGTGTCCTTTTGCCTAAGCATATCATCAATTTGCATAACATTCACATATATTTCATTACATGTAGAGGTTTGATGGGTTGATTGAATATTAAATCAAACATGAACTTTCAATGTGCTCACATAATAGAAAGATTCATGATCATGTTGAGGTTCAACACGTTGGGATAAAGAAGTATAACAAAATTGTTGGGCATTATTAGATTTGTTAATAATGTCCCACGTCCCTTCCACTTGGATTATCAATAGGTGTTGCTGAAAGCAAACTATTTTGTTGGAAAATGGTCATATAAATGAATCAATTGGGATTTTTGCAAGCTTAAGAATTCAGTGAGATTGTGTTAAGTTTGGTGCCTGGTGGTGAACAGGCTCTTATTTATGAATGCTGACCAAGGCATTTGCCTTCTCTCTCTTGGGGGGAAGGTGGGGCGAGGCATGATGCCATTGAAAGAGTAGGATGTAGCAAGCGGTGAGCCTCTAGTTTGTGCTCTAGTGTGGAAGAATCCATTTGGTTAGTGCAAGAGAGGATTATGAAATAAACATTTCAGATTGGAGGTTCCATGGTTTCATTCATCCATCATTCGTTGATTCTGCCAATAAACTCTTGATACCTTCACATGGGCCTCTTTGACCTCCGTGTCCTAAAGCCCAAAATTGGGCAACAAGTTACCTACGTGTTTGCTTCTGGATAATTGAGGAATAGGTGTAATAAACAATCTTGCACTTGCTAATCTAGGATAAGTTGCCTTTTCGCTTATCCCATATTTATTAAAAAAAACTCTAACAGTGAGATTTCCAAATTTTAGAAACCAAACAAACCTTTGGTTTGAGGATTTGTATTAAAAAAATTGAGAATCGAAGAACCTCCTGTTGCAATTTTTCTAACACCTTCAAAGAACCAAGTCATTTTTAGAAAGAACTAGCAAACAATTCACAATATTATAGTACAAGGGCAGCTTCAACACATGTTTGTCAATTAGTTAATTAATTAATTTTGAAGATTCCATGTTGAAGAATAAAATATTTTAAAACATTTCAAAAGATTCTTTATTTTCCTTTTAAAATTTCTTAACTCTTTTTTTTTTGGTGGAAAGTTTCAACATATTTACAAACAGTATAATTAATGTCAAAGCTTCCAAGGTACTTCTGTACTCACCAGTCCTTAGATTTTTGAGAAGTCTGATTATGTTACACCATGGGTTCCTAGATTTTGAGAACCATGATTAGTAATGGCAAGAAGGAAGGGTAAACTTTCTTGCCTTGGTTGAACCAGTACCCAAACTCATAATGTAGTTAAAACATAAAAAAGCCCCAAATGGAATTTGGTTGCTTCCAAACATTAAAAATTGTCTGAGCTCAGGGTCTCAGAATCCAAGTTTCTCCATTTCTTGGAGAGACAACAAGGTACTTACTCGAGTGGGTGCTGGTTCACCCTTGGCTTTTCCTCAAACTACTGAATTCTTAATTTATTAAAGCAGAGATTGTTGATTGTTCTAACCTTAATGTCAAAGCAGACAGGTTTTTCAGTGGGTAAATTGCACGCAATTCTTGCCTTTTTAAGATACATGCTTCTGGAACTTTGCTGTGTTTTAATTCATACTAGTGTAGCCTGTGCCCTTCAGCACATTTTGTAACATAATTTTACAAAGTATGTCCTTTTGAACCTGAATCTGTTATGTGAATTCAATTTCCCAGGGAAATTGTTGATTTTTTAGTTTTCTTTTCCAATGACAAAACTAACTGAAATTTCAATAACTCCTGTACCACAGGTCTGAAAATTACAAAATCAGCTGGATGCACCTGTAATTGTTATGGGCTTTCCAATGGTATATAAGAGTGTACCCCATCCTTTTGCCCCAAAAAAAAATCTTTTAGGTTTACTGAATTTTTAGTGATGAATATACCCAAAATTCAATAATTTTTACATTATAGGTCTAAACTAGTGTTGTGAGGGTATTTGATTTTCGGTGTTAAAACGAAGGGTTCAGGGTCAAGTTTTTATGACTCAGACCTGAGCTCACATCTTTTTGTTGGAATCGGCACCAGAACTGAACATTGGAACTAGACTTTTGCTAAATCTCGACCCAACATAGAAACTATGAAAAAACACTCTTGAAAAGAGAAGCTAGTTCCTTAAGTAGACAAGTTGATTTTTTTTAGAAAGTTGAAAAGTATGCTCATGTTCAGAATCAAATATTTATTTTTACTAGTCATTGAACTCCATACCTATTTTAGATCCCAATCTCCAATTCTTAAACCCAGATCAAGACTCCAGCCCAGCTGGAAACCCAGAAATGACCAACACTGGTCTAGACATTCCAAACACACCTGGACATACTCATGAGCATTAAAGGCTTTACAGAGTCCAGTACTACCAAGAACACAATTGGGAGCCTCTGGTTTGGGAGATCTCAAGCTGACAAAACAAAACACACAAAGCAAACAACCTACCTTTGTTATTAATAGTAGGATTGGGGTCTGCATTTGGTGTTTACATAAAAGATTTCCAATTGGTTCTTTGATGCGTGTTTAATTTATTTAGATTTCATTTGGTTTGTGAGCTGAGGTATACTTCTCATTAGGGTCGAAGTAGTTTGTTTGCAATTTTAGAGGATTTCATTCATCCAAAGCTGGGAATCAAACCAGTTCTCTTATCCCTTGGGTACAATGTAAAGCACTGGGTTAGATTTTTCAGTGTAGGCAAATGGGGAAATACCTTAATCCAGGAATATAGCCTCAAAAGAGGATTTCAACCATTTTGTCCATTTCAAAGAAAAATGTGTGATATGTACTGTAGTTTGACAATATGTAAACATGAGTGATGGAAACTGTGTGATTTCAACCATTTCAATGTAAAAATTGTGTGATATGTATAGTAGTTTGACAATAGTGTAACTATTGATAAATATCACCAATATTTCACATTGAAATGGTTGAAACCACAAAGTTTGTCGCATACATTGACATCAAACTATACTAAATACCAGTGTAGGGAAGTTCTTGCCTTTTATGGAGAACCTCTGGCTCCAATTCTTGAAAAGAACTTGAAAAGAAAATTAGAATGGATCTGGTTTTGATTTCAGTTTCACAAAAAATCAAACCTTGGGCCTTGTTCTGGTTCAGTTCTTGAAAAAAATAATTTCAGGTTTCAATTCCTCCCTCTCCCCAAAACAAGGAAAAAATTGGCTGCACTGATTGCATATCGAGCCTTCCTCAGTGCCTGCCTGAAATTTTTATTATGAGCCAATACCCCTTCATAATAGGATGGATACCTATTGTGCTATAAATAGGGTAGAATGGACAATTCCCTGAAACAATAGAGTTTTGCAATTTAAGAAGGGCCTGCACCCTCCCCCTCTTTGCCTTGGATGGATGGAAGGACAGATGGATGACGGGATGAACGACAAGACGAATGGATGGAAAGGACAACCACCCAAGGACGACAAAACCAATGAGATGTATTAAAATTTCCCTTCTTTGCGGATACCACTGAAAGAGGGGATAGGGAGTGGAAACAAGCCCAAAGACAAGGTGAATTTCTGGATAACTCTAGTACATAGAAAACAAAAGGGGGACCAAAACTAATTTTGTCACCTAAAGCCGTCACTGCACTTCGACCCCTAAAGGATGACCACCCAGGGATATTATATAAGTAGATATGGTTGAAACCACAAAGTTTATACTATGTCACATCTTACACTAATGTCCAACTACCATCAATAGCACACATACCTTACATTGAAATGCTTTAGACAACAAAGTTTACCTGCACAACTGACATGAGCCAAAGGCATCCTACTCTAAGAAAAACATAATTCTATTGTAATGCTTCTTTGGTGTTGAATGCAAATAATCGATCTATGATGTGGTGATCACATTCCCACAAAGCTTTGCACCAAGGTCTGCCATACCATTTTGATGTGCAATGTTGATCCACAATTGTGAATGCTCCAAGAAATTTTTGCACATATCTTACCGGTATTTTCATTCACATTGTCACCCTTTGTCACATGTTTAGACATATCTGTAAAGTTACCCTGTCTTTGGGCCCTGTTTTGATCCTCTATTCCGTATTTCATCCCTAATTTGAGTGTAGAGGTGAAAAGGGAGCAAAACTGGGTACAGTTTTGCAAAACTAGGTATCAGGTCAGAAGATTTACAAGATCTTCTGCTGACAAGGCTTGATGTAATGGAGAACATGAGAAGCAGTGAAAGTGCAGGTAAGGCAAATCCAAAACTTGGGGTGAAACTCCTATGTGGACCAACTTAGGTGAGAATACCATGGTCCATTGTTTTTCTCCTCGTAACGTTTTCATCCTGACCCTCTTGTTTTGTCCCCAGTTTCAGGGGCCAGTACCCCCAGTTTGAGGTACTTTGCAGCTAACTCTAATATTTATGGTGCCCAAAGTTTGGCACAATTCTTCAAATTTTAAATTAGGGCATTGCATAGATTCCATTATTAGTGTTGACGACATGTCCTCAACCATTTTGCACACAATCGAACCTGGCAAAGTTTCTATTTCTCTTTGTATGCAGCAGGCAGAATGGTTCCAGAGTCGACCTTTTGCAATTTATTTCTTCCATGGGGTAGTAGAGCTAGCCTAGATTCTGCATGGGGAAAGTAGCACTAGAGACAACACAATGGGACCTCCTGACAAAGGAACAGGCACATAGATATCTGTGTGGGGAGGATTTCAGCATTTTGAAGTTTTTGGCTGTTGGTGGTGGTCTGCGTGCTACTTCTGCTTTTCTACTTCAACTTTTCTGGAAAAATGTTTTTGGTGTTGGCCCAAAACATGAAGACAAGAGAGGAAGGTGGTCAGAGGCCAAAAGCAGGCCCAAAGGCAGCCCCAAACAGGGCTTGACTTTAGGTATATCTCTAATACTTTGGTTGCTTTAGAAAAGTAGGGCACATACCCCATGTATCCATGCAAAAGACAACAAAGGGTACAGTGAAATACATACCTTCTAGAGTCTAGTTCTTTCCGTGCTTGATCTAAAGACTAGAAACTTGTCTCCTATCTGTGACTATTAAACTGGAAGTCCCAAAGGTGCGAATTCCAGTAGCTTTGGGTTGGCGTGATTTTATTACTCCATAATCTTATGTCCAGGAATATCCCTCCTGTTTGCAACTACTCCTTTTCATCTACATTTCATGGACATAAGATTTCACCTACTCCTTATAATAGGACATTTCACCTACTCCTTAAGGGTGGAAGGGATCCAATGCTTAGAACTAGGTTTTAAATCCTTATAGCCATAGGATCCCTCCCACTCCTAAGGAGCGCATGTGAGAAACCTCCTCATCATATTTCTCAGGATCTATGTATATTAAGGTTCATGATATTCTTTGCTTCATCCTTTACCATGGGTAAAGCGCACAGGTGAGTGACATTCTCAAAATGCAGGGCAGGACTAGGCTACCACCTTGTACAAGGCCCTGTTATTCTGGGAATGACCCCACCCTGGGGCTTTACCCTACACCAATAACAACAGAAGCACTTCTGTAATAGCCTATCCCTCTCCACAGGAGAGCCCTGAGAGCTTTCCCATAAGGATCCTTAAAACTTGGTTCACATTTGGTTTTCACAAACTATAGGTTTACAAGCTTTTCTGAATCCATCTCATAATTTGTTCATTTTGCCACTCCAAACATCCTCTTTACTCCCAGATTTGGACCACATGTCAATTAGGCTATCATCTGCGAGGACATCAGATTCACAGATGCTTTGGATGATCTGTTTCTCAACACACCTTGGCACATTCAAACTCTCCACAAATATTACTGGGTCTGGCTTCGCCCCTTCCTGTGACATTTGTAGAAACAATGCTAATGGCTTCTGCCCATGTTCACCATGTCCAGAAAACCATGGTATCCAAAGCAACCCCATCAGGTGATGGAATTAAGAACACATTATCTGGACCATTCCAGAGCAGAGGAATCTAGTGAAGAACAAGAATCCATAGTTTGTGTGAGAGGGCAGCAAAAGAGACAAATACCAGTGTGCTTTACTCCTCCACTCCTGCATTTGCCTCAATCTATAGTGCCCTACATGATCAATGGCATCCTGAGAACCAAACTGCAAGACGTTATTGGGCCTGATGCACACGTAACGACCGACCTACATTTGGCAAGAAACTGCCCACTCTCCCTATGCAATACAGTATGATTAGAATGTTATTCCCTCTCCAAGCCTACAACAACAATAGGCATAAACACTGTCCTTTGCCAAACAAAATTAATGTGGATGAATTGCATGGTTTCAATTGAAGGTCCTTGTACAATGATTTTCCCTCTTTCTCTTGAGAAAAGAGATTCCTTTATTCCATATTGTCAGGTGGCAAAACAAGGCCAAGTGGACTGTACAATCACAGTAACCTGAAACTGGGTGTAGGGTTTACCTGCCAGTGAAGCTCTGACAAGGCAGACAAAAGAAAAAAACAATCTGACAACCAAACCATATTCCTTATCTATGGCTTGGTCATGTTTTTGAGAAGATCAGATTGCCTGAAGAGACTGCCACTTGTGCAACTGAGCCATATATGTGAATGGTACCATGCCAAGCAGATTGCCAGATACACTGAGTAGATTAGACACAATACAGTCTAGGAACTATGTTACACTCTGTCATCTAAAGCTTTTGGAGTAATTGTGCTCTAAGGATATCCCAAGCAAAAGTACAATCCTCAAGCTGAACAGGCACACAAATAAGTTGCACCTATGGTACCTCTAGACCTTTTGGGGTATGAACAAGGGTTCCACTGATCATTTGACTGAATGAGCAACTGCATCAGAATCCCTAGCAGTAGTTGAATCACCAGGCCCCTCCAGTTTCTGGAAAGTTGACTGCCTTGTTCCATCAGTATCCACAACTATAACATCCCCTTCTTTGAAATCATCCTTGAGTAGCCCTTGTGCAATTTCATTCTCTACAAACCGCACGATCACCCACTTCACAGGACGTGCTCCATAATTTGGGTCATACCCCAATTCTGCCAGTAGCTGGAGTGCACTGTCTGTAACCTTGAGAGTGATCTTCCAGTCCTGAAGCCTCTGCTGTACTCTTTGTAGCTGCACCATACATAACCAATATCAAAGCACTTGGTCAACAAAGTTAGAAATGAAAGACCCTAATTGTCACTCTACTAGGTCTGCAAAATTCAGAGTCAGATAACAGCCCAAAAGAGCCCAGAAAACAGCAATCCTCTTCTAAAATCAGCTGTGCAACTACCTGACGCTACACCAAAATTTTCTGTGATATCCTCAGAAGAATATTTCCTGAGATTTAAAAAACAGCAGAAAGGGAAATGTCTACCTGAAGTCTGACAATTGCAGCAATCTGATCTTTGTCAAGGGGTTAGAAAACAATGTATTCATCAATGCAATTCATAAATGGATGGAAGGTCATCTGTGTAGCCTACATGACCCGGGCCCGCATAGCCTCATATATCACCTCTTTGCTTTTGCCAGCAGAAGTCTCTAGAGTGCTAAGTATATATTGGGCACCAACATTTGAGGTCATGATGATCACAGTGTTGGTGAATTTCACTGTCCTCCCTTGGGAATCTGTGATGCGCCCATCATCAAAAATCTGCAGGAAGATGTTGAACACATCTGAGTGAGCTTTTTCTATCTCATCAAACAGAAGGACAGAATACAGACGCCAGTAAACAGCCTCTGTCAACTGCCCATCTTCCTCATACCCAACATACCCTGGGGGAGCCCCAATGAGTCGGGAAACTGCATGCTTCTCCATATACTCACTCATGTCAAATCGTATTAATGCCTGCTCTGTATTGAACAGGTAATCTGCCAATGCCTTTGGCATATTCAGTCTTGCCAACACCAGTTGGCCCCATAAACATGAAACTTGCAATTGGCTGATTGGGATCTGCAAGCCCTGCCCTGGACCATTGGATTGCCTGGGCAACAGCCTTGACTGCTGGTTCTTGACCAATCACACGTTTGTGAAGCTCCTCATCCAAGTGCAAAAGTTTCTCCCTCTCTGACATTTTAAGTTTTGAGAGTGGAATTCCTATCCACTTGCTCACAATTTTGGCAATGTCATCTTCAGTCACTTCTTCCCAGTGCATTGATTTGCCACTAGTTTGGTGTGCATTAAGTGTCTGTTGAGCAGATTTAAGCTGTTGCTGAAGGTTCATGAGAGTACCATACTTCAGCTCTGCAGCATGGTTGAGGTCATAAACACATTCTGCTTGCTGGATCTCCAGATTCACTCTATCCACCTGTTGAAATGCAGACAGACCACATAATCAAGAAATAATAAAGAAAAAGCTTGGGAAAGTGAAAAGAAAATGTGACTGCAAGCAGGATACCTCTTCTTTGATTGACTGAATGCGAGACATGATTTCCTTCTCATGTTCCCACTGTTCAGTGAGCTCCTTCTGGCTTGCCTCCAAAAAGTCCAATTCTGTGTTACGTCATTACAGACGATTACGCAAAGCCTGATCTGTATCGTGCTGAACAGAAAGTCGCTCCATTTTCCAATTTCAGCACAGATCGATCAATCTCATGTAATGTTGTTGGCTTTGATGTCATCTCCATTTTGAGCTTTGCTGCTGCTTCATCTACCAGGTCAATGGCTGCAAGACCGCACAACTCTTGTTTAATAAATTTGCATCCAAACAATTGGAAGAACAAAAAAGCTATGTTTACAGCAAGTGCGCAAAACTAACAGAGAGAGAAAGCAAACCTTTGTCTGGTAAGAATCGGTCACTTATGTAACGATCTGCAAGAACAGCAGCTGCTACCAAGGCCTTATCTGAAATTCGAACACCATGGTGCAATTCATAGCACTCATGGAGACCCCGAAGAATAGAGAATGTGTCTTCCACTGATGGTTGGTCCATGTACACTTGTTGGAAGCGTCGCTCCAAGGCAGGGTCCTTTTCTATGTACTTACGGTATTCTGTTATAGTTGTTGCTCCAATGCAACGGAGCTCTCCCTGCCCTAACATTGGCTTCAGTTGGTTCCCAGCATCCATAGCCCCAGTTGTTGCACCTGCAAATAACAATTCAATAGTGCTTAGTCCAACAACTTGATTGGGTCTCCTTGAACCAGGGCACAATGGCTACTTAGCAAGTATGATCCACAATTCACCAGTTTACAACAATTCCAGACCTTTGGGTGCTAACTTTGTACTGTCATAAAGATGCTGCAAGTGTTTTCTTCCCTCATGTTTTGCTTGAGCGAGAAGGAACAACTTGTCAGTTCAAATGGCTGGTAATTAGTGATTGTATTCCACCAAGGATGATGCTCTTGAAGGCAGCAACCTCATGAAGGCAGGTGGTGCTTGTGTCCCCATATTTGAAAGAGTTCAGCTAAAGACAGAATGGTATAGGTGAGACATGACAGGACTTTGCCTTGTGATATTGGTTTAGTGTTTATTTCCATAACCACCTACATATATTTACACACCCATCAATTTGTAAAATTGAGAGCTTTGTGCATCCTTTAATATGCATTAGATTGGTCATTCAAGTATAGACACACATGAAACCTACAAATTTATTAAAGACTTTGACTCCCATGAACCATGAGCCTCCAAATATTTCTTTGTGGGTTCTCAATTCCACCTAATGCTTTGGATAGCACACTAATTTGTCCATAGGTATGGGTTTTTGCAAAAATTGGCCTACAATAGCTATATGCCTTATAATTCTTATGCAATTGTCCATTAAGATCAAACACTTGAAAGAATTCAATTGCAAACCAAAAGATTCTTTACAAGGTATAAACACAATCAAAGGAACCACCCTCAAATGAGTGAACACTCATTTAAACTACATTTTTGTATGTTTGAAATATCACAAGTGAAACATGGGTCAAAATAAGATAAAGTAGACAGAAAAAGTAGACATCTCCACTTCAACCTTGCACTAGTCATATAACACCATAAAGTAGCATCAAATTAAGTGAAAGTATGTGTTAAGTAGCATTAGCATTAACTAGCTCTATTAAGTTTATAAGAACCTAATTTAAAAAAATTAAAAGCAAATGAATTTTAAAATTAAATAAAAATAACATTTGAAACGGATTGAAAAATGTGTTCAAACCTACTTCTTGGTTTCAAAAATTAATGAAATTGATATGTAATAAATTAAGAAATAAATATCAACATATGTTTTAGCAAGTCATCAAAAAAAAGTTTATTTCCTTTTTGTAAAAACCTACTTGACACCTACTTGAAACCAAAAGCCCAAGAACAATGAATAAACATAGGACGAGAACCATGAGTTTGTGCAAAACTAACAACATGATAGAAAAGTCACAATGAGCCCACAAGAAAAAAAAAATAACACAAGATTAAACACATTTTTTCTCCTAAACCCAAGATCAAACCAGTTTCATTTGGGATCATGTGTTGCATGTGCGAAAACCTATCACGCATAGATGTTTTTCTTGCATTGAAGGCACACAAGTTCTCTTTTTATAACATTCCTATGAACTTGTGAGAGTTTTGACATTTGCTTCTACTTAAAAAAACATGGGTTCCTAGCATATTGAACCCAATTTAGATGACAAAAGCAAAACTAAGGGAGGCAAACAAATTACAAAGATTTGAGTGTACTACTTTAAGTCAAGAGAATGTGGAAAAGAACAAAAAAGGCATTCTTAGCCTTTGCATTTAGAAAAAAACAATGACCAAAACATTAGCCTAAGTGTTTGTTAAGTGAAAAGATGGAAATAAAACAAGTTGTGGATTTGGAGAAAACAACAACAATAGTTGTTGCTTTGGATAGACAAATCTTGCCTCAAGTTTGAAGGCTTCACATTTGGAAAGGAGATGAAAACAAGTGGTTGCACACTAAATAGTCCATTTTTTGGTGTCAAAAGGGTAGTTTTCAAGGGGTACGTTTAAATTTGTTATAATATGTGTTGAGGTTTGATTGAAATTTTAAAAAGGGATTCATTTACTTAAACTATAACACTTGAAAAATCAAATTTCAAAATTTCAAAATAAAATGCCATCATTTCATGACAAGGTGGACTTTTCAAATGATGTAAGATCTTTGTCACATACCATAAAAAGTGTTATGGACTTTTATTGCATAATAAAAATGTTTTAATTGTTGATTTTTTTCCTCTAGTATGATTATGAGGCTATTGTAATTTTAAAATAAGGGTTTTCAATCAAATTTAATATTTTTGTTTATCAAGCTTCTACAAGATTATCAATAGTCTAAAAATTCCCTAATTTATTAAAATGAAAATGTTGATAAATATTGTTTTGTAAAAAATGACATTATTACCCAACATAACATCTACCAATTATAAAATTTTAGAAAACCCATGTTTTTACTTCTAACTTTTCCCCTAGCTCATCAATTGGAACACATGTCATGATTTGAAAACTTGTAAATTTAGAGTATCTTCTTGCCTCCTACTTTCAAATGAACTAATTTGCATTCCCAAAACATCAATTATTTGCATTAACAATTATGAAAAAAAATTGTGGACACCACATGTGCCACTTTTGGTCCACCTTAAAGTGGATTCACCCACATTATTAGAATTCTTGGTTTTTCAAACCGGGAATTTTGGTCAGAAATACCAAATTGGGGGGGGGGGGGGGAGCTTATCATTTTGGACAAGTTGATTTTAACATGTCCAATGTGACTGGGGTGGTATTTTTTACTAACAGATTAAGGACCATTTGACTAGTCATTTTGATTGATGAATATTACACAAATGATTTAAATAATTTATTTTATATTATTATAAATAATAATTTGTAGGTAGGTAGGCGGTAGCTTAACCTACGTACCTTAACCTAACCTAATAGAACCTACTTAACTTACTTAGCCTACTTTAACTACCTACTTTAATCCCTTAAGCATATACATAGACTACAAGTATTAGGAATTGAACCTTTGACCAAATCTTTAACCAATGGACCACACCATCAAAAGGTGTTCAACTTTTATCAAGTTTTTTATTTCACATGTTTATTTTAACACATCATTACAATACTATGAGGTATGTAGGTAGGTATGTAATAGGAGGTAGGTGGGTGGGTAGCTAAGTAAATAAGTAGGTAATAATTAATAGGTGGGTGGGTGGGTGTGTGTATCGATAAGTCAATAGGTAGGTGGGTGGGTGGGTCAATGAGTAGGTGAGTAGGCTGTAGTAGGTAAGTAAGTAAGTGGGTAGGTAGGTTGTAATAGGTAGGTAAGTAGGTTGGTAGGTTGTAGTAAGTAGGTAAATACAAAGGTAGGTAAATAAATTATGGCACATATTACACACATCACATTTATATTAAAGAAATGATGCAAGCTCCCAAATTTTTTCCTTCATTTGAAACTTTTTGCTTGTGAGGTTCAATGAACTAGTAATTAATGTGTGGCAATTTATAACATTGTCATGTGATAATCTATGCCTTGCAATGTATATTGTTGAGTAATGTTGTATTTCCATTGTCATTCTATGCATTGCATGCACATGAAAATTTGCTTATGCCCATCTCTTGGTTCATTGCAATACATCACATGCACACCATTTCATTGCATCATGCATATTGCACATGTGCACACAATGATGGTTGCAAAGATAATTGAGGACACAATGGTTAAAGGTGATGAATGTTCCATTGGATAGGTTGTCCATCTTACAAACAACGAAATTCCAAATAAGTTTTTGAAAAACCATTCATGATTTTTTTTTGTTATGAATTGCAAATTGATACAACAATTGAACAATTGAATAAGGAATAAAAAATCTTGAATTCTCAAGCATGGAGTGTAGGCAAAGTTTGATGTTGAGGTAGCAAAATTGCAAGAGGCAAGAACATTATTGCTTGTACTATTATTCTAGCACCAACTTCATTCAGTTCTTACAAAATCATTGTGCATAGACCTTGTCAACCAAACTAGGAGTACCAAGAAGTACTAGCATTAATCAATGCAAAGAAAAAAGAAATTATTGTAGGGTTAAATGTAGTTGGTTCTTAAGATCAATTTTAATTTATAATTTGCAAGTGGTGAAAGATAATAGATGTAGTAAATGAAAGTGGCCACACAATTTAATCTAGGAATGTTACAACATGAAAAGACAAATGGGGAGCAATTTAGGGTAACTTCAAAAGGATGTTTGATTATATATCAAGCATGAGGAGCAACATAGATTATTGGAACCTCATTCCACAAGGCAAAATTACTTCCAACCTTATAAGGAATTACAACAAACAAATCTACAAGATGATCGAGGCATCTATGGGAGCTTGATTGATGTTTCGTCCAAACCATGTTTGCAATATGAAGTTCTTTGACAACGCATTCTACATTGTAGTGGTGCAACTAGATCCTAAATCATAATTGCAATCAAAACAGTGGTCATGCAATCAAGTTTTTCCTCACCATTCATTGTAATTAAGACCATGCATAATCTAAAATGCTTCCCCCACCAATTATGGCTCCAAGAATAGTTCCTACAAGTATTCAAGCAATGCAAACCCCTTTGCATGGTATGAAAGATCGACTAATACATTAACAAACTTTGTCATTTGGTACAAAAAACCAACCAATTCACGTCAAGGGGTTTTAGGATTCATTGAAGGGCATCCTTAAAGGAACATCATTAAATAAGGAATCTAATTCTTTTGTGAGAATCATCAAGCCTTCTATCTTTAATTAACAAGCTTTTGCAAACACAAGAGTAAAGAAAAAGTCCCAAATACATCCTTGTAGTTTTATAGGAGAGCTTCAATTTTCCTAACAAATTGTGATGGTATCGTTAAACTGATTAATACATTTTTGAGATCATCTGCACTTCCTAGGTTGAGCTTGGTCAACTTTTTTTCTTCTGTCATAGCCCATCTAGCTATTGTTTTGTTCAATTATAATGTTTGTTAACTATTTAGAATCAAAACTCTTCCTGGTTCATGTTGGTAAAAGTGCTATGAATAATCAATATCTTTGTCGGCCTATAACATGCCACAAAACACATCTGGCAAAAAGAGTGTTTATTTGGGCCCACTTTGCCCATAGGCCATAACTTTGGTACAACTTCATATAATCGATTTTCATTTTGATTAGTTAGTCCTTCATCCCAATCATACCCATCATCCAAGTGTTTTGGTCGTTGCAATAGATTCAACTTGATCTTTTTGATGGTGCTAAGTGTTATTTCTCTATTTCTTAATGTGATTGTAAGGGTATTGTTACCCCAGTCATGAATAGCTCTAGCTTGTTTTAGCCATGTGGTCTTCCTAGTAGCATGGAGTATGTTTTCTTTCCTTCTTCCATAATTAGTACTATGATTGAGATTTTGTATGAACACCTTGCCAAATCTATTTTCAAGTTTCGAATTAATCCAATTGGTTGTATCTTCCTATTATCAAGCATACAAACCATGAAAGGAGCTAGTTGAGGCATCCTCAACCCTAGTTTCTTCCTAAATTCCTTGCAGATGATGTTAATTCTGAATCCTTCATCTAGTACTACATCCTTCATTCCCAACTTCCTGACCCTTACTTGAACTACATGCATAGCTTTGTCAAAATCTTCAACCTTTGATATGGTGACTTTACAAACATGTACTACCTCTCTTCCTTTGATTTTTGCTAGAAAGATTTCCAATAGTATCATCCTTTCTATGACATAGATAAAAAACCACTAACATTCTTACTTTTACCAGAAAATAACTTATAAATAAAAAGAAAGATGAGCACAGAAAGGAGAATTTATCAACTTCAAGCTCATGACAGATAATGCAAAGAAGGCCAAGAATGACAGGTTGCGATATGTAAAACAGACTCAATGGGAAGGAACTAAAGAATTACTCTACAAATTGGAGGACCGAAGAGATTTCTTAAGAAGATGGAAGAAAGCAAATCCTTTCAACTTTATGACAAGTCAATATGAATGACTAAGCCCGACAAGAGAAAAACTAGTCATGTCAATAGTAAGTACGATAATCAATACCACTAAAACACAAAACGTGTCACCCAATGACGAGGGAGCCAATTTGACAATTCGATTTTATCACCTATCTAACCACACTCACTTGGCAATTTATCAATAAATTGGGCATGGAACTCAAGAGACAAACCTTCATTGGCAAAGGACGAGCGACACATTCAGTCATTTTCGGTTTGAAGTTCCTCAAGTTGGAAACGTTGATAGGGAAAAATTAAAAAAAGAAAGCCATGTGGGCTAAGTTGACCGGGTCAAGAGGAAGCTTATTGATTTCACCAGAGAAGGCAAGTGAAATTATAACACTACCAAAGGTGCAAACCTAAGTGCATAGGTTATTCAGTTCCACATCAGTTGGACAACCGGCAACCATGGCTCTAATAGTGGGCAACGTATTGAGCATACAATTGCTTAAGTATCATGATGGAGGTGAACCATTGTCACACATCCAACAATTCACAAAAGTTTGTGTAACCAATAGCGAAAACAATAACTTGAATAAGCTTCAATATTTTTTAGATAATTTACAAGGCAAAACAAATGATTGGTTTGCTCATTTCGAAACTACAAATCTAGCAATAACATGGTCAGTAGTACAACAAGCTTTCATTTTAGTGAAATGTGTAGTGAGGGTCAAGTGATACAATGATCTGTAATATCAAGCAAAAGATAATGAAATTGTTGAAGACTATTACAACAAGTTCCTATAATTAATAGCAATCGTCTAGAATCAACCTGATGATGTATACTTGAAGGAGACTTTTTGTGAAGGGCTACATTCAAGATTAAAAATGGCAATCTTGGGAATGCCACAAGCAAACCATTATTGAAGTTGCTAATTCAACAAAAATAGTAGAGGAGGAATTGATGCCCTCTAAGAAGTACTCTAACAAGGTTCAAGATGAATTAGAAAGTGAGGAGTCTAATTATGGCTCTAATGAAAAACCTTGAAGAACAAAAAAGAAGAAAACTAAATAGCTAACTAATACATGTCGATGAGGCATTTGCTATTGCTACAATGAAAGACATTACACTAAGGAGTGCAAGTTGCTACAGAAATTCTATCATATTTGTAAGAATGATGATCATAATATGAATTAATGCACCAAAAATTAAGAACGAGGGTCATGTAGGAATGTGCCGATAAACATTATGCAAGTTGAGGCAAAAGATAGTGCAACCTAGGCAACAAGGGTATCCTAGAGCCAATAACCAAAGAAGGTTTGACAATCAATCATATAACCAACAATCATGAGGGAATGGTTGGCAGAACAATAGAAGGCAAAGGTGGTAGAATGGTGGGGGGCGTATTAACAATGATAACAATCAAGGTTATAATAAAAACCAAGGATTTCGCCCAAGCACTGATATGAAATGTTTCTATTTTCATAAAGAAGGACATGTAAGGAAAGACTATCTAGTATGGAAACACATTTGTGAAGAGGAAACAACTAGAGCTAAGCCCAAAGTGAGGGTGAATGTCACTATGGTGGATTGGGACCAACCATTAGTGGACATATGTGTAACAACCCGGAGCAAGAAGGCTCCCTTCACAGATGAAGAACAAGGGAACATAGAAACCAATCCCACCAAAGGAAAACGAATCAAGTGGGACAAGGAGAAGACAGTGCATTGAAAAGCATTGGAGGAATTATAGAAGATTCAAGAACTGGAGGATATTCCAGTAAGATTACCTACAGAAAATTGGTCACCAGACAACCACTTTGTCCGCTCAGGACAGCCGACAAGAATGGAAGTTATGAAGAACTTAAGTAACACACCGGCTAATGAAAACATGCTGGCTAGTACCAACATGTCAGTTAGCAGCAATATGCCAACTAACAGCAACATGCCAGCACTTACTCCACAAACCGGTATGCATCAACTAGAGAGCAACATGATGCATACTAAGACAAACTGACGAAGACAATCAAATGACGACTAACCATCAGTAAGGAACTAAATGGTCTAAAGCAATTATGGACCTGAAGATGGAGCTCAAGCTAGGAAAATTGTTACAATTGTGTCCACAGCTATAGGGGTTGATGTAGGACCCTGGGTCTGGGTTGTAGCAATCATACAGTTCCTGGTAAGTTGCTGCAATAGCTATGTGTTACTCTGCTCACTCCCAATAGCTCTATGCAATCTACAAGTGATAATTTAGCATTTTTGAAGATGTGGAAATTCCACTATTTCACCGGCCTTCTTTTGATCTAGTTGTTGCTGACATGGGAGTGTCGGTGGCAAGGGGAAATAATGACACAAGTGGCTTGTGGATGGCATCACATAATTTCGGTTTTGGATTACAAGCTTTTTACTTTTGGGTGGAGCAAGTATGGCCAGTTAGGTCATGATGATGTCCAAGATCATCTTATCCCACACCAAGTTAAAGCTCTGGAAAAAACTGAAGTTCAATCTGTAAGGACATTTCCTGATGTTCTTCCATCTCTTTCACCAGAGTCACAAAATGTCCAAGGCTTTTTTTGTGCAAAGAAATTCTCAATCATAGGGGGTTCTTCTGCTCTCATTACTTCTTTCTGCTGTATTATTTTGGGAGTGTGCACAGCTGGGAAAGAAATATATATCTTATTCTGAAAGCATACGTGCTCTCTGTTTTGGATCACATCTGCACAGATATCCGGGGTCTCGTGCCATACTATGGCATTGGACAATGAGGGTTGAGCTGTTTTATGTTATGTTTTGCAGGCACAATTTTGGACATCTGAATTCCAAAAGCTAAACTCCAAAATCAAAATTCCAAAATGTACAACTCCAAAATTTACAATTCCAAAATCAAAATTCCAAGTTCTCCAATTCCAAATAAAGTTCACAAATCTCATTTTCTTGCCATTGATTTAAAATGTGTTTACATTGATAAACAATAATTGTTGGTCAAATCCATGACATATCATTTGCTGGTCAAATCATTGACATCAATTTCAAAGTTTAAAATTCATGAAGTCCACTTCCCAGGCATATTTTCAATTCCAATTTCACTCTTAAAATTCATATATCCCATTTGGAGACTTTTTCCTCTTCCAGTTTCAGGTAATTTCATAAACCTTTTTTTTCAAATAAAAAGGCAATTCCAAGCTCAAGATTCATAAATCTTTCTTTTCAAATTTGTAGCAACTTGTGAAAAGAATGGGCACATATCAAATCATCATCATCAAAGCTTTGGTTAATCCTAAAGGCAAAACAACAAGCAATAGTCTAATTCAACAAATTTTGATTTGATTTACAAATTAAATTTACAAAATCCAAAATAAAAGAAATATATATGTTTGCACTGGCACAGCCTTCGTGTGCACCACACCTTGTTAGTTTTACAGACAGCACTGGCCTCATAAGGTCATAATGGGTGCTGTCATTAAATTCCAAACTTGGTTGCCATGGGAAGTACATTTACATAATGGTTGGCAATAAGCATGATAAGGGGCCAGCTAGTATCTTATTTGAAATCTTTTTCATCTCCCAACTTGCAATATCTCAGAGAAAAATTAACACCCTCAATGTTATTTCTAGAAAAACCTTATATGCACCTGCCAACAAACCTACCAAGATTTTGTTCCTTGTCAATTCTCAAAGGTAACCAGCCATGTTAGACCCAGGATTTCTGCATCCTTGTCTCTGACCCAGAGAAAAAGAGGAGACAATTTTGAACCTTTTGACTCTGAATTTTTCTCTGGATGCATCTAGTACCCTGAAGCAACTCCTACAGCTTCAAGAGATCCTGGACAAACAACCAAGAAGCCACTGCCATTGGTCTGGACTTGATACAAACAGCATAAACCACTTCACAAGCATATCAACAAAGTGTGCTACTGCAGGTAAACAAGCAGGTGGAGGAGGGATTGTCTAGCTGCACACAATGCAGATTTCCAATAACTTTCACTGCAAATGCAACTACAGACCATGATGAAACAGCAAGGAGAAAAGATGAAGAGAAGGATTGACGATAAGTTGCTGATAGCAATGGCTTGGAAATTCATGGCCCTTTCCTTCTTGAGGTTCCAGAGTGGAGAACTATTTGTATATACATAGTAGATTGCTATAAGGATGTGCCCAATTTAGGCTTTTTTCCCTCTCTGGAACTACTCAACTATTTCCATGCTGTGATTACAAACATTCATGAATCTACATGCAAGAGCTGAGTTTTGGTTATGACAAATGAGAGTTTCAAAAATGATTATACTTCTATGGACCAGTTAAGCCCCTGAATGTCAAGGCTCATGAAGGACTAAATCATTCCTCCCTAAGAAAATGAGAGCTTTTTGTTATGTGTGGCATCCACAGGCTTAATACAACAAAATTCATGCAGCAGTTCAGTTGCAGGAGATTCCTTATTTGAATTTTTTTTAATTCTAAAAATCCACCATTGCTCAACTCTTTGAACAGATGGGTAGTTATGTCAAAATCAGTGTACACAGTGGCATCCATGATTTCTAAAAAGATAATAAAGTTGAGCAGGATAGGTAGTTGGTTGAAACCAGTGAAGCATATTGTCCCAGTTCTAGTCAAGAGGGAATAGCAGTGACCCATGTTGCATTGGTTGGGCTCTCAGGTTAAGAGAGCATACTAGCCCTGATGAAGAACATTCACATATTGTAGATTCCTAAATGCTGGATGAGGACTATCCAACTGCTTGCACCAACTAATGCTTTGGAAATTGAGGGGCTCGAGGCATATAACTTTCAAGAAATCATGGAAAAGCATTATGAGATAATTAGGCTGGCTTCTCCATCCAACGAAGCCGGCAGCCACGGTTCTCAAGCTGGGTAATCACATGTGACGGTATCTCCATCCGTAAACGCATCAGCAATTTGACCTTCTTTAGACAGCCACAAGCAAGGAGCGCCTCAGCAAAGCAGTCAACGGACACATGCTTCATGTGCACCAGCTTCAAGTCCTGTATGCAGCTCAGTTGCCTTGCTACTGCCATCAATCCTTCATTTGTCACCTGTGTGTATGACATGTTGATCTGCAATATAGAAGGAATCTCCTGTTAGTACTTCTCAATTTACAGAAGCAACAAAGGATTAGGAATATTAAGGGCAATTTTCACAGGAACTGTTCATTCATGCGTTTATGACACACTTGACCCAGCTACAGATATGAAAGGGGTTACTTAGTACTTACCTGTCTAAGATGTGGGCATCCTTGTGTCAGTGCTAAGATGCCAGGATCACTTATGAAAGCACAGCGCTTGATGTCCAGCTCTACCATCTTTTTGCAGGATGCAGCCACATACGCAAGCCCCACAGATGTGAGCAACACACAAGCACGGAGCTCAAGCTGCATAAGATCCCGAAGTTGTGCCACAGACATCAAACTTGAATCTGTAATGAGCTCACAGTAGGAGAGATTCAATACTCTCAACCGAGGGCATCCACTAGCAATTGCTGCCACACCTGCGTCACCAATGCCCACAGACCTGACAGAAAAAACACCAGAAACATCTTGTGTTAAATCCCCTGCTTTATACACTTGGCATCTATGAGTAGAACAAAATATACCTGTCCAAAGGATTAAGGACTAATCACCAAGATCAAGTGCATGTAAAGATGTTACAAACCAACCTGTAGACATCAAGTTCACGTAAGTTATGACAACCAGCCCCGATATAGATAAGTGCAGTATTGGTGATGTCCATACAAAAGCCCAGTTTCAAAAACCTTAGGGCTGTGCATCTTGCAATCGACTTACACCCTGCCAGCACAGATAGTCAGTAAGCCAAGTGACCAAACACAAGTCATAGGTAATGCACCCACTTAGTTCCTCCAAGGAATGGTCTATAACACACTTGCCTGACATCTCAACCTCAAGGACTACTTAGAACAAGGACTTGGTGAAGTCTCAAGGAGGCAGTACTAACCATTATCATTCACACTGCAATCTGTGAAATCAAGCTCTTCCAAATTTGGGCAGCCATTGCCAATCAACTCTAGTCCCTCCTCAGAAACTAGATTGCATGCTTCCATTTTGAGTGTCCGTAAGCCCTTGCAACTTGATGCAATGGCTCCCATTGTTGCATCCGTGAGATCCCGGCAACATGTCAGATCTAGTTTGAGAAGACCTGGGCAGCCTATGATGACACCTATGATGCCCCTATCATTGACACCATTGCATTTGCATACACTGAACTCCTTCAGATCCTTACATCCTCTACCAATCAAGTTGATGTGTGCCCCAGAAATGTCACAACCATCCAGCTTGATCCCTTGCAAATTCTTGAACTGTTGAAAGCTCTCTAGCAGCATATCTGTTATCTATTGACACAAGATTGGAAGCAGGAAAAATGAAAGTTAGGCATTTGGCGCACCTCAAACTGAGCGAGGACTTAAAATAACTCAATCTTACTACTAGAGATGTCCTTTGATGGAGCTCCACCTAACAGTAACCTCCACATGACTGGTAAATAGCAAACAAAAAATTGGGATTATTGTAGCTACCAAAGAAGCAACAAATGAAGGTTTTAGGCTAGACAACTAATCTACACAGGCAGGGTTACACACCGGCAAGCAATATGAAAGGGACAGTTCTTGAAGTTGAACAGAACTGTTGGCCAGAGCCATTATGCCAACGCTACTCACATTGGCACATTTTGCCACATCGAGTCTCTGCACATTGAAATTTCAGATTGAGAATTCAAGATAACAGAAACAACAGCTATCTTCTAACCATTTCACTTCTCCCACAAACTGAAAGAGAACAATCAATGCAGAATCAACTGAGTTGTCACATGGATTAGCAACAATTCCCTCCCTGCACTGAGCTGGTTATTTTTGGTTACTGAGCACTGCACTAAACCTATAACATCAACTCCTGCATCAAACGAAACACAAAGAATCAGAAAGCTTTGCCACACCTGTAAAGATCTGGAACCATTCTTGAGGCACACCAATGCTGTGTCATTCACACTGTTGCATGCCATCAGAGATAAATTTTGCAAATGATCCAGAGTTGCAAGTAAGGCCAAGCTCTTATCTGTTACCTGCATAATATCAGAAATTCATTCAGCAACATGTGAAGCAGTTGATTCAATGTACCTTAGCATGAGCAAAACCATATTCTGTGTCCTCTAGCTCCCTCTGGCAGTCATCAGGTCTTTGCAGCATTCAAGTATTCTACACATATAGAAGTAAGCTGTTGAATGGTCAACCTTTTCTTTAACATGTGAAGCTGAAACAGGAACAGAAAACTGATGAGCTCAGTGACACTGTGTGTTTTGGACTATGAATGGCAAGAAGGCAAATTCAGCATTGAAAGCCACGGATTCTAGAGCAATGAGCTCAGGGGAAAGCGCAACAGAGAAGCACAAACCTCTGTGTAGGACAAATCAAGAGTGTGTAGCTGCTTGCAATTGGATGCAATGGCCATAATGCCTGCATCTCTGATGCCAAGGCACCATTTAAGATTAAGGAGCTTCAGCTGCTTGCAGCTCGCAGCAATAAAACCTAACCCTGTATCGGTGACATATCGACATCCCAGAATCTTTAAGCTCTGGAGGTTCTTGAGCTGAGCAAGACCTGCAAGGGTTGCGTCTCCGACGTGCAGGCAGTTCGTAAGATCAACTTCTTGTAGAGAGCTGCACCCTCTTCCTATGGCTTCAAGTCCGGCACAAGTAAACCCTCGAACTCTGATGAGCTTGAGCGAAAGAAGGCGTTTCCCCGCCAACCGCGCTACCGTCTCCAAGCTCTCATCCGTGATTTGTATACAAGAGGAGAGATCAAGGTTCTTCACCTGGCTGTACCTTTGCAACACCTTGCTCAAAATCTCCGATCTGAGCAGATGGATATACTGACGGCAGCTCGCTTCCACGGACAGGAAACGCTTGCACACCAGACACCACGAAAGCCTATCTAAGCGGTCAGGCAATCTTTCCAGAACATGCGAAAGGATCTCGTCACCCAACACGTCGATCTTCCCTCCTTTGTCATCAAATCGCTGCTGCTTCCCTTCAGCAACCGCCATCATCTCAAAAAAGCAACCAAAAAAAAAACTTCCCAACTCTCTCTGTCTCTGTCTCCGTCTCTCTATGTCCCTCTCTGTCCCTCTCTGTGTCTCTGTGTCTGTCTATGTGCCTCTCCGTGTCTATGCTTCAGGAACAAGTTTCGATCAAAACCTGATCAGAAAAAACAAGGGCATTCTTCAAACCCTTACTGTAGCTTCTCTTCACGACGTTCATATCAACAACACAAACCCTAGTTCTTTGATTCAGACCTACCTCCCTACCGTTCTTCCTTCCTGAGCATCCAGAAACGGGTGAGCATGACCGGACCATATTCGTAGACAACGCCGCCCTACGTTCCAACCGAAACCGCAAATGCAGGAGGCTAGACGTCAGTGGTGCGTCCGGAGCTTTTCAAGACCACCATAGCCATCGTCATCACTCCTCTCCTCTTCTCTCCTCACTGCTCTCCGCTCCACCTTCTTCTCTCTGTGCACCCTTTTGAGAACAGATCTTGGGAACGTAATACGATTAATGGGAACCACCTGCTGGTACCTCCTTCTCTCGTTTCACTTCGGGAACAGGTTGGGGAATCTGTGCATGCGAACACATCGAGAACGCACATCGAGAATATGTTTAGTTTTTTTTCTCTTCACCTGCGTGCCCTTTTTGCTTTTGTCTTATCCAATGATCAGTCGACAGCCTGTCTTCTTGTACGGCGCACAACGTAGTGACGTACGGCTCTCAATACTACGTGGCCGCAGTCCCGGGGTTCGATTCCAACCGTCCGATGCATGTGTTGACCGCATTAAAGCGTAAAAGTAGAGATTGTCACGTGGGACAAAAATGGTCTGTAGAAACGAGGAAGGTTCAGTTTCGGTGGGGACTGGAGTAGGTGTTTTCTGAGGAATTTTTTTATGCTGCCTAAGTGGCGATCGTCCATTGGAAGATGAAAAGAAATGTGGCGATAATCCCTAGGAAGATTTAGCCAAATCTGGCTATGAACCATATATGAAACTAAAGTAAAATAAAATCTTTATTTCTGGCTACTATCTGGAAGCAAATATATCAATCTGCTGATTTCCCTTTTTTTTTCCCTGACTTCTGGCCATTGAAAACCCCAAAAATAAATTCACTTTTTATTTTTCTTTTTTAATTTCGCCTTTTGATGAAATTTCTCATCCACTCCATTCACCTCTCCTATTGATTAGATGAGGTGCCTCCCGAGTGCAATTTTATTTTTATTTTTTGCAATGAGCCAATTTGATTGGCCCATCACTCAAAATAATGAAATTATGGCATCTCCCCATAATAAAAAGGTTCAATTTTGAAATATAGAGTTCCTCCTCTTTGGCCCACCTATATGGGTGAACCGAGGACAACATTTGCCAAAGCATATGAGATAAAAGTGGGGTGCTATTGGGAATTCTTTGGGGAACATGTCAGAAACTTTTTTAAAAACTTGGAAATACTTTGTTTTTTCAACATATTTAGCCACTTTTGTGAAATTTTAAAAAAAAAGTGAAATGAAAGCAATGCCTCCAACCAAGGTTTTCTTTTCAGATTTTTGTTGTCGAACGTTAATGGCAACATTTTTTTTAAATTCCAGTGATAATGATACTTAATTTGAAGATGCCAATATAAGTGAAATAAGTATAGAGTCCAATAGTATGGTTATCAACTTGATGATGATGAAAACATTATGTATGAAATTCCAAGCATAACTATGTCACTCCTTTCATAACTCACTTACATGGATATGAAAAGGCAAACTAGCGTATGCCTTCTGATAATTGAATTTTTATTGAATTTGAATTCTATTCAATATTCAATTACAAATTTTGAATTGATTTAAGTTGCATGCAATGCATTCAATATTTGTGAAATTTAATTTTCCCAAAATCAACCCATTTTTTCATCATTTCATCATCCCTGGTAATGTGTACCAACACAAAGCCGAAGTCCATACCCACTTGCATGCATATTAATACTAAAATGACTGGACAAGAATTTACATCTTGAATATTTGTTTTGGCTTAAGGTAGAAATATAAAACTTAAAATTTATCTATCATGTGATAATATCAAACATATAATAATGAAAGCACCTAAAAATAGCATAGTGCGGTTTCAAAATAGAAGGGGAGTGAGCTTAAGTCAATTGACATAGCACATTAGGCTTAAGTTTGTGTTTTTTTTTTAAAAGCTTGAGTATCTTACAAGTCAAGAAAGTTGAAAAAATGCGAGGAAAAAACATCTTTCATTTTAAAACAACTAGACCACAACTAAACATAGTTAAGAAAAGAGGTCCAAAATACTAGGGACCAAGCTTAAACAAAAAGTCTAAAATGTTTGGATCAAAAGCTGAACTACTTAGACTATAAGCCATATCCTATGAAAGATGTTGTTGTGCAAATTATGTGGGAGACTTACCAAAATAAAGGTTACCATATTTCATTTGTTTGTTTGTTTGGGGTGCAATATTTGTTTTTACAAGCAACTTGCACAAACTTATAGTATTATACAAGGTGTCTTATTACAACAATAAAGCCAAAGACATGACAATTTGTCTATGATTTCAATTGTTAATACGATATATTTTCTTTTCATGATCTTTTTTTCTTTTTTGGTCTCTTTGCATGAAGCATTAAAGACCCTTTTCATATTTAGTTTTGAAAAAGTTTGATAAGTTGTAAGAGTTAATACTTGTGTTTTGAATTTTCCAAGGTATGAAAAATTATAATTTTTTTTTGTCATGCCCAATTCCTAAGCTTATTTTTTAATTGGTATAAACATTTTGGATAGATATTGTTTTACCATAACATGTGAATCATGATGAGGTTATCAACATCTTCACAAGTTTAATTTATTTTGGGATTCAAAATTTGAAAAATGTGGAAATCCCCTAACTCACTATTGATGTGTAAAAACCTTACAATTGTGCAATTGCAAGGCAAGTTTCATGAATAACCCACAAGGTTATTCATGAACTATAAACATCATGCATCACATTTGCTTATAACTACAAAATCTCATCTTCATTGCAAGTTCTAGAATTGCTTAGTTTTGTCATCACTTATTCAACATCTCCAAATCATATAGAATAAGTATATCATGCAAAGCAACAATGCCATGAATGTCTAGCCTTTTCTATAAAATTAAACAAAAGATCTTCACATTTAACAATTGAATTGTTTTCACAAATATTACTTGCCTTGTTTGCTTATCAACAAGTATGCTACAAGAAGCAACAATCCTTTTGTAAATACCTTCAATCTCCTACTCACAATCCTTAGAGCTAGTCACCAACAATGCATATAAAGCAAACACATAATAAGTAAAGAAGAAACATTACAGGTGGGCTTCTTTTTTTTGAGAGTTTTATACCTCAAACTTTCATATGCCATAAACCTCAAAATCCTTTTGATAGTTGTGAGACATGGAACACACTTGACAATGAAACTTTCCAACTCTTACCTAACAAAAATAAACATTCTCCTTTAGTTTCACTATTCATGAGTTTCACACTACTTGACCTTTTGATGATTGGGTTGCATCCATCATTAGATTGAATCACAATCCACCAAAAGCTTTCAATGTTTTCTTCTTCTTGCATCAACACTGCTTCAACCCTACAAAACATTTATTGATCAACTATTCAAAAACCAAAATGTCAAAAACTATTTTTTGGTCACACATGTAACCATTGCATTCTTATTTGATCTATCTTTTCACATATTCTAGTTCAAAATGTGGTATGGAAAAGTTGCAAGTCTCTTCTTGATCTCTCTCATACATGCCTATCACCTTCTTTCATAATGTAAATTTTGCCCCAATTCTACTACCATCTTCTCCCATGAACCCCTTTTCATCCATGTATCACATATGTTAATAAAGACCCTCCCAACTAGTAGATAATGTCTTCTTCTTCCTTGGTTTTTCCATCTTAACCTTTAAGATCTTCTCCTTCAAAACAAATAAATTGTTGATTTGTTTTTAGGTTCTATAAGCCTTTTGTTGATGATTTTGAACCTTTCCAACATTAATAAACAACTTTCCATGCATTTCTACAATTAGTTTCATCTCTCATCAACATATGCTTTGACCTTTGATTTTGATATGCTCTAGCTTTTATTTTAGCACACAATGCACTAAACTAATTATTTACAATACGTGAAAAACACCTTCAATGAATATCATAAATGGTGAGTACTTAGTATTAGATTGAATGTTGCACGTGTATCCAAATTAAATCCTCAACAATTGTACGTCCCACTTCTACACATTATTTCCCATTGCCACTATTGCAATCAGTCTATGCTTTAAAATCTTGATACATTTTCAACCAATGCATTATATTATGGCCATTGCAATGTTGTGAATTGGTGTTCAATCCCATAGCTTTGGCAAAATGCATCAATTTTAGCTTCCTATTCCCCCCCGTGTTTGTGAACACAAATATGACTTACCAACTTATCTAATGTCAAATTTGAAGAATTTTGTGACATTTGCAATGTCATAATCACAAACAACACAAATTTCCACCCATTTTGAATTGTGGTCAATTGCCACTAGAATGTACATGTTCCTTTATATTCTTTCAAGCAAAGGTCTTGTTGGATGTCAAGAACTATTTTGCAAAACAAATCACAAATTGGTATGCATCCTTTTTATCTCCACCCCATATTGTAAATTCCCATTTGACATTCTTTACAACTATGTTTCAATTGGCAATTTATTTTTGGCCATGGCAACAATAAAATACACCTCAATTTCATTGAACTATCTTCAAGTTATCCTTTTGAAAGAGATGAAATAATTTGTTCTTTTAGTGTTGAAGGTTTTTATATGGTATGAATTATGTTGTTGTGGGCACTAAATTTTTCCACAAATTAATTTTTATGCATGCATTCTTTTCTTTTTAGACAACATGGAACTCATTTTTTGAACTTCATAATTTCGCTACCCACAAAGTTAGGGGATTGCAAATTTTCTAAGTTGATTTTTTTTCATTGTTTATAATAAGCATCAAGTTGTCACATTGCTTCAATAGACTACTTACTTTTGGCCCATGGCCACCAACAAAAAACCTCAATTTCATGAATGTCATATATAAGTTTACAAGGATTGGTTCAAGACAATGGAGATGTCTTTGTCAAGTGTTGACACATCCAAGAACTAGTTTTGTAACTCCATCAACCTATGCCCAAAAACAATCTCAACAATGGGACAAAAGTTTTCCTTGCATTCACATGAGGCCTTACTTGTAAGATCCAAAGAAATTTTTGCATGAAGGCTTACATAGGACTTTTAGTATATAAAAGACTTGCAAGCATATCTTTTCTACATAGGATATAATATTGTGTGTCTAAATATTAAAGTGAATTGGTTTTAATTTGGCAACATTTCACTATTATATTGGCTTGTTTAAAGAAAATATTAATTTATAAGATCTTTGCGGGATATTCCTAACAATGTTAGAATTTTTCAAATTTTACCAATGTCACAACTGCATGTCTATTGCCAATTGGGTTGTGTGCAAATGAAGCCCTCTTGGGTCCTAGGAATAATACATGTGGCCCTCAAGTCAAGTTTGGCTAAATTGGCAACATAGAAAGTGTTTGATTTTGTAGCATGGTGATTATATCTTGTTGTTAATTTGATGTCCCAACTACAAGGGTGTTATCGTCAAGCTTATTAAAACAAAGTTATGGTGGCAATTATGGATATGAGAATAGCAACAATGTCATTTCTAAATGGATTTCTTTTTGTTATTTGTTCAAAATGTTTATGTTATGTTCCATTTCTTTATGATAGTTTTTTGTGATATCTTTAGTTGTGTTCATCAAGCAAATGAGGAGTTGTTCCCAAGCTTTAATATTCATCATGTTAATTCAATATTCTCCTTTGTTCTCTTCCTAATTCCATATCTCCATAAATTCCATGGCATGTTTATTCTCCTATGCATAGAAAACATTTTTTGTAAAATGTTGTGCACTCATGTATTGGGTGAAAATCTTAAAGTGTGTTGTAATTATAATTAAGTGATGCTACTAGTATGTAAGATCTTCAAAGAATTTTATCAAGTTTTTACTATTACAAATTATAAATTTGGAGGTCCTTTTTGAGTGGCAAGTATTTCATCAATTTTTCTATGATGAAGTAATTATTCATACCTTATGCTATATAACAACCATGTTTACTTATTTCATGTTGGCCATTTGTGGCCACTTTATTATGATATAACCATAAGATGCAAGATCAACTACTAGAAGATTTTGTATTATTCTTCTCTTGGTTGAAATTAAATCACACATTTGTGTCATTTTGCCTCCTTGTTAGCATCCAATTGCTTTAGGATTGCAATGTACAAGACAAATGTTCCAATGTCTTTGGACAATTAAAAATAATTATTATGTTAGGTGCTTTTGGAATGTATGGGTAATCAAGAATTTCTTTTGAAGGAAATAAAATTTGACATGACTCAATCATATTTCTCATCTATGTATCTATAATACACATGCAAATTTTTGGCCATATATCACATGTTGTGATACATTAATGAGTCCATTTGAATTTTTTTTCATTGTTGTCGACTATCACAATTTTTTTATGCAATTTCAAAAGTCCATTATGAATTGTCAATTTTAAATATTATTATGAACTTTATACCTTATGTTCTTATCATTGAATTTGTTGTTTATTTGAGACCCATTCCATCATTTGCACGTATAAATTATAATTTTGAAATTGTAAATTGTGTATTATGCAACATTCATAATGTTCCATCCATATGATTTTTGTCTTATTTATTGACCTATACTATGCCTCCTCCTAGCAACTAAGGGGCTTGATTGGCTTCCTTTGTGACTCAATTTCACAAAATACATGTATATACACACTTGTGTGGTAGGTGTGAGTGACAAAGTAAGCCAAGACCCAATCTTCATGGGGAGGAAGAACCTACATGTAGACCATGGATTTCATAATAAGCCAAAATGGCATTCATACATTTATAAGCTCCTTAACCAAAGGAGAAAAAAAAATTCAACTAAGTGAAGGCACATTTGTAAATTAATCCATTGTGCATGTATGATTCTACTCAAACCATACAAGGACTAGTGACATGGGCACCAATATGCCACTAATACTTCACATATACTTGATTGCAAATGCTTATCCATTTTGTCATGGTAACATCTACCAATTGTTGTTGTTGGGTCTTGCTTTTCAACAATCAGTAAGCAAATTCCCATGACTTTCTCCTTCATTCCTCTTGCCTATCAGAATTACTCAATGAATTTAAGGGTGAACTTGATATACGATATGAAGGATCAATATTCCCATAGTTCTTTAAAAAAATTGAAATACTTGAAAGAAAACTTATATTGAAATAGATTTTGATAAAAAATGTGAAAGTGTCAAAATTATTCAAAGTGTCAATTTCATTTTGTTGCAGAGATGCCACCAGTTGTGAGAAATGATGAAATAGACTCCCTTTAAAAACTAAATTCAAATATCAAGACAACATAACACTTGTTGAAAAAAAAAGAAAAAAGAGTCTACAAAGGTACTTTTATATTCATATGAGGAGATTACAAAGCTTTAGTAAATTTTATCTGCATATTTGAATTTGTGATCCTCCCTAGAATGCCTAGAGGAAAATTGAAAGAAGAAAATTATTCTTTCTCAAATTTATCTAATCCTTAAATATTATTCTAAAGTCGATGTCATCCTCTTCTGAAGAATTATTGAAAAAATCACTTGGCTTTTTGGTATGGCAAATACGGACCTTCAACTACTCAGGAGTAGAAAATAAAGATTGGTGCTCACTAGCTACACAAATCATGTTATTGTGTATCTTGGACTTCTTTTCTAACATGTGGTCAGATGTATTACTTCTTGTGATATATATATATATATTGTCATTTTATTTATTGTTTTCTTTGAGCTTGATGCAATGGGACTGAGATTTTTGCCACTTTATATCATGTATAAAATTGTATTGTATGGCCACTCTCTCAGCTTTCTTTCCTCACCACTTTGCAACATCACATGAGGCAAAACAAGTGACAAAATTCCAAACTTCATAGGGTCAAGTTAGTTGTGTCAATTCCTTAAGATTCAATCATGGTTCCCTTTTCTTGTAAGTTGTTTTGTTGCCGGCATAGCAAGCTCACCATGATGAGGTGAAGGGAGAAGTGGCCACTAGAAAACAAACTGAGAGTCTTGTATTCTGTCAACTATGAACATGGACAAACAATAAAGGGGGGGAGCCAATGTCATCACTTCCAATTAGCTAATGCAAATAATAGTGGGATTTTGCATTATACGGCAATGGACTTTGTGATGGATTTAAGTCAATTTAAACACCCTCCTTGGTAATGTTCTAGATGTCAAGCCTGCACTTTCATCGATAATGGGTTCAAATAAAGTGGGCAAGTATTGGGATATCACTTACAAGAGAGGGGGCCCTCTACAGCCAAGTCTATTAGGTGAAGCCCTCCCTGGACAACATCACTAGGCGTGGCCACGGGTAGTCACCTGCACTAGAGAGCCCCTTCCCTTGTTGTAACTTGTAACAAGAGGGTGTACATGCTTGCCACGTTGTGCGGTTATTCAGCCAGGAGCTTGAAGGGGCACCTCTGCTTTTAAGCAAAGCATAGAGGCACTGTCTGGGATGCTAAAAAAATTGCATAGTTTCAATAGACTATGACAACAGTATTGTTGGATATCAACTTCCTATCAACTTATTTAAGTTATTTTTACCAAGTTATAATTATTTAAAATATTTATGTTACATGCACATATTTTTTGGACTATGAGATAGGTTAAGTAAGTTTACTTAAATATTTTTAATGAAATTTAATGTGAAATATCGCAATGCATGAAACGATGATTTTGTGTATGTGTGTGCATTTCTAAAATAAGTAACATATACATGAGGGTGTTCACCTTCTGTTTAAGTTAAGCCAAAGCTCGATATGAATCACATATTTGTAACAACATCTCTCTCATCCTAGGGTTGGGTGGAGAGCTTATGGTAAAATCGATGTTTTTATTGTCTTTGTTCTCTCATCAATCTGCTGTCAATTTCCAACAACTATAACCTTAGACTTATATTGAACCCTCAGAAGTCATGCCATATTTTTGATAATGCTGCAACTGCATTCACTTGTCAGTTTAGGGTTATGAAATGATGAATATGATCTTGATTTGTGCATTGTGATTCCCATTTAAGACTAAAATCATATGAGGAATTGTGACGATTTGGCACAAAAACTAAAGCTACCACAAAAATTGTATCAATGTTGTGACTCAATTTTTTTCCCTCAATAAGACCTAAACCAAGCCATACCCATCTAAGAATAATTTTTCCTAATATTGGCACATGTGGGCTCAAATATTAGCCTGGTCTGTGCTTATAATATTACACGCCCTTTACATTATGGTGAGGGGCTGGGACCATGTAAATGTTAATAGCCCTCAGAACACACCCAAAGGCAGCCATGGAAATTCAAAAATTATTTATGTGTGAGCTCGAGTTGTCAAGCATAAAGTAAAGTGGAAATAAACTTTATTGAAGTGTCAACATATTATAAGAGAGTAAAAAAGGTAATTAATTATTTTATGTAAATTTTGATTTTTAACTTGATATTCTATGTAACTTTTTTTATTACTGGTTCAGGATTTAAAAAAATAAAATTCATCACTTTCTTTTCATTTAGTCTTACTCCATTCTTTTCATTCTAGCAAGTAGGATCCCCATGGATCATAGAACAGAAAAAATATATATGTCAAAAAAATTAGACCAGGCATGGTTTTTTTTGGCCCATGAGCTAATGGACTTTGTGCCCACATTCTATTTAATTTTTTAATTGAGAAAAAATATGTAAAAAAAATCAACCAATCACAATTTTTTTGGACCATGAGTCAACAAACTTTGTGCTTACCTTCAAAAATAATTAATAATTTTTTAAAAAAATTATGTAAAAACATCTACCCAATCATGACTTTTTTTTGCCCCATGGGCTAATGAACTTCATGTCCAACTTCAAAAAAAATTGAAAACAAAAAAGAAAAAAATTATGACAAAATTCTTGTAGGTCCAATAATGGTTTTTGTGACCTTAGGGTTTATTGAATGTCCAACCCGCCTCTAAAAAAATTATTAAAAATTTCACCAATCATGGTTTTTTTAAACTGATTGTCTAATGGGCTTGTTGTCATTCCAAGCCCAGCTATTTGAGGTAGGCCTAACAATAAGCCCATTAAACTATTGAACATTATTATAGTAAATTTAATGCTGATTTTTCATCCATTTACATTTCCTTTTATCCCTTGGCCCTTCAACCTTGGGTAAAATGAACTTGAACCTTTAAATAGCTTTTCCTTCAATCATAAATTTTCCATTTTGATGGTCATGGGCTTTGAAGCCGTAGTGTAAAGGGGGCCTTAGAAGCGCCTTATGAGGATTCAAGGTTGTTACAACCATGTTTATGAAATAACCTTGTGACAATATCTAGGGAGCCTTATCACATGTCTTCACAAATTCAAAGTGTAAAATAAAGCCCTAGTTTCAGGACTTTACATGACCTAAAGATCAAGCAGTTTTTTTTTTTTTTTTTTTAGTTTTTTTTTTTGGGGAAAGATGATTTTGTAATTCGGGATCAACTCTGTTGATTGGAGTGACAAAGCAAAATTCCTATCCCAGGCTCTGTGAGGGAAATTTTGCTTTGTAAAGCCCACCCCTTTTAGTGTTACAAAAAGGGGTTAGATCGTTAAATAATTCAACAAAGTACACAAAATCAGATTCCATGTGTTGTTGGGTTTTTAAACTTATTGTCTCTTATGGAAAGAACAAGTGCAGGAGAAATTCCACATCTGAGTTAATCAAACTACTTTTTTGACAGTTTACAAGTTCCCTATCTTACTTAGTTGTGAATTGCTCTCCTTTTTCTTATTATAGAGAAGCAGATTCTGCCATTCCTTACAAATCTAAACAAACAGAATGCAAAAGATATGATTTGCACAAAAATATTTAAGTAAGTAGCTCATTTGGAGTATTAGTTGAGTGATCAAGAGTCAATTTGCATGGGACAAATTGGTCCATGGCAGAAATTGCCTCTACAACTATTGATGTACTGGGATAAACACCACAAGAGCAAACTAGTGGGAGGTGATCAGGCAACGAGGTTTCCTGGAAGAACAGATCTGGTACAACAACTGAATCAAGCTCACTAGAAAAATTCAAACATGGACATTTCAAAAATGAACTCATGTAGGCATCTCAAATTTAATAGGGGAAGAGTTCATGACCAACAAACATTCAGGGAGATAGTGTTATGTTTGCACAGTCTTAGGGTCTAGCATGCAAATTGGAACTAGACCCAACTTCCTGAATTTCTTTTTCCTTGGACCCCAAAAGTGGCAGTGAGACTAGCCTCCAAATTAAGCTCAACAGCAATCACCAGAAAGAAGATTTCCTGCTGATTTTATTTTTTTTACAACTCCAGATGCTTAGAGAACTCAAGCTTCTCAGATCCATGATATTTGGGACTCATGACTTTTGACAAACTCATGGAAGAGTTATGGAACATAACATGTTATGGGAATACTGATCAAACATGTAGGCTACAAATCACACTTCGTTTGAGAGCACTTTACAACTGTTTTGCCAATGAGGTGATTTCTCCATCTCTCCTCTATCAAGCAAGGTTACAGGTGAGAATACAAAACAAATGAAAGCCTTCTCACTTGTGTAAGTGTGTTAATGAAATATATTAACAAGGATGCTTGAGGTAACAGAGAGTTATGAAGCTTGTGGATTTTAATTGTTTGAAAAAATATTTCAGCGACTCTTGTGACCTCATCATCATGAAACAGCCAACTTGAAACTAAAGAAACTACATCAACTGAATGCTGATTTAGACTGTTCTTCAGAAACCTGTTGCTTGTGACTCATGAGTTGGCGAATATCTGCAATTGAGAGGAACATGAAATCTAATACTGGTTGTAAATGAACTTGCACTAGCCTACAAGAGAATATGGTTTTTCTCACATATATTAGATTAAAATGATAACTTGACATTAGGTGATGACGCATATTGCACAATTGCGATTTTAATGTAATATAGGCCACAACAAACACCACATATTGTACATTGTAATGGATGAAACCACAAAGTTTACCTCACATATTTGCATCAGAGTGGTGGCATTAATTTATGTGAGAAAGACCACATTCTCTCTGTAGTATTGAAAGCTCTTTCATAACTGAACACGGAGGTTAATCTGGAGGCAGTACCTTGAGCAGTACAGCAAGCTATGCCTTAATGTTTGTTACTGATGTTTAACATATAATAGACTGCTCCAGCCTGCTGCATGTGCAGCCCAAGCTTCGTTTGGCTACCTTGAAATTATCTGGATGAAAGTGTAAGAGACCCAGAATGCCATATTCAGAAAGAATCAAGCCATTTCAGGTTTGGAAGTACTGAAATACAATGGCAGCTTCAATTAGTTTTGAAGATTTCATGTCAAAAAATAGAATGCTTCTAAAAATTCCAAAATATTTTCTATTTTCCTTGACAAAATTTTGTTCTTTGAAATTTTTTTGTTTTTGGGATAATCTTCAACATTTCTAGAAATAATATAATTAGTGTGGAAGCTGCCAAGCTGCTTTGATAGTTCACCATTCTTCATATCATAGCTCCAGTAATAAATTAATTTGCACCAAGAACAAGAATGAACACAAAAGATTTCAGTATCTTAATAGCAGAGATGATGTGATTAAGCAAATGAATGCCACATATCAACCTTCTGTCAAGTCAAAGATCAAATGCAGTAAAAGAATGGAGAAAACCAGACCACAAGACAAAATTAAGGGGCATTTTGAATGACAACATTGGTCATATGCATGTTCATGCAATGTGTATAGCATTGATCACCTACCATAACATGCCTTCTGACTTCGTCCCTTTCCAGAAACAGGTGTAGGTAAAATCCACAGTCAACTGGACGATCAAAATTCAGAGTGAAAGCTTTTGGTCACCATATGTATGACGACTAGAAAAAATTCAATTGTCACATGATTGATGATGGAATGTTTTTGATCGTCATTTGTGTGATGACAAAAAACTTTCAATTGTCGTAAGATTGACAACTAAAAATTTTACATCACCACACGAATGATGACCAAAAAAATTTGATTGTCACAAGATTGACAACCGACAATTGGAAGGTGAGAAAGAATACCTGCATCATTGCATGGTACTGAGTTAAAGGAGCTTATGACCAGTCTTTTTTTACAATGTTTTGTTCTAATGTCACTGACGTGTTGATCATCCATAAAATGATTTAGCCAAATTTGGCTCTACAATTCATGAAAGCAAAAAATTAAACATCGTTCTCTATTTTTGGCTACCTATTGGAACTTAATATAGAATCTGGAGATTTTTTTTAAAACATGTAAATTGGTTTTCAAATTTTGGTGATTAGAAAACCCTCAGAACACTTAATTTTCACCATTTGAAACAAAAAGAAAAACTGCTGTCTTGCAAAAATTCACCAGAAAGGAAAACACTGCTTCTTACTCGATCTCTATTGTTTTGACTTCCAAATGAATAAGCTGTCGGTGAAGTTGATTGTGAGACATGCCCAAGTACTTTATAAAAAATTCAACTCAAGCTCCATGATTTGTAGTCTTGCAAAATTGAGATTTTGCATAGTGTTCAGCTTCACTTGATTGTACCAGCTGATCTTTACCTCTTCTGAAATGACAGAAGGAATACATAAAAGGAACCTCACAAATATGTCAAATATGTGTTGTTGGCTCTGGTGTAGCAGACTTCAAAGGTCTTCCAAGTCTGCTACACCAGAGCCAAACATAATTTGCTTGAGCAGTTTGATTTCACCTCTGTGTAAGCAGCAAGAGAAGGGTGCTCTCTAGAAGCCCTGACCCGAAAATTGTGGCTCCACCTTTGACGTTCCCTGGAGAAGGTCTGCATTTGACTGGATAATGTAATGATTTGTTTGTCTTCAGAACATTGCAATTCAGTGGACCTAAGATTGATTGACACATGATTGCAGCCAGAGAGCACAATAAACAACTCCAATGCCCAATCCAAGTACACAAAATGGCTGACATTAAACTCAAGTCGAACAAAGTTCTTGCCTAGGGACCAATATATATGCACCAAAAAACAGTCAGTCCCAACCATGAAATTTGGATTCTGCTTCTTGGGACGATGCAGACATTGCAGAGTGTCCATTGCTAGATGCACACCCCCAAATCCCAATTGCAAATTCACACCATGAATTACTTTCACAATCACTTAAAATGATGAAAATGGTGGAAGATCCCTTTGGAATTTTCTATATTCAATAATACGAAAATCTGAAATATTTCTCCTTGTCTTTGTTTGTGGGAAAGATTAGATCCACATCAAATTTTCACATCCATTTTGATGTAACAAATTGTGGGAACAACGAATGTTCCAACAGTTTAAATTAGGTCTTTGAATTTAGTACCACAAATGATTCCATAGCTTCATATGTTTCAAAATCAAACTGCAAACTGCAGTTACCAATTTGAATTTAAATTCGAGTTTTGGTATTTAAGTATTTTTTCCAATATGTGAAAAATCAAGTACTTTTGCATAGGATTTTTACGACTAGAGTATGTGCACTATTGTGATTTCCTTCTCATCCCTAAGAACATCTCCAGCTATGCCCAGTATGAGACTGTGCAAGAATATTTCTCACATCCAAGTTCAGTTTTTTACTTTCTCCCAACACCACCCATAAAACTGAGACTCCCATTGAGTGGGAGACTACTAATAGCAAACCACCTGGACCAATCATTATGATTAGCCAATCAGAAACAAGGAGCAACAGTCAGATCATATTTATTACACTCTTCTCTGGCAGGTGTTATGCTTTGCTGTGCCTCATGCCAGCCTCAGCATACTGTGCAAAGCTGCTGCAAAATCAATCTGCTGAGCCAACCTATTTTGATTTTTCTTCATCCAATTTTAATTTGCAGGGTCACATATTGAGCACCAGTGGAGGTGCTCATAGGCCTTCATTATGGAGACTGGAAGGCTTAAGAGGGATGAGAAATTAGACCGAAATAGGCCATGCACAACAAAGACCTTGTCCTCATTAACAGGACATACTGGGAACTAATCTCCTGAATGCTGATTTTAGTGACTCTGCTCCTTTGTTTAGGCTGCCTCTGAAGGTGCAGAACCACTAATCTCCTGGATGCCAATTTGAGTAACTCTCTCTTTGTTTGAGCTGCCTCTGAAACTGCAAAACCACATGTAAAATTGCTCCAGACAAAAGATCTTCACAGTTGGGACCAGAAATGAAAGGCCAATTCCCAATCTCAGTTGATCTGGATTCAAAGGCCAACTTGAAGCTTGATACCAGTCTACTGAGTGAAGTGATTGTGGGCACCAAACCTGTAAGAGGACACTTTTGGTTCCCTTTGTCATTTGAGGAACAGACATTACAGCAACAGGGGTTGGCAACCCTGGTGTATTTATTACGCCTGGGAAGAAATAGCCCAGATGAGTGCACAGCCATGAGGCCACAAAACAGAAAACCAGAATTGTGAAAAGTTTGAGGAAACCATAAATGTTTCCATGTCTAAACTGTAGGTTCAGCAAGTCACTCATCAAATAAACTAACCCAAGAAAATGGGAAGTTTCTAACCAAGTGGCTAATTGCAAGGCTCTCCAAATAATACACAGAATCAACATCCTTAATCACAGCGGAAATGGGTCATGTACACAAATTGATGTGGATGAGTAACACAGGCCCTGTTAGGTATCTCAGAAAAACCAAACAAGGGATCCCATAAGAAAAACAATTTGAAACCATCTGCTGTCCCCCCATGTAGAAATTGTGAGATCCGTGCACCCATCTCCTGCTCCAGAAACTCATTGCTGGAAACAATGAAGGGAAGGCCAAAAGAGGAACCCACCTGAAGAACCTTCAGTTAGCCTTGATTGCACATTGCAGTAGCAAGCCTGGTATGAAAGCACCCCATCTGCTGCATCAGAACTCTTTAATGGAAACCATGGAGCAATTGTGGTCTCAGGTCTGACAGCTTGGCATGCCTGCAGATTCTCAAATTTTAGTACTCCATGGAGAGGGGCAGCACTGCAGAAGGGTATCTATGACAAAGAAAATATCTACCATTGCAGTTTTCCCCCATTGATCCCTTCCTGTGTAGTTGCATTCCACACAGGTTGTCTCATTCCTGATCCTGTCCCTGCATGATGAAGAAAATGCGTTCATGATTTGTTTGTCTTGAGAAAAACATGTACCCCCACAAGATAAGGATAAACTCAGATCAAGGTTGCAGAGTGTCCTGATATAGATCATCAGTAGAGCAAGCAAGTTAAGTTCAGAATCACAAGTATCTACAAGCAGTCCACATGAAAAAAGTGCAACAACTGGTGTAAGGAGCATTGATAAAAGATGAACAGAAGCTGGAAACTACCTTTACCAAGCTGCACAAGCATGCTTTGGAGAGCCAATTGAACTGACTCAGCCACTGATTTAAGCCGCCCATGTGCCTCCCCAACATTTCCAGAATTTGCAGCCTCAATTGCACGTGTGACCCGCTCTTTGCACCACTCCCAGTTGTCAGGTCGGAACCAACAAGATCGCCCACCGTGACTCCCTTCCATGCTCACCAGAGAGACCCGGCTTCCTTCACCACCATAAACATATCGCAACCGTAGAGCTACTGACTGAGGCAACCAACCTGCCCCTCCAGCCACATTTAAGTGTGGCACCTGAGAGGAGTCGAACAGTATTGTTAATGTGAATTCCACCAGATTCTGTTGCCGGTCATGTCGAATACTGCTCTTTGCAACTGTGCTACCTGCAGGTCCCTCAGTACTGTTATTGCCCTTTCCCTCTTCTTCATGTGCACTTCCAATCTCCCCTCCCTTTGAACAAACTGGGGTTTCAAGGCTGAGTTCCACACGAGGCCTAGGAGACTGCCCTTGAGCACCACCTTCTCCAGCAGTGCCTTGCGATCCAGCATTACTCTTCAATATAGAAGCAGAGAACATCCCATCAGAATTCCATCAAGGGGAAGCTAAAAGTCCCCCTGGATTCGTACTGTTAGTTATCATCAAAGTGAAATGGACAATTTATGTATCCACAACAAACCAAGAGCACCTGGATCAACTTTTCTGATTGCATGAGATTCATTCAGATATTCAGCTGAAGAAAATGGTAGTTCATGGAAGCCAAGAACCTAGAGAGATAAATAATACAGTTGCCACAAACAGACCAATTCACATTCATCCATTACTAGCCCCCATCACGAATAAATTAGTGTTGTCAGCTAATAAATATTTCATCTTGAACGAGAAGAGACAGCAGGGTTATGTCAAACTCACTTTAAGTGCCTCTTTCTTCCAAGCAATAAGTCCAAGAAACTCGCGAAGGACATGCACCGGAAGAGTCAACATGGTAACAAAGGATGCCAAGCGTGATGCATCATAGGGCTCAGATGCAACCCGACGGGCAAAAAAATCACCAATCTCTTGCATCTCCTGTGTCGATAATTCTGATGACAAGTTGGCACCCTGTCCAGACACCACTTGGTGGGAGGCAGACTGGGCTTGCTGCTGTTGCTGCTGGTACCGTTTCACATTGATGGCTTGGAGATAGAGCTGCTGCCGATGCATGCTCACTGCAAATACACAGCCTCTGCACCAACCACAAACATCATTACACATCACTTACATTATTTTTGACACTTGAAAGGTTGTGTGGTGGGCAACCTCTGACCTAATCATTTGTCTCAAACTCATATCTCATATTACACCTATCAAAGAACAGAAATATAGAAGTCAAAACCAGCAGTCAGTGATTGATGGATAAAATTTCAGGAGACAAGAAGATGATTAGAGGCATATTATGGTACCCAATAAAGAATCGTAAAGCAGGTTGCTCTGGATCATGGTTAAGCAATGCCCCTTCATTCTCACGCAATATCCTGCCCAATACATCTTTCAAAATGCTGGGGAACTGAGCAAACAGCCACAACACTCCCAAGTAACGCAATGTTTGACGAAGCACCTTCTTCAGTGCTGCTAGTGGTACCCAAGCACCTCCATATCCACCATCATCACCCATCCCAACAAGTGCTGGATTTAACTCGCCTCGAAATCCAAGGCTTGAAGTGGAAACTAAGCCTCGTCCTGATGGTGAACTGACAATGCTTCCAGCCACAAGTGGACCCCCTTGGGAAACCCCAGAAACATTACCACCATTGTTTACAACTCGGTTGACAGCAACAGCCCCTTGATTACCAATACGAGATCCTCCAGCAGGTGAATTGCTCCCACGATTTGTAGCCCCCAACAAAGATGGTTGGACAGGCCCTAGGACTGGTGCTATGCCTCCCCCAACATTTTCTGTGCTGTTCATGCCCAATGAGACATGGTCCATAACAAAGCTGCGAAACTGGGGACAGGGAAGGGATCCTCCTACTGCAGACCCACCAATTCGTGGGGGCGGAGCAGGCTGCAACCACACCTGGTCCCCAGCAAAGCATCGCATGTCAATAGCAAACTGGCGTCGATAGACAATGCACACCCAGTAGGGAGACCGAAGCAATACAGAAACATCTGTTGGCATGAGTGAGCTAGGCACAAGGCCTGGGCCAGGGCTTTTTGCAGGGCCTGGAGTCATAGCTCCACCTTGAGCAGCCACCATTGCACCACTCCTATTACCACTGATAGTGATGCCAGGTGTAGTCCCTGGATTCAAGGGTCGTGTTTGACCTGTTGCAGAAGTTGTGACACCAGCACCAGCAAATGATCCAGATAGTGAACTCATGGTGGTTGCAGGTTTTGACACTGGGACTGCACCTGGACTGGCAGAAGGGACTGAGACATTTGGAGAAGCAGATGGAATGGCCATCCTTGCAGGACGTATTGCTGCTGCAAGTGCATGTAAAGGACCTGCAGTGACCCGTATTGCATCCAATAGAAGCTCCACTTCTCCTCCATTTATGTAGTCCTCTAAATACTGCAAAAGGTGCACACTATCAGCTACTATTGACGCAGGAGAAATCTACCTCATTTCACAGACCAGAGTCAATGCATGATGTCCTCCTTAGACTCACATATCCCATGCCCTAGATACAATAACGGATACTTACCCATCTGCAAATATAGAACTAGCAAAAACTGATACAGCTCCTTCTGAACATGACAGTTTCAGTACAAAGATTAAGATGTACTCATCAAGAGTTGGTTCTCTTGGAGCACAAGACCCTGCATCAAAATTACCTAAGGACAAGCAGGGATGTAAGAAAATGGAACTGACTTTTGTGTGGGGCCAGAGTTGCTCTGGTGAGTGTACAGTGCAACCCCTATGGTTGCCTCCCCATTCCACAACAAACCGGGCCATGACACCAGTGTATCCATGACTGGGCATGGATCCACTGTAAGTGAATGAAACACTTGTAAACCCAATGGCTTCCACCCTAAATGCCCGTCGCATAACCTCCCACTTCTTTTCTCCACCTTCACTTCTTTCTCCTGTTCCTGGTCTCTTGCTTTTGCTGTTCTCTCCATTTGCTTTAGTCAACTTTCCCCCTTCTGCCTTTCCTTCCAAGAGCTTCCTGATGCCTATTGCAAAGGCACGTGTGCGCCACAGCCGCTCAAGATCAGTCACCAGTTTGCTGATGCTGTCCTCTTGCACTGTGGGATATTTCAGTATTACGCCATCATATGTACACTGCATATGGGCATCATCCTGTGGTGGACTTGCAAATTGGACACCACTCGTACCAGTTACCCCACCATGCTGCTTCTGAAGCTCCCAAAGCCAACGAAAATGCATATCTGTGACCTGAGCATACCAACCCTTACTGCCAGGCTTACCCAAACACAAGGACATTTGCTGCCACCCATAAGAATCATCAGCACTGAATTCTCGAGTCCGAGAATCACCAGTTGGTATAGTGCCAGGAAGACGAAAACGCAAGACTGTGGAGGGCTCACGTAATCCCACTTCATTGACAAATGGAATTTTTTGGGCATCCATCTGGCGAGTCAGCTGGGCATGTTTAATACATAGCCAGCAACGCCTGACAACTTGCAAGAGGACATCTCGATAGGCAGCTGAGGGAAGCTTCCCCTGATTAGAGGCTCCAATGATGTCAGCATATGTTACTCTGCCAAAGGACTCCAAGGCAGATGTGGAAGTGGGAGAAGAAAATCCAGCAGAAACAGATGACTGATTAATGCCAAGTTCTGTCCTTCTCCTCTTGGGTCTTCCAACCACAGCTGCTGGCATTGAAGAGAGAGAGCTGAAAAGCTCTGCTATGGGCCGCTTTTGCTTATGTGGTCTAACCATAGACTTCTCAGTAACACCTGTAAGGGCAATTCCACAGAGTGTTAATTTTGCTGCAACAATAAACCATACATCTCCATGGCTTTTATTGCTAATCTGCTAAAATAATAACAGGCTAAAAGGTTGAGTTTAGATGCCGTATTCATGGTGCAGAGTTGCATCAGGATTGCCACAAACAGTCAGTCAAGGTGACTTGCATTCTGTGGAAAAGACAAATTAATGCATATACCCAATTCATTCTTGACAGAATGACAAGGTTGAATATACCTTGAACAGGAGCTGTATGTTCCAACAACAGCACCCCAGCCCTTACTGGCTTTGATGAGTTCTCCAGATCTGTCCATTCCTGTGCCACAGGGGATGTGTCTGTGGCAAATTCAGAAGCTGGAAGAACTGGTTTCCACCCAGGTGAATTTGCTCGTGGTGGCTGTCCTGCTGTATGCACCAGTTGTGAGCCAAGAACAGGCACACCTTTTGGGCCAAAGGGCCTGGCATTTACTGGTGCATTCCTTGGCAGTGGAAGGTTGCGCTGTGTGCCAGGACGTGTATGTTGAGATGGGGTACCAGGATCAGACATAGCAAAATGGCCTGATCTACCAGGTTGTAGACCTGTAGTCTTGGAGGAAATAGAATCAATAAGTTTTGATATGTCATCATCTAGATCTATTGGAGATGCAACATTGTCCCCAAGATTTAGAGGGGATTTTGTCTGTGCAAGTTCCTGATCTCCAGATGCATGCAGAGGTGATCTCACAGAACCTGGTGACATCCGGTGAAGGGTGGGGTTTCGAACATCCACAGGGCTTCGGATTGGGCTGGCCGTTGAGACATTCAGGTTTGATGCTCCATTCACTAAACCCAGACGACCAACTCTGTGATTTGCATCTTCATAGGAATTTACTCCTACTGAAGACCTGCCCTGAGGGAAAGCTGTGCTTGCCATGGAGGGATTCAGTAAGCTAGGGCTCCCATTCAGTGCAAAACCTCCATATTGATGTGGTGAAGCAGAACCTTGCAAGTTTGATGGAGAGTGGACTGCAGCAGGGGACATTGGCACACCTCTTGGTGTTGCAGCACTGGGAGAACCCAATCCTCTTTCCCCACCCATAGAGCGCTCCAACTGAGGACTAAACCCTGTTTGAACACCTTCCAGTGTATTAATAGCCCCAGTCACAACTCTGCTGCCTCCCCTGAAGTTAGCAGCACGGTCTCTAACCCCATCATAATCAGGTCCCTTCAGAACTGCTCTTCTGAAAGGGAATTTACCCTCCAGACCATACTGGTCTATTAGGCTGGAGACAGTGTCTTCTCTCAGGACTGGGATGGAGTTTGTGTCAATTTTCATCCACCGGAAAATACTTAAGGGGTTGGATGTGAGGGTCGAAGCATTTGTGTATGACTTCGGGTGTGCTTCCAAAAGAGTAAACAGGGGTGCAAAGTTGATGTCCAGTTGAAGAGAAAGAAAGAAAGTCTCCCCACAGTTGGGAAATCCCATCACCAACATGTCAGCACCCAACCTTTGGCTCTCAATTGGGAGCTTTAGTGAAATGGTCCCTGTCTCATACACCTGCCATTCCGGTCATCAGTCAGTGTAAGCCACTGGTTGAAAAGAAACTCCTCAAAACACTTCCATACCTGCACAAGCGTCAGGATCCAAAACTGTTGAAGTGCATTTGCACCACACGGCCAGGAACACCCCTCATCAGCTTAATCATTTTTTTGCAAAGCATCTAGCTATAGCTGAGGATTCATGTTACCTGAAGATCCAGGGATCTCCCAATTGAAGCTAGGAACTGGAGAAAGCACTTTGTGCGCAGATTACTAAACACTTCAGATGGAGGAACTGTTCCAAGGTTCAGTGCATCCTCCATTTCTTTAATGACTGGAGCATCCAGTGATGTACTTGGGCAGGACAGCAGAAACCTCCCATTCCTAGCTCCAAGCCATACTATAACATGTCAGCTAAAGACAGCAGAACTTTGATCGCACTTCAAAAATATAAGACTGGTTTCATTTGCAGTAAATTTGCGAGCATGCAAGAAACATCATCTTCATTGTTCATGATAATGTGTGAGAATACTTCAACAACAGCACCAACATGGTAGGACAAGTGTACAGATTTCATGAAATAATATGATCAGTCATGCAAACCTGATACTGATACCAAGAGTCATATAAGTGATGCCAAATGCCCGTACACACAACACCTCCTCTCCAGCTTCTCCACTTCCAATATCCTCCTGAACAAATGATCCCAAGGCCTTAAGAAGTTGGAACCTTCTCGAGACAAACATGGATAACTGTCTTTCATGTCTTTAAGAGATCCTAATGCAACCCTACCAGCATGTGAAGGGAAGAGCAGATATCTGTGTAGGTATGCCCTTCAACTGCATCTGTGGCTACTTTACTATGCCAAAAAAGACAGAGTTTCAGCTGACCTCATTGGGAATCTCCAGATCAGCAGGAATGGAATGCCTTAAGACTATATCACTGTCTGCCCACCACGATATGCCACCCTTTAAAACCCGCTGGACATCCAAAAGTCGTGTATGGACATTGCAAGCAATTGCCTGCAGTAACAACTTCTCCACATTTATGCAGCTCTGGTCCAACACAAAGTCTGCTTCACTTTCGGTCAGGGGGTCAATCACAGATGGCCAATGTGAGCATAATATCTGCTGGTCAGAACTTTGTTCTATTCTCAAGCTTGGAGAACTTTCCCCCTTTTGTAGTTCCAACCAATAGACAATTTTAAGACCTGGGGACCCTCGGGTTTTGCCAGTTGTAGCTCCAGGGTCTGCATCCCCATCTACACCTAAAGCATTTGCCGCTTGTGCTCCAGGCCCAATCCCCACTGCAGTTGCACCTCCACTCTCTGCTATCTTCTCGTATTTGATGGCTTCCTTCCATCTGCCTCTTTGCAAAACTTTGATTTGACGAAACAGTGTATCCATGACCAATGCTGAGCAGAACTGATGCAAAATAGAGTAAAGAAGTCTGAGTGGATCATTTGATGCTGCCATGCGCCGCTCCAAATCATCACCCAGCAAGAACTGTTGGGGCTCTGTAAACTGAAGAGGACCTGAGGGTTCTCCTACAAGGATATTCAGCTTGAGAATCCGCCAATGAGACATATTTCCACGATAACCTAGTGTGAGGTGCACCTCAAATTCACCTGCTACCCGAAAGATCACACGGCCCCCAATGACAGTTATATCAGTAATCTCTCTGGGCAGAGAGATATCCAAAAGACGGGAACGAAGCATGGTATCCAATTTCTGGAGGGTAACTTCCTTTTCCTCTCCAGCCAGTAATGGTTGCATCCCAAGATCCTCGATGCATTTTGGCAACCGCTTGTAGCCCCCTGTGAGCAACACCTCAGCTGCAGTGGGAATATCATAGGCCGGTGCACACGCTTGTTGCAAGGTCTCATGAAGATAGAAGAGAAAGTCTGCTGCTTGAGTGAAGCTTGTGTCATGATTGCAGAGAGTGCCAGCTAGCTGCTGGCATCGCTCCACCAAAGGAATCTGCGCATCAAAACTATAGGCTTACTAAAACACACATGCACTTGTCTAAAAGTACCAAGCTCCTTCAGCTGGATTTCAAACACTGCCTACAAGCAGCTTGCAAATCTCTCAAGTGTTTGCCAGTCATTTATGCATGAAATTGTGCATGGGCAATGAGCTGCAACCTTAATCAATACCTCAGCAAATTACATGAAACTGTTGTGAATTCAAACATCCTGGCTTCTAGTGACTTTTGACTCTTAAACCCTGAGGTCCAGTGGATAGCAAACCTGACGACACCATTTGGATAGGGCAAGCAGGCGTAGAAGCCGTTGTTGAGTTTTCAAAATGTACTTCAAGAGACCAATCTTCCTCTCCAAATCTGGAAGGTCTGAAGAAGTCTCACAGAGCTCTTTTAAGTTTGTGAAAGATGCCTCAGCTGCCTGCTTTACCAACACAGAGAAATCTACTGTTTGCTGCCCTAGTGCGTCTGCCATGGCCATAGCGCCCTGTATCCGTCTTCCAACACCACCAGCTAGAACAAAGGTTTTTTTTCCAAGGAGAAAAAAGGGAGATCCAACCTTTGCTTTTTATTCCTCTTTCCAGTTTGCAACTAAAGCAACTGCTACACCACACCAATCCATCCTGAAGTTGGGTGCCGAAACTCTACTGTGGTGACAATAAATACTGAGGGAAACGGAAGCGTTATGGGGAAAAAATAGCTCAACAGCTGCAAAAACTTGTTGTAGCAAATCCGACAGGTTCCACAACCAACCAACTTCTGTTCTCCGTCGACTCGGAGTTCATAATTCTGCAGCTCTTTAACGACAGTGCATGAAGAGAAGCAATTCTCATCTCTATCACTACTACCGTCTGCACAACCCAGTGGCAAACCCTAAACCCAGAATATCAAAATATTGGCCCATAAACTGCGTTGATGACCGAGAAGGATTTTGCTGCTGCTATCGACTTGCGTTTTCTTCGCAGCCCACATACAACAACGTTGCAACGAACAACTCGACCTCATCAGATAGGGATTGCCTAACAATTCCAACTGCATCTTGTTGCAGATTATCGCTCACCCTATTTCGGACCACATTCTGAAGCAGCTGTTGTAACCAGCACCCACCTTCTTTCTCACTATTACATTACCCTATATCCACAAGCTTCACCACTGTGCCCCTTTCTCTGGCCTCTTCTGTTTTGCAACCAATTAGTTTGCATTACTGCTTTTCTCTTGCAGACCACAAGCAAAGATTGTCGCGTCCGCGCGTCTGTCTGTGCGTCCGACGGTCCATCCGCCCGTCCACCCGCGCGCCCGCCAACAGCAAATCGCTCTCGCAAATCTCTCACTCTCTGTTGCAGATCCAACACACAAGAAACAGAGCGCTTCTTTTTAGGGTTTAAAGAAGAAAGAGACGTAGAGACAGAGAGACAGACAGCTCGAGATGAACAAAAGATTCATCCATTTTAGATGTTTCGCATTCATTCGGTTGTTTCAAAAACAAAAGAAATCTCCCTCACTCACTTTTCGGGTTGGATCGAACTTTTAGGGTTTGATAGGAGTTTTAGGGTTTGTAGAATCGACCGTCGTTCTAGACTTTCGTTTCTTTGGAGACTATTTTTGCTGTGAATCTTAAAACTTGGCACATTGGAGCAAGGCAATGGGATCCACATTCTATTACGGGGCACACTAGGGCCATCAAGTCTTTTATCAAATTGAGTCCGGATGTGTCGCAGCTTTGTTTCGGGCGGCGACGAACGACAAAATGTCGTCAACGTGACCAAAATTGCTGTGTCGGTTCTGCCCTTCAGGGTAGAGAGTAGAGACACTGTGATGCACTCAGAAACGGGCCAAAAGTTTGGTATCCCTACATTCTAGGAGGGTCATGTGGAGTCCACTATAGAAACATTTCAGGCATCACTCAAGGGATGTTTTTATACTCTTGGCGTTGTGATATGTATGGCAGCTAGGCGATGTCACAGTTTGCCAGGTTTATGCATCTGACTATTAGCTGCCAATGACCCCTCTGATAGAACCTGGGATTGGAATGCTTTAAACTTTACCTGTCTGGAGCAAATTTGTAGTGTTCAGGCAAATTCTGATTGAAGCATTTCTGCTGCAAATCAAAACTTCCAACATACTTACGAATTTTTTATGCTCGGGTGTGTCACTGCATCACCAAGATGGAAATCCTGGATGAGCCAAAAAAGTTCTAGCTGGTAAATTTGGAAGTAATGGACATCAACCATAAGCCATCACCAAAAGTGGAATAGTGACAACTGATCAGACACACATGGTGGAAATGGCTTTGAAGAATCTGAAGTTGAATCCTGCTTTGGAAGAGTAAGCTGCCAATTGTTTTATGTACGCTTTGTTGCATTAGGAATGTTTTTTGTATCGGTAAAGTTGCTTTTATTCTGATACAGACAAGGTGCTGCGGTTAGTGCTGCATCCTTGTTTGCATCAGCTTCAAGTTTCCTCTATGGGATATTAGGGTATAGGTGGATAGAGTAAGCCTTAACAACCACACCCAAACACCCCAGTTTGCAGCAGAGGAGTTTCAGTCACCACCACAACAGTCGCCACTCCTACCCTACGAAGGCATGGAGAAGCAGTGTGCAAACAACCAAACTGCTCACAGCCCAGTAATGTATTCCTGGCTGCAAATCACGGTGATGTCATGATAGGTCTGAGTCCAAGGGCTACTAGAGAGTCAGCTATTGTACTATCTCGTGAATGACAGCAAGCTAGCCGCAAGTGGAGAGGGGAAACGCCAGCGTCTAAATCGGAAGAACGCAACTTTAGAGAACTTGTCAAGCGATGCTGGTGCAGATTGGATAGGTCCACCAGTCACAGGAAGAGGGTTATCTCAGGCTAGCAAAGTGTTCGCAGTGCTGACAGAATTGTGCATAGCTCGTCATCGAATCAGTTGGAGAAGCTTACCTCTGAGACACATGTGACAAATGAAGGAGAGGATAGTGGTGGTACTTGGAATGGGTCCAGAAGTTACAGCCATAGTTCAGCTTTTGAAGTTCCAGCTGGAAACATGTTCCAGTTCTTTGCAGATCTGGAAAGTTCACTACCCATTTGTGACCTTCACCAGTTTTTTGGTACAGTTTCTTTTTAGATGTCCATTACGCATGGATGCTGTCATGGACCCTGTTGGAGTGAATGTTGGGTGTGAGCTGTAAAAGCAAGCATGGGGTTAAGGGTAGAAAATTGCAGAATTATGGCAGATATTCAAATTCAGATTGTTGTATAATTGTTTCCCCAAGATTTTGCATAGATTATTATGCACTTAATCTTCTTTCTTTGTTGGGAGCTGATGAAGTCAGTAGGGGGTAATGGCAGATGTCATGGCTGTTCGTAGTGGTCTGATATTTTGTGAGATACAGGTTAGACCACAGTCAGTCTTATTGTGTTTGTTTTTGTTTTGCAGGAACTGACATGACCATTAGATTTAAAGTATTATTTCAGAGTTTTCTTGTAATCTAATAGACATGTTCTTTGATCATGGATTATGCGTGCAGTAAGTGAAGGTAAGTGAAGGACTTTGGGCAGATTAAGTCTATATGTCTTCTTCCCTGTTTGCAGATGATATGACTACTGCACAATCAGCAAAACATGCACCAGGGACTGAGGCTTCTACTGTAGGTAGCAGTCCAGAAAACACTGTGAGCACTACCTCTACAGTTTTGTAACTATATGAAGAGCTAGATGATTTTTCTTGAAGACTTTATGCAACCACATCCTATTGCTGGCATCAGTCTGCCCAGTTGAAGTGATGGATCTCTTCTGGTTGTGGCAGGTTATGCTGACTCTGGAAGAACAGGAGCTTGACTGGCACAATGGAAGAGAAAAGACCAACTATGCTTTTTGGAAGTGCCCAATGTGCACAGTAGCTTCTTGGAAGTGTCTTGTGTGTGCTGTAGCTTCTTAGAGGCACATCCTAAATTCTGTATCCAAAATATATTCAGAATGCTTTGTGTACTCATTGATGATGGAGTGAAGAAACTCAGCTTGGATGTATACTCATTTGTTCCAGTGGGTACCACATGAGAGTTTCATGGATAGCAGATATCATGTCTATTGGTCATCCATAAGGTTTGTCAGAAGTTCAGCTTGATAAATATGTATTTGTTCCCATTTATACTGTGTGAGTCCTTTGCAATCTTTCATGGCTTTCATGTCTTTTGAGGATAAACAAGATTTTGCTGATGAACATCCAGTTTCTGATGGCATTATTGTTTAAGAGGGATCAGAGCTTCCAGTCATGTCAAAATATGCGACAATGATGCTAATGTGACCTCTCACATTGGTTGACAAAACAGAAATGCCTTAGCCATGTATGAGTCTGAAATTGTACATTGGAGTCTAGTCTGTCTTAGCTTTGTACTCTTAATGCCATAGTATGCTCTGCTGTGCAAACCTGGCTCTTTGATTGAAAGGATATATTGGCTACTTGTAGCATATGTAGGAGATTCACTTATATTCACCAAGAGAAACTCCACCAGTGCTCAGTATGTGACCCTGCAAATTAAAATTGGATGAAGAAAGTCAAAACATGCCAGTTTGGCTCAGCAAAATGGTTGTGGCCCAGCAATTTTGCACAGTTTGCTGAGGAGGGTAAAAGGCACAACAAAGCCTGATGTTGATTGGTTAGATAGTTTGATTGGTCCAGGTGGGTTGTTATTAGTAGTCCCCCAACTATTTGCAGTTTTGGTTTTAGTTTTATGGACGGGTTTGGAGAAAAGTAAATAATTAAACTTGGCCGTGAAAAATATTTTTGCAAGGCATACTGAGCACTGCTGGAGATGCTCCAAGCTACACCAACAGGCCCAGTCCACCAGCACTGGAGTCAGGATCATTCTAACTGAAAACTTCCTTCAATCCTCCTATGTGCTCACTGTAAGAGATGGATATGACAGAGCTTCTGACATTGGAGATCTGTTGGATGCTCATCCCCTTGTTGAATGCTCTGCTTACTGGTGGCAACAACAGGTAGTTGATGTTGGCTGGGTTATCAAGAATTCATGGGTCTGCTTATGGTAGGCAGTGCAGAAATCTCACTTTCTCAGCAGTAGCTCAGCCGAACTTTTCATGGAGAGTTCTTCCAGCACCTAGGGACTTTTGTCCCAGGGAAAAAGGTTGGATTTTGGTTTCAGTTTAAAGGTAGTGTGTGCTGATGCCCTTGTGCCAAGGGCCTGTTAATTTGGGAATGCCCCAGCCCTCAGGTGTTACCCTACACTACAATGAAGACATTCAGGCCTGTTATCCATATGATCCAGGCTTCAGCACTGGTGTTGGGTGTTCACCTTCGAGCAGAGGAATAGTCTGGACTGAGGTCCTTCAGTGACATCACTTTGTCAATGGTTGACAAATACATAATCTCATGGAGAGCATCTGATCATTTACCTGGCAGAAAATTGTTACGTAACATGCATTTGCCTAATCACATGCATCTCTGCTTCTTGACATTTATCAAAGATACTAAAGTCTCTTGGGTGCAGGCTGGAGCAGTGTGTTATGTGTTACAATGGACAACAAACGTAGCCCATTGGAACCACTCATGAGGTACTGCCTCCACATTGGTCTCTTGTTGTTCAGTTTATGAGATAGCTTTGTCTGTTTACAACCAGTATTGGATTTCATGTTGTTATCAATTGTCGATACCCACAACTCACAGTACCTACATGTTTCTTAAGAACAGTTTAAATCCACATTTAACTGATATACTTTCTTGGTTTCAGGTTGGGCTGTTCAATGATGAAGTGACATGAATGGTTGAAACAATTTCAAATAATTAAAATCCAAAAAGCTGCAGATCTGTGTTACTGTGATCATTCTCTTGTTCATAAAGACACTTGCAGAAGTGTGAAGGGTTTGGCTCATTTTGTACGCACATCTGTGACCTCGTTTGATACAAGAGAGACGGAGAAATTGACTCCTTGGCAAAAGAGTTGCAGATTAGGGTTACTGATCATTGCACCATGTATTTTTACTGGCAGGGTAATTCGAGAAAGACATTGTATGTTGGTTATGGAACAATTCAAACGCTGTTATGGCATCTGAAACTGCTGCAGCAGAGGGTCGCTCCAAAGTAAGGACATCACTATTACTTGAACAGATGATTGGGATAGTAAGAACAATTGTGTGAAGCATGAGACCAGCATTGGCTTTGGAGTTTAAAGCAAATTAGTTTCCTAAGAAGCTAGAGCTTCCTTTGCCATCCCCATGTAACATTTCCTAATTTTTTTGTGCCTGTCTGCTGTGCCTAATACACGAATGATGGAAGGATGGAGTAGTCAAGTCTAGAGAAGTACAGTACTTGATTAACTTGCACCTTGTTCTGTAGGCAGGTGTTCAGTGGCTATGGCTTGTGTACAGTCTTATTATATTTTTCTCTTTTTCAGTAAATAGTTGTTAAGGTCAATTCGGTCATTTGTTGCACATGTGATGTTACAGAGCTACAGAGACAAAGCTAATTGAGTGGCCGTAAAATAAAGTTTTCTATAAAGTACTTGCACCAGAGTTTGGCCAAAATTGTGCACCAAATCAGAGTGAGGATGGAAAAAGAAGGGGATTATCAACTTGAGCTTTTCACATCTAAATTGATTGAAATTCCTATCTTTAAATTTGCCTTACGTAAACTTTCAGTGCTGCTTTTCTCTCTTTGCTAAATCATATGTTGTGAGAAACAAAAAGTCTCCAAATTTTGTGAAACTATACCCTGTTTCATCAAATGGTGCTGAATCTCTCTCAAGTTTTGATTTCTCTAAAATTAGGGATGGAATGTGGATGTAAGACTCACCCCCAAAAATACTTCTGCTCACTTTTGGATTTCATTCCAGATAGGGATATTGAAACAGGGATTTACGCGTCAACCCCTAAAGAAAACACAAGGTGACTTTGGAGATAACTTTACTAATGCCAAAGAAAGCTCTGTCCCATTGAATCAAGTTCAAACAAAATCAATTCACAGAAAGATGTGAATGAAGAGAAGATGCAAAATGAGCACAACAAATAAATCACAAGAAAGAGTATGTCCATCATGCATTGCAGATCAAAAAAAAATCATGAGCTGCTTTGGACTACTTACATCTTGGCCAAATGGGTTGCATAGCCTGTCCAAAGCAGAGTTCCATAGGGACGGTCCAAGCTTTCATCATACAAACCTACCAGTCTAGATCAGCAAAGTCAAATTATTGCTAAAAATTATAGTTCTATTAAATTGTAGGGATTTTTTCTTTTGGGTGGGATCTTTTTCTCTATACACATTCTTGGATCATGAATTTTGGTTTCTTGGTTCATCAGAGCCTGTGAAATTATAGCTCCAGAAATTTATGTTTTTGTTGCCAATGCTTAATACTTGATATGCACAAGGTACAAACAGAAATATGCTTGAGCTTTCAAAGCATTCATCATTGGGCCCCAGATTCTAACAATCACCACCTTCTTCTCTTTCAAGGAATAGCACAAAATTCTCCCTTGTTTCTTATACCTTTGTACGTTTTCAGAATCAGCGGTGTGTTTATAAATAAAGTTTTGCAAGGTTTTGACGATTAGCACAAAAAGATCTGGTTAACCCAAATTCTTGGGTCATGGAAGGGTGATGCAATCAACACTTACATGGTGACCAACAAACAACTCCAACGCCTTCTTGATGTCATACATCTCTTTGTTGGGGGAGATACATGTGAATGTCATAACACATGTATGCTTGTTATAAATATAATGCAGTGGGAAAAGAATCTTACATTTTTAAGGTATGCTCAAAATACATTAAAAAAACCTTAATCTTGATAGTGCTTCCCATTGCATCAAGGATGTTGTTTGGATAACATGTTTTGTGCTAAGAATTGAAGCTAAGACTTCATCCCTTAGCAAAATTTGATCATCTAGATTTCGTGGTAAAAGATGAAAATTGTGTGTACATACAATGTTTAGAACAACTACAAACACATACTACATATAGAGATTAACACCAATGTTAAAATATTCCCTCTAATTTAAACTATAATAGGTTCCTCAAATGACCAAATTTGGCTTTCATAGTTAACATGATTTTGTGTAATGGCATTGTCATCCAAACTTTCTAATGAGGGCCAATAAAAATACATGAACTTGACAAGTGAGTTTGGCAACTAGTAATTGTACATGTTTGAATAAGATGCCACATAGTATTTAATCACCTATGAATCACATTACTAGTTGCAAAAATAACTAATTTTTTATTTATCATTAGATGCCACTATTTGTTGAGTGATATGACTACATTTTTCATTTTCATTTTTGTTCAAACTAGCAATAGTTGCAAGTCATAGTCATATATACAATTTTAAATCATTTTGTAGTTGCATATGCGATTTCAAGTTGTTTTAACATAGTGCCATGGAGGATAGTCACACATCAACAATTGTAAAAATGATTGATTTGAACACAAGTTGCAAACACATGGGTTGGTATGGACAAGATTTTTTGTAATGTATGGCAATTGTTCGTCCAAACCCAACATGTTGGTAGTTGTATTGTTATAAGTTTTTGCAACCAAAAAACACTTGTAACAACCTTTTTAGGCATAAATTTGTTGCATCTTTTTTGCCAAATTGAAAAAAAGGGAAAATTTTGTGTTGTAGAGAGTATGACAATTGTTGTGAAATTCCATTTTGATTATGAAACAAAGTGGGCCAATAGTCATATTTTTTAGATTGTGTATACCAATAACATTTATTGCTTTCAAGGAATTGGAAAAGTCATATTTGGACCAACAAGTTGGATCTGATGGTGCAATCGAACTTCTCCATCCTTTGCTTAGTTGTTTTCACTTTTTTTCAAAAACCTCTTCTTACTTGCTTGTTTTGTAAATGTCTTCATTAATTAGGTGGTGGTTGTCATCCTTTTTTTGTTCAACTATTGCTCTATCAACCTCGTCCTTTGTCTTGTTTAACAAAAAATCTAGATAGAAACAAACCTCAAGGACAAACTTGCTAACATTTTCTATAATGATCATCATACTTACAAAAAGATGTTGATTGTTTCTTCAATCAACAACTCATTGGCTAAGAAAATATATTTTCTTAAATGTTAGGTTATTGAACCGAAACCATAATTGACTATTCGTGAAAACCATGGGCCAATTTGAAATCATCACTTCAATTGGTCACCATCTTCATCTATTCCCAAATGGCCCTTTTCATACTTACTAGTTTCATTTCCCATAATTGACAAAAAGTTATAACCAACATAAAGTTTCCCAATTGTTTTGTCCCTTTTTACACGTTCATCATTGTTGATATCTTGCTCCTACAACAATGATAATACCCATTTCAAGGAAAATAATGGTAATTTGTAAGCCTTTTGTTTAAACACTTACTTCCACACTTTGTGCCAAACCCTAAATACTCCAATTAACCATTTTGTAAAAAAATTGTAAGGACACATGTCATTGAAAAAATCACAAAAATGATAAATAAATCAAAACTGTTATTCTGCATGTGTATTTTTTTTTATGGGTGGTTGATTTAATAACTAAGATTAGTTGGGAAAGTTGACTATCGTCTTTTATTTTTCCCTACATTCAAACAAGTTGTTTTATGAATCATCATGTATGTCATTTCATCACAAACTTCATGGGCCATGATTTGGCAATTCGTCATGTGAAATCTTCTTTTCATAGGTTTGTATGGAATAAATGCAGGATGTCATTCATCTATTTGTATTATTTGAACATTGATGTCGTGTGCATTGTTTAAACACAAATGTCATATGTTTATTTGTATTGTTTAAACACAATGTTGTATGTCTATTCATGTTGTTTACACATGAAAATCATGCACACATCTTCCACGTTTAAATAATGTATGACATTTATGTTTAAACAATACGAACCTATGAAATAATTGTCGCAAATGGCAATGCCATGGGGTTCATTCATTTGAATGTTCATCCATGATTTGTATTGAACTTGTACCTAACTCTTAATTTAATTTCAGTTCACTTTCAATTAGCTTTTAATTAAATTATAATTCATTTCCAATTCATTTTTAGTTAACTTTTAGTTAACTCTCAATTAAATCCAAGTTAAGTTATAATTTAGTCTAAATTAACTCTTAATTAAGTCATAATTAACTCTCAATCAACTTCAAGTTAAATTTTAATTATTTTTTAATTAAATTTCAATTAACTCATAATCAGTTCTTAGTTAAGAAGACTTTCGAAAAGCTTCTTTACTTGATGCACACATAGAAACCTCCTTGGAAACTTCCTTAAGATAGGTCCCCAAAGGAGTTAAATAGGAGTATGACCCCTCATTTCTTTCAATCAGTTAAACATTAGTTTTAAGCACGATCTTGCACTATAGCCTTGTCATATTCTTTTCATGTTCATGTTTGTTTTGCACATCTCGTGTTCTTGTTGAGTTGAAGTGTTATGGGATGAGGTTTTTGCCTTTAAGGTTAATTTGGTAAAAAATTGGTAGTTTTTCATTCTGGATGTATACATTAAATCTTGGCACTCTGCAACAAATGTTTATTTTTATTTCCAAAACCAATTTTTAAACTATATTCCCAATCACTAATACCAATGGGGGGTAAAAGCACATTACATTCACCCTTGTTGGAAATCACAATGGCAATTTTTTTTTGGGTGAGTCAAGTTTTGTTGCATTGTATTCAAATCTATTTGAAAAACTTGACAAAAGTGAGATGAAAAATTGAAACCTACATTTTAATCTTTAAAACCCCAAAAAAAAATACCAAAAGCCCTTTCCATTTTTACAACAAGTTGTTTGCATCAAGTGAATGTGTTTTCAAAGGTCCCAAACACCCATTTATATACCAAACAAAAGGAAATTAAAGAAAAAATTTCTTAAAATCTTACATTCAATTATGTGATTCAACACGCACATTAATTTGTGCAAAGATTTTTACAATGAATCACCATTCTTGAGTCATGCACATTAATTTGTGCAATTTTTTTATTATAATGAATTGTCATTTTAAAATGATGCACATTAATGTATACAAAAACCTTATTAATGAATTATCATGTTTAAGTCATGCACATTAATTGAAGCCATGACTAATTCGTAATGATTCACCAAACCATTATTAAATTATAAAACCCCACCACTTAATAAATTACCAATGTTGACCCCTAAATAATTGTACATAAATAACAAGCTATTGACATCAAATTACAAATGCCTTAACTTGTGTTCTTCTTCCTCTCATCTAAAGCATGAGAACTTCAAGACTTTAGGTTTCAACATCTAGCTTAAGATTTCAAATGTCCGTGGGACATCATGGTTGCACCAACATTTTTAAAAATCCCACAAAGCCTCCTCCTCAACAACCATCTTAACATGCAAATACATGGTTTTGGAAAACTTAATTATGGAGGAAAAAAGGCATGAAACAAAGTTATAACATGTTGTAAAAATTACATGCCAATTGATTCAAAGTTGTTTGAGTTACATATATACATTTTGCACACCTTGCAATCAGACTCTTGATTTTTTGGTAGGTATACAAGCTTCAAGTTGAAAATTAAGTTTAAAGCAAAGTTAAGGTTTTTTTTCATCATAAATAATATGAGGTATATGAACTTTAAATTGTCAATGCCTTAAAATGCACACCTATTCTCACTTGTTAAAACATGGGATGTATGGTTTAAAAAAGTTTTTTTAACTAACTTGCCATAATTATCCATGTTCATAACACATTTAGAGTTGAAGGTGGGTATGAATATCAAATTGAGTATGACTAAAAGGGTTGTCATCTATTCTTATGATGAAAGAGTGCTAATGGTTTGGATGTAGAGACTCAACTTGTTTTTTAATTTAATAAGTTATTAAAAAGCATTTTGTTTAATTAATTTCAACTATTATGAGATTATTTGCTTGAATTGATTAGGGCATTTTCAAAGCACAATTAACTCATTCAAGAGAAACATAATCATGTATGAAAAGAAAAGAAAACCATTCAAGGGACATTTTTGAGTTTTATTACAATGGCTGCAAATGTTTATTTTAAAAAATAGTGCATGCTTTATTAAGAGTGAATGACTATCAGTCCTAAACCTTGATCAACACATTTTCAAAAGATAATTAATTTCGTTAAAGAATCATTTGAAACATAAAAAAGAAACAACATTTGTTTGTTTCAAAACTAGTAACTATCCTTCACATAGCCATGAAAAGACACATCAAGTTGCATTTGAGGTTGTAAGCTCCATAACTTCTGAGAATCAATTTAGCAATGAGCCACACATTTGCTTTCTACTTGTTACAAAATGGACAACTTGTCAAATTTTAGGTTTTTTCCTAAGACTAAAAATGAGAAAATTGAAAATGAGATTATATTTCAACAACATAATGATAAAAACTATGACTAGGATGATACAAATTGTGAGCAGTAGGGCCAAGGTGAGGAAAGCCCACCTTTTATGACTTTCCAACCTGATTATATGGAGCCAAATGATTCAAGTTACACATGTTTCCTTAACCATGAACCTTGTGAAAATGTGCATGCCATGAACCAACAAGTTGCACGCCAAGATTCAAATGCAATGTTTCGCATGAATTCACAAGCATCAAATGAACATGTGCCACAATCAAAATCACCTAGATAGTGTGTGTGAAAACAAACATTGAAACAAATGGCAATTGGTCTAAAGTTAACCTACAAAACGCAATGTTGGTTGTTGAAGATGGATCAAAAATTGCATATGCAGCATGATCCTAGGGGGTCCTTAGGAATCACTTATATGGTGTGACTCTAATTAGATGTAAAGGAAAGTCAAGGTTGTTTGATAATGTAGAAGAAACTACACTTGTAGACTACATAAAACAAATGTAAAAGATAGGGCATCCCTCACTTTGACATAGTTACGATTGAAGGTAGTAGAAGTGACACAAGAAAGGTCAACACCTTTTAGAAACAAAATCCCAAGTTGGGGCTAGATGTTGCAATGGTTCAGGGAACACAACCCAAACCTTTCATTGCACATAGTTCAAGGCCTTGAAGTTGGGTGTGCAAAAGGATTGTGATTAGGAACAATGTTGCATGACATTCTATGACAACCTACAATATGCCTATGATCGATTTACACAACTATAATGCAAACATGATATGGAATTGTGATGAATTTGATGCACAAGCTAGTTGTAATGGTGGCATATTTGTGCTCACCAAGGTTGGATCCAAATTGGTGCATTCCATCATTCCAAATGAACGAAAATGGTTGTTAGTGTTGTCTTTACATCAATGCACATGGAAAATCCATTCCCAATTTCTACATTTTTAAAGGTAAACAATTTAGAAGGAATTACATCAAATGATGTGAAAGTGGCTTTATTATGTTTTCCACATGAATTTTTCATTTCATTGCAACAATGCAAACACATGAAGGCAACATGTCTCCAAAGAAGAAACATTTATTGATTTTCGACAACCATAACTTTCATGTCACAATCAACATTGTCAAGATCACAAGGAAAATGGGGTTGGACCTAATCATTTTGCCATCACAAACATTTCATGCATTGCAGTCATTGGATGTATCTTGTTCCAAGTTGTTCAAAACTGTGTTTTGGGCATACCAAGATGTTTAGACACTAGCAAACAAAGGGAGAGCTATGAAGGAAAAAAAATTGGTTCAATGGGTTTCATTGACATTGAAAAGAACTATCACACCAAGCAACATTTGAAACAATTAGCATATGGCCATTAAACTTAAATGTGATGCAAGGTAAGATCACTAAAAAAAAAGTCTCAATTTGCAATTGTAATTTACAACTAAAAATAAGTTATAACCAACATGCACAACTAAAATTTCGTTAGTTACATAAGTGAAGTTGCATTCAACATCTAGTCACAAATGATGACTTAACATGTTGTCATCACATTCCACATGGATGATGTATACGGTCAACATATACACCTTCATCCATTGACTATTCCTATAAAATTTGCAACTACTCACTATTATTTGCAACTATGTTATGACTCATTACACAAAATGCCATGTGACAACATAATAATTTGTTAATTTTTTTTAAAAAATTACATATTGGATCTTCATTAGCTATTTTGGATCATGTTAGATCATGCCATGTGGCACAATAAAAATTTGCCAAGTGGCATTTTAATTGAATTTTGCCAAAATACATTTAAATCAATATTTAGGTAGGTATGTATGTAGCTAGGTAGGTAAATAGGTAGGAAAGAAGGTAGGTGGGTAGGTAAACTAAGAAATAAATATGTAAATATTTTAATTTCATTTTAAATTTAACCTTTAGGGTTAAGCCTCTTTTATTGGCTCATCCCAAATTACACGTGTTTTTAATATAAAAATGTAATGCAAAACATTTTATTTATATACTCTTACTAGATGGAAATGGAAAACAAAACATAAAGGATAATTTTATAGTTGCAACTAAATTTTTTATCCCATATCTTTTGTTTTTTTTTTCAAGTTTATAAACCATATATCTAATAGGAAATTTAATAACTAAGTAACTAACTAGAACTAATTGATTAACTAAGCATTAACTAATTGCTTACCCACTTACCAACCTAATTACTATTTACTACTTATTACCACCTATTAATTAAGTAGTAACAAAAATTATTTAAAATATTACATAAATTATTAAATTATTAAATAATAATAATGTAACTAATTGATATATTTAATAAATATTTTAATTTAAATAAATAAATGATAAATATATTATTACTCATGATAATAATACAAATGACTATAATTATTAATTGTTATAAGTAAAAAAACTAAAATATTTAATAATTTTGTAATTACAATAAATTAATAATTAGTTCATTTCTATTAAAACTTAATAGTTGCAAATTAGTTACACCATAGTCGCAAGAAAAATGATAGATTGAAACGAATGGTGATTAGTTGTAAAATGAAAAAACATAATTACAAACGACATTTAGTTGCATACAATTGCAAATTGAATGGTTACATAATACAAGATTTCTTTTAGTGGATGCATCCTTTTGAAAACTTTAAAGATGTATAAGAATTGGCTAACATAGACTCGGTTGTGGTTGGACTTACAAATATAAAAAATTCTAGGAGTAGTTATGATTAATAACATGTAGGTGACATGGCATTGTTTTGTTGACTTGGAGGGTAATGGGGCAAATGGACACAATGATGAAGAGGATGGCAGATCAAATGGTGTACACGGCCAAAATCATAGCTCGCCATAAGTTGGGTTGAATTTCGCTTTTAACCACCAAATTCAACAAGTTCACACACCACCAAATGTTTTCAGTACAACAAGAATCAACTACCACACACAAAGCACCAACCCCAAACCATCAATTTTTCAATTCCTTGGGCTTCCTAAAATAAAAGTTTATAGACCTTAGAAGCAACTAGGTGAAAAGCCATTGATTGATTACACGAAATCAATCATGATGATTTCATAACACTATTCAACAACTTTTGAACAAAAGGCATTTAGGAAGGAAGCAACTACTAGAGAAAGGGAAAGTAGGAAACAATAACTTGTTATTAAAGAGAAACGGATGTTGGACAAAATAAACAAAGTAGAAGCAAATCGTTAACAACTCTTAGATAGAAAAGAAAATAAAAGGTTTGATGAAGCTTGGTCGGTGAAGAGAATTACAAAGCAAGGGGACACACTTCATGCGGCAATTCAAGCTAAATTCTCACCAAACTTTTATGTTGTTCCATTTTGTGGCTTATTGCTTGCTACTGCCACAACATGAAGATCGTGATGGAGAAGAAGAAAGCTAAACAAACAAGAGTTGAACATAATGATTTCTAACTAATTGAACCTTCATGGGTTTATAAACCCATGTTGAATACTCTATCAATCCTATAAGGTGCCACAACTTGTTGAAGTTTTGCCGAGATTCCCACAGGGTAGTTCAAAAAGTATTTACACTATGCAACCAATGTGAGCTACATCAAAGTGTTCTTGGACATCACTTTAGAATGAGGTAGGTGAGGTTAGAATGTTACAAGTGATCAAAATATTAAAGTTGCAATCATTGATTTTTTTATTTTTTTTGTGGGGAACAAAAAAACATGAGAATCGACAACCATTCTTGGGTTGAAATGACCTTTTTCACACCTTACAAGGACAAATAATAGTTAGAAATATGTGACACTTGTATTAAAATTCATATTAGTTGGATTTAATTTTGGACATGGCATGTATCCATTCAAGGAAAGTGTCAAGTTGGTGTTACATTTGCTTGAAAGCCCTATTATACAATGTAATAACTGCATTCCCAATGTAACATGTGTCACTATTTTGTCATGTATATCTATCACCATTTAACTTTCTTAGATGTGCATGTTGACATGCATAATTATCACATTTTCGACTTGCAATGTGCACACAATATAAAACATCCCATGAGTAGCCTTGACAACAATAAGAACATGGCCCCCCTATATGTCAATTTTAGATACCTAAGGATGTATGCACTTGGAAATTCACAACTAATTCATCCTTGATTATAAAAAAATAGTTCCAACGAATTTCATCATCTGATCCATTTGTTAATCATGTTACATATCTAATTTATGTTTCATATTAGGAGAATTTAGCAAATTGCCCATTTAAGGTTCATATATTTTAAGGTGAAAACACGATAAAAGGAGTTAAGGGCACCAAGGTAAAAATCCTTTTCCAAGCACTAGACATAACACATGTCATTTTTGTGTTGGGTTTATAATATTAAGTTTGTATTTTGGATACCCAATTTAACACTACATGTTAGATATAAATACATTTTGATTACAAATTGATCTTATATTATTTATATTATGAATTCGTGCGTATCACATAAATATGCATAATTTTTGTTAAAACCACATTGTCAAAATCCATAGTTTTCAAGGTCAAAAGCACTTTTGAGCCAAATGTGTTCAAATGGGTTATATAAAAAAAATTCACATTGCATCCAATAAGTCAAAAAGGTAACACAATGTTGGGGATTAAATTCCGTATGGGATTTTTTTATGGAACATATAGCTTGACAAATAACATTGATGCACATCTTCACATGCTTCAAAGATCCCTCTAAAAATAGGTCAAAAGGTTCAAACCCTCAAACATTTTATTCTCTCCACATCTTTCGATAAACCCTAACATTTAGAATTCCCAAATATGTTATATTTTTGGGCATTTCACTTTTCATCCCCAATTTGTATAACCTCATTAAAATGCAATAGAAGATGTCACACCTTTCCCACTTTGGTTCTTAGAACAATGTGAAATTTACTCCTCACAACTGAAATCATAAGTAAAAAACAAACAACTTTTCATTTACTAGTGATAAAGCCTTGACAAATTACCAATCAATTCCCAAACCTTCCACCTAACATCCCACACTCTATTTTATAGACAACCAAAGCCTTAATGCCTTTTGCTTTCCCTAGTGTTTATCATCCTCTCCCCACCAAATTATCCATGATATTAAATTGAGCACTGTCCAAACTATTTTCTTAAGTACCAATAACACAATGGAAAGAAAATCTAAATAACTTAAGCAAATCCAAATATAACTTTAAACTATTTAAAGACATGCCCCCATGTTTGTAGCAACTACACACTCCATATAGTTGAAAAAAGACAACAATACATAATATTTTTCCAATCTAGAGTGATGTTTGCTCTTATATATTGATTTAAAAAAATTTCTTCCCTCCAACAACATAGGTCTTCCTTTATTTCTAATCTATTTGTTCCACATTGACCAATAGTGACTCATGTAATTGTGCCACAATTTCCATCTTTTGAACCATGTGTAGTGCCATCTTTTGAGGTTCTAATTGGTCATCAACAACTTCAATTGGATATTGTCCAAACTATTGTCCACTATCAACCTCATAATTCTTTTAGTAAAATCATATATGGTGAGTACTTGGTATTTGTTTGAATTCCACATTGATATTCAAATAAAATCATAGGTACCTACAAGTCCCATACATGAGTTCACTTGATGCAAATAACAATGAGCCCATGTTTGAAAGTTTTAATCATCCTTTCCACCATGCCAATACATTAAGTCCAATATGGAGTAGTGAATTGATTTGTGATACCAAAATCCTTACACATCGCATCAAATCCAACCATCCATTCACCATCATTATTGATAAGTATGTATTTTGGTACTCCAAAACTAGAAATTATTTGTTCTTCCAAAAGCCTAACAATAATTGCGAAAGTGTCCCTTCATTAGTTTAACCTCACACCACTTAAAATAATGATTCATAGCAATTCATACTTGGGTGCAGTCATATTAACATGTACCCTTAACAGTCATAACCATTCATAGTCATAAGTTTAATTTTTTGAATTTTGGATTGTAAAAATTAATAATAACAATAAATAGATTTTTTTAATAAAATGTTATTGTGAATACATTATGTACATATTGTAAAATTTGGAATCAATCTAATGAATGAAAAATATGTATAAGGACTTTTAAGGATTTGTAACCATTGCTTAAAAGTAATTTAAAAACAATTTTGACATTAAAAGCACAATTTGAGAATATTTTTTAATGACATATTTTGGGATATTTTTTAATATACACCTTAACATAATAGTATAAAAAAAAATTTAAAAATTTTAATGTTTTTTTGAAAGACATATTAAAAATATTCTAAAAATATTTTTCAAAAAAACAACAAAAAAGTAGTGGTCTAAAGGGGCACCTATGGCTCCTTATAGTGTGGTTGGACCCACTTATTGCCATTTTTAGTTTTAAAAAATAGACTAACAATGTCAAAAAACAACCTTATGGGATAAATCACATACCAATATGTTTTTCATCTCCTCTATATTCAAACACATGCTCACTAATTCTTTCCCCATTAACAATGACCACATTCTTATATAATCTTTCTTGCAAATTCAATATAGTCATGAAATGATTATTTCTTCTTGACCTCAATAAAGGTTTTCTATTCATTAAGATGACCAATTTTAATGTGGATTTTATTCACAATCATCCTTTTTTCTTCAGGTCTAAGGATCACAAAATTATGAAACATTAGCACATCATTTTTTTAGTGGTAATTCATCTTTTTTTTTAGTGGTAATTCATCTTTTTTTTAAGCTTTGTTTTTTTTTGTAAAATTACAACATTTAAAATTTAAATTGCTTATAATCAACAATTTCATTTCACATCCTTCCATATGTCCATGCATCTCTATGAACTAGTTGGATTCTCCTTGTAAAAATATGCTAATAATTTTTCTTTGATGAACATTTCCTAATTAACCATATTTTGTGCCTCTTCAATCATTTGTGCATGGTTGTGAATTATGAATTTTCGCTTTATGTACCTTCAAAATTTGCACAAAGGTGAAAGGTTGTTCTGTTCTTCCTTTTGAACAATCACCATATCTTTTAGGTTGTAGTTCACTTCATCTATTGGTTTTTTTTCAACGTCATTTTTTTTAATTTCTAACAATGTAAACACATTTGTAGAGAAATGTCCCAATGATGCATGTGTTATAAATTGAATTTTGGTATCAACTATTGGTTTAAAAATAAAGATTGATTGATTAGGTACCTCAAATTAGAAATCCTCTTTTCCATTTGATGCACAAACTAGATCTTCTAACTCAAAGCATCCATATTCACATGTTTATTCCTTGGTTGATGGACCATTTTAATATGAAAATCTTGTAACATAGAAATCCACCTTCCCATACACACACATCAAGAATAATCACCAACCACTTTGAAGATTTTTGGTTAGTTTTCAAAAGAAAATTTTGATGTAAGAACTAGTGGAAATGCCTTATAGTCCAAATGAGTGCCTAACATTCACCTTCTATTGGATGATATTGTCAGTGATACATTTTGTATTGCTTTGGATTCTTGTCCTACTCCATTAATATAAATACCACATAAAAATATTAACTAGGACATCTAAATTATTACTAGTGAATTCCTTATTAATGTTGAAGAATTACATTTTACCATTATGCCATTATTGAATTGAAACTATCAGGAACAATTGGGAAAAATATTCAAGCTTCCATAGATCATGAAACATACATGCCATGTTTCCCTCACAAAGCAATCTTTTCATTTAGAGACAACACCTTATTGTTCAGAATAATCCCCCATCATATCTTCCCCCAGTCTCCCATGATAGCTTTACCATTATACCAATATGCCCTTTGGTAGTTACAAGAAATGGTTCGAACTACTTCGCGTCATATTGGTAGGCAATTAACCTGGTTGTCTATCATGTCAACATAATGAACTTACTATTTATTACCACTATCTGTCTGTTGTATCATCACAGTGAATTTCAACATGCTATGATTTGACATTTCCCAAAAGAGACTTGGTTAAATCTTTCTAGTATTTCTACTCCTTGCCAACATGTCTAAATATCTCCTTTACAAATATCTTTTTTTAATAAGTGTGAGGCTTTGCATAGGCTATGATTTGTTCTTGTCTTTCATTTTTTAAAGATAAAATTGCCCCAACCCCTTGTGCCAACCAATCAACATCAAGATGAACATTTTCAAAAAAATTGGCCTAGTCAAAAAAAATTCTTCTACCAATTTCTACTTCAATATGTCATTTAAGCAAGTTGGCATGAAATGTACAATGAAAAAAAAAATGGTCTTTTTTGGTTAAATCCAATAAAGGTCCAACAACATTGGCATAACCCTTTATGAAATTATGATAATAACCTATGAAGCCAAGGAAAATCTTGACATTAATTATTGATAAAGGAATTAATTTTTTTGAAACAATCCAAATCTTAAAGGAATCATGACATGATCCATGCTAATTCAACTATGTGACCTAGGAAGTTTATTTTCTTTATTCTAAAACAATAATATTTTCCCGAATTGAATTGCTGGCAACTTGCAATTTTTCAAACATCAAATTCAAATGATCTAGATGATCATTCCAAATCAAGCTATGGACATTAACATCATCAATAAATATCTTTAAACATTGATTGGTTTAATCATTGAAAAATTTCACCATTGTCCAAGAAAATGTACATGTTACATCTTTTAATCTAAATGACATCACATTCTAGTAAAAAAGACCAAAGTTAGTATGATAGTACTATTTTTTGTTTCATTTTTGTCCATTATGATCTACTAAAATCTTGATTGTAGATTTAATGTTGAAAACCATGTTGAGTTCCCAAGCTTAGCGAATACATTATCAATAAATGATCAAGAATGAATCTCATCTAGTTTGAAAATTCAATGCCTTGTGATCCCCACATAAACTTGTTTTGTTGCAACCTTCTTTTATAGGAATTGTAACACATAAATTTATTTTAACATGCTTTGATGCATTTTTCCCAACTAGGCATCATCCTACAAGGGGATAATTTGGGCATTGATGGAGTGTTCTCCCATGGTACAAACATCTAATTCACCTTAGTGCCATGAAAAAGTGTCCTAAAATTCACCCTATAGATCCCACAATTTTCTATATTCTAACACACTCAATTTAACCTTCATTTTGAGTTAATTTTTGGCATCTCTTCTCCACATTGTTTGCAATAGAAATAGAAATTGAGTTATCTCCATCAACCATTTGAATTGGAAAGTTCGGCATAGAAATCAATCCTTTATCAACTTTCTTGTTCTCCTTATCTTCCACCCACTAAATCTTGTTATGATAATCATCTTCTTTACCGAGCTACCCATTCATCAATTTTTGAAGTTGTTCTTGTAGAATTAGATTCATAATCTACATAGGCATTTCCTTTTATACAAGTTCATCCAACTTGTGATCCATCAACTATTGCATAAGCAATTCCATGTTATGTAGGATCAAATTTTGATCATCATCTACATCACTATTTGATTCATTGATTTTCAAATCATCTTCTAGATCATCATATGGATCATTAGGTTGAATAAATTTGGGTTGATCTTCCTAATAATGATCAAGATTTGATAAATCCAAACCCACCATGCCTTCATCCATTTATTGTATTGACTATTTGAATTCTTGATTTGGCACAACATACATGTTGACAACAATAAAAGGTAGCACCTCCACCTCCATGTTTGGTTCATTATGAACTTGGATCACCCTTTTTTTCCTCCACATCAATAATTGCATCAATGTTCAAAAACGAATCTAGGCCCAATAATACATCATAGTTATATGTTTTTAAAATAAAAAACACCTTGAATTGCAATTTATATTTCCCACATTCATAGGAAGATCAATAATTTTTCCAAGTGTCTTGGTAATAATTCTAGATGTTGTTTTGAATTATTATGTACTAGCAACCAAATGCATGATTCCCAATTTCTGGACAATACCTACCACCATTATAAACATTGAAACAATTATGTCTACAAGCCTTTCAATCAACCCATTATGTATTTCCATGGTCAAATGTAGGGTCTTGTTTCTATGTTGTTCTTGACACATACCTTTCTAATTGTAAGAGTAGCAAAAATTATAGCCACTTGTGCCACTTGTTGTGCTTCCTCATCCATATGTTTAGAAATTTTCACCAACCTTTCAAGTGCTCCAACTCCCTAGGGATGGTTAATATTGTCTCCAAGGGAATGAAAGAAATATTTCCTTTGAAAAAATGCATAAAAATCTTGGACTTAACATGATTAATCTCACCTCCAAGTTCCCTTTGCCCTACTACACCTTTTTCTTCATTGAGTTCACCATTTTTATGACCTTCAATAGTCGACAAAGGATTCCTTCTCTCAGGAACCTTGGATCATGAAAAGTTGTTCTTAATTCCACATAGCCAATTGAACTCCACCACCACCAATGTAGCCTTTCCATCATTCACCAAAACTTCTAAATAATCGGTTGTGGTAATAGGTCCCTTCCAATTTTTCTTCCAACATTGCTCCTTTGTATGCTTCATGACAAAAGAATAATACATGCATTTTGGGCCAAAATTTTCCGTGTTATGCTCCCTATCGCATTTTATGCATTTTTGCCTTTTGATAAGTTTAGGACATGTGGAAGCACTATGTCTTACTATATGACATAGTTAACAATTTGAATTGTTGAGATTACTAGGTTGGTTAACCTTCCTAACTTCAACACCCTTAAAAAAATTATTAATTTTTCATTCAAAGCATGGATCTAGCATCTATTAATGATTTTTTTCCAAAAATTTCTTTTTTCTTAATATTTTTTCAAAGGTTGAAAAGAAATCTTTCCAATTTTTCCATGATTTTTTTCCATTTCACTTGTAGTTACCAACAATTCATCCACGTCCTCATTTGTTTTCACCACAAATAGTTTTCGGATTTTTAAACCAAAGTTTAACCAAGTGGCAAGAACCTCATTATTTCCTTAACATCTAAGATTTGTCCTCTTACAAAAAGGTATTCCAATTTGTCGTAGTAGGCTTGGACCCACTACTCAAGCTCTTATTTTTATCACATCCATTTTGGCCCATAGTTCGTTTTCATCATAAACACCATATTTTTTTCAATAGTAGGACCATTAATGATTCCCAATAAGGAGGAGTAAGGTTTAATTGTTTAAACCAATCCCAAGCCTTCCCCCATAAGTTCAACTTCACAATTTAAGAAAAACTTCTCCTCATCATAATCATGTATTTAATCTATAACCTTTTTGCCCAACCAAAAACATTTTCCAAGTCCTTTCCCCAAAATGTTCATCCATGCCTTTTGGGTTCATCACCTTGATATGCTAAAAATTTCCAACTTTTTTCCACATTTAGACCTTCCTATCCTAATCAAAATTCCCACCCCTAACTATTTGCTTTGGGTTCTTTTTTTTCTTCTTCTTCCTCTTACTTAATTGCTTATAACCTATTACCATCTATTTTATAATTATAATTTATATCACTTATACCTACATACCTCCAATGCAAT
>Ga0116227_10000226_pt1 | contig 101058 bp, 86 predicted proteins | sample S1TSphgellanicum_FD_89693 | JGI IMG/M metagenome (GOLD analysis project Ga0116227, IMG submission 89693) | Host-associated microbial communities from peat moss isolated from Minnesota, USA - S1T2_Fb - Sphagnum magellanicum MG | ecosystem: Host-associated > Plants > Peat moss > Unclassified... | reverse complement strand
GCGAGCCAGGTGGGATACCAGAACGAGCGGATCTCGCGCTTCGCCTGATAGCGCGAACCCGCGCCGCCATCGAAACCGTCATACGACGGGGCCTGCAAAAACAGCGTTTTCATGAATGCTCCGGCAAGATGCTTGAAATCTGATAATCAGGTAATCGAAAGAATGGGTTTGCGATGACGTGACAGCGCGCCGGACTTCGCGCGGCATTCCGCGCGGCCGGCGCAAAACCTGCTGCCGTCAGCACGCGGCCCACTCGATGGCCGTGCGATTGAACCGGAGATGGAGAACCACAAGCATGCGCACCGGACACACTGGCGATATCTCGATGGCATTGGCATGTGCTGCGCTGAAGGTGGCGTAGCGTTGGGACAGGGCTGAGACAAATGCGGCGCGGGCCACGTGTCTCGTGACCAGTACGAAGCACACGATGACCGCCACAGCGACTAGCCGGAAGGTCGTCGACGTAAACACATCTTCAGGCACACCGAACAGGCCGATTGCCAAAAGCGCCGCTACGTCTATCACGATGGCAGCAAGCGACGCTGTCAGGAGATAGGCCCGTAGCATGTTGATTGTGGATGGTTTCATGGCGCGGTTCGTCGATACGGATGGGCGGAAATATCGAACGCGCTTTCATTTTCCTTGTAGCGATCGATAAGCCGATGCACGTCTTCTGGTTTTAAAGCGCGTCTATACGTCCATGCGTTGTGAGTCGATAGTAGCGGCGAAACCTGATGGGAACCTTAAGCGAAAAGGCGCCATACTTTCAACGACATAACACCCATGCAGTACAGTGCGAATTGTCCCTGGCAAAGATGACGATCTGACTGGCGACAGCCCCGAATCACCACACACCTCCCAGTGCCTTGACGAGCAAAACGCTTGCGTCGATCTGCCTGCGCTCCAGGTCGACGGCAGTGCGCTCGTCCGTCAATGCCGTGCTTTGTGCGGTGACCACCTCCAGGTAGTCCACGGTGCCGATCCGGTACTGGTCCAATGCAAGCTGCAGGGTCTTTTGCGCTGACGCCACCGCTTCATTCTGCTTGCTGGCCTCCTCACGCAAGATACGCAGCGACGCCAGGTTGTCTTCCACTTCCTGAAAGGCCGTCAGCACGGTTTCGCGATAATCGGCCGCGCTCGCATCGTATTGCGCCTGAGCCTTCTCGGTCATCGCGCGGCGGCGGCCGCCGTCGAACAGAGTGCCCACCAATGCCGGTCCTACCGCCCACATGCGCGACGGTGCAGTGAGCCAGTTCGTCAAGGTCGAACTTTCGAACCCACCGGTGGCAGACAAAACAAGGTCGGGGAAAAACGCGGACTGGGCAATGCCGATCTGGTCATTGGCCGCTGCCACGCGTCGCTCCGCGGCGGCGATATCGGGCCGGCGTTGCAAGAGTTCGGAAGGCAACCCCACTGGAATCGCGGGCGGTACGAAATCCGCCGTGGCCGGCGGCAAGCTGAACGTCGACGCGGGCACGCCGGTCAGCGTGGCAATCGCGTGCTCGTATTGCGCACGGGCCACGCCCAGGTCGATATCCTGCGCTTCGGTGACCTGCAGTTGCGTCTCGGCCTGGCTCACGTCCGCCTGCGACGACACGCCGACCGCGAAACGGCTTTTGGTGAGATCGAGCGACTGTCGGTAATCTGTAATCGTTTGATCAAGCAAGCGTTTGGACGCATCGAGTCCGCGCAGATTGAAGTAGTCGACCGCCAGCTCGGCATGCACGCCAAGGCGCACGCTCTCGAGATCGGCCGCGCTCGCCTGTGCGCCGGCGCGTGCGGCGTCGTTTTCGTGCGCGATTCTGCCCCACAGATCCGGCTCCCAGCTCGCGTCGAGTGCCACCGCATAATCGCCGAACGACTTGCCGGCCGTCTGCTGATGACCGATCACGTTCGCCGAATCGTGCAGGCTGGTCGCATCGGTCGTCACGCCGACGGTCGGCAGATACGCGGCGTGGGCGGACTCGACCATCGCACGCGCCTCCTGAAGCTGAGCGACGGCCTTCTGGATCGTCTGGTTCGAGACGCTGACGCGCGCTTCGAGTGCCGTCAGTTGCGGGTCGTTAAAGCGCGTCCACCATGCGCCGCGCGATTCGGTGTCGGCAGGCGCGGCGTGGGTCCAGCCAGGTGTAGCAGGCGAAGACGACACGGCCGCTTTGCCCGCCGTTGTCGACAGCGCGCCGCTATCTGTCGAGGACAGGCCGCCGTTCTCCTTGTAAGCCGCGGGCACGGCCACCGAGGGCCGCACATAGTCCGGACCGATCGAGCAGCCCGCGAGACCGAACACACTCGCCGCGCAAAGCGCACCAAGCAGCCGCGCGCGCGCGCTGCGCAGCGGCGTCACGTGAACAAGCCGCAGCTTCATGACTGGCCCCCTGCTCCGTTCGCTTTTGTCGCCGAGGCGCTGCCAGGGGACGAAACCCGCACGGGCTGTCCATTGGTAATCGAGTCGGACGGATTGAGGATCACCTTGTCGGTCGCGACGAGGCCCGCGGCCACTTCGATGCGCGTACCGAAGTCCCGGCCCAGCTTGATCGTTTTGAGCAGCACCTTCTGTTGCGCATCGACGGTGGCAACCTGCACCCCTTCAGGCCGGTACAGCAGCGCATTCACCGGCAACGACAAGCCCGGTTGAGCGGTTTTCAGCGACAGACGCACCTGTCCATACGATCCCGGCAGCACCGCGTCGGCCGCGTTCGGCACGTCGACTTCGATGCGCAGCGTGCGCGTCGTCGGATTGATCGCGCCCGTGTTGCGCGCGACGGTTCCCGGCAGGCAGCGTCCGGGGACCTGCGCAACCTCGAGGCACGCCGACGTGCCGTCCAGTTGCGTGCCGGCGTAGTTCTGCGGCACATCGGCGTATACGCGCAACACGCTGGTCTGGGCCAGATCGAACATCTCTTTGGCCGGACCACCCGCGCTGCCCGCATCGATCAACGCGCCGACGTCGATGTTTCGCGCCGTGACCACACCCTCGAACGGCGCATAGACCTTCTCATACGACTGCATCTGCGCAAGGCGCGCCACATTCGCTTGCGCCGCGAGAAGCGCCGCATGTTTCGCCTGCGCGTCGCTCTGTTTCATGTCGGTGTCCTGCTGCGAGACCGCGTGTGTCTGCACCAGTTGCTGCCAGCGTGTCGACGTCACCTGGGCTAACTGATCGTTCGCCTGCGCCTGCTGCGCATCTGCACGCGCCTGACGCAGCGCGGCGTCCACTTCGGGCGCGTCGATGATGGCCAGCAATTGCCCGGCTTTCACATGCGTGCCGATATCGGCGTACCAGGCCTTCAGATAGCCGTTGGTACGCGCGAAAATCGGCGTCTGCTGATACGCCTCGATATTGCCCGGCAACACCAGCGCCTGGTCGGGCGGCGCGACCGTGGGTAGCGTGACCTGCACGGTCGGCACGGCCAGTGCCTCGGTCTGCTGCAGCAGCGCGGCACGCGCGTCGAGCCGCGGCACGATACCGGCGCCAAGCGCCGCCGCGACAACCGCTACGATCAGGGCAACCCGCAGAACGCCGCGCGGGCGTTGCGCGGGCGGTTGAGTCTGTGGCGCGGTCTGCGACGGATGCTCCGGCGCGGACTTGGGAGGTTGGTTGGACATGCGGCGTACTCCGGTCAATTCGAATCAGATCAGGTTAGGGTTGCCAGGCACAAGGCGGCCCCGCTCCGGGACCGGGCGAGGCGCGGCGCCGTTCACTTCAGAATGTCGAGTTCGGCCTGCGTCATACCGTGCGGACTACGTTTGGCCAGCCACGCATGCACCACCGAGAACACCACCGGCAGGAACATCAGCGTCGCGACCGTGCCGATCATCAGACCACCGATCACCGCTCGTCCCAGCGGCGCGTTCTGCTCGCCGCCGTCGCCCATGCCGAGCGCCATCGGCACCATGCCGATCATCATCGCGAGCGCCGTCATCAGCACCGGACGGAAGCGGCCCACGCCCGCCGCCAGCGCGGCCTGCAGCGGCTCCATGCCTTGCGCCAGCCGTTCGCGCGCAAAGCTCACGACGAGAATGCTGTTGGCCGTCGCCACGCCGATACACATCATGGCGCCGGTCAAAGCGGGCACGCTCAGTGTCGTGTTGGTTACGAACAGCATCCACGCGATGCCGGCCATCGCGCCCGGCAGACCGCAGATGATCACGAGCGGATCGATCCACGACTGGAAATTGATCACCATCAGCAGGTACACGAGCAGCACGGCGAAGCCAATGCCCATCGCGAGGCCGTTGAACGAACTCTGCATGGTGTCGACCTGGCCGCGGATCACTACCCGTGCGCCACGCGGCAAGTTAGCCTTCGCGGCATCGACGATGCGCGTCACGTCCGTCGCGACGCCGCCCAGATCGCGTCCTTGCACCGAGCCGTAGATATCGATCACCGGCTGCACGTTGTAGTGCGTGACGACCGCCTGCTGCGTCGTGCGCGTAAATGTGCCCATCGCGCCGAGAATCCCGTTGACGCCGCCTGCGTTGCTGCCCGAGCCGCCGGTGCCCGGCGTGAACGTCGCGGAGAGCGGAATATTGGCCAACGTCTGCAGCGAATTGATGTCGTACTGCGGAACCTCCGTCATCACCGGATAGCTCACGCCGTTCTGCGGATTGAGCCAGAAGTTCGGCGACGTTTGCGAACTGCCGGACAGTGCGATCAGCAGGCTTTGCGCGACGTCCTGCTGCCGCAGGCCCGCCAGCAGCGCTTTGGTGCGGTCCACGTTGATCGCAATCTCCGGTTGATCGGCCGGCTGCTGGATGCGCAGGTCGACGAGACCCTCGACGCCGTGCAGTTTTGCCTGCAGGTTGTCCGCGAACGTGCGGTCGTCGTCCAGGTTATTGCCGACCACCTGGACGTCGATCGGCGCCGGCAGCCCGAAGTTCAGAATCTGGCTCACCATGTCCGCGGGCAGGAACGAGAACGTCACCGCCGGGAATTTCTCGCCGAGCATCTGACGCAGCTTCTTCACGTACTGCACGGTCGGGCTGTGTTTCGCGTTCAGCGTGATCAGGATGTCTGCATCGGCGGTCCCGATCGGAGCGGAACTGCTATACGACAGGTTGATACCGCTGGTCGGCAGACCGATGTTGTCGACGATGGTCATCAACTGGTCGGCCGGAATCACCGTACGGATGCTGTTCTCGATTTCGTCGGCAAGGCGCGCGGTCTGTTCGATTCGCGTGCCGGTCCTGGCGCGCATATGCAGACGGATCTGCCCCGAATCGATCTGCGGGAAGAAGTCGCGGCCAAGGAACGGCACCAGCGTCAGCGAGCCGATGCAGACAATCAGGAAGCCGGCCGCGAAGCGGCGCGGCGCGGCCAGCGCCGCTTCAAGCACCCGCTGGTAACGGCTGCGCAGCCCTTCGAAGCCACGCTCGAAGCCCTGCTGGAAACGCTGGAAGCGGTTCAGCGGCCGTGCGTCCTCGCCGCCCTCTTCACCCGTCTTGTGCGCGCCGCGCAGCAGATACATCGCCAGCGTCGGTACAAGCGTACGCGACAGGAAATACGACGCTAGCATCGCGAACACCACGGCTTCGGCAAGCGGCGTGAACAGATAGCGGGCAACGCCGGACAGCAACATCATCGGTACGAAGACAATGCAGATGGACAGCGTCGAGATCAAGGTCGGCACGGCGATCTCGCCGGAGCCTTCGAGGATCGCCTGCAATAACGGCTGCCCCTGCTCGATGTGATGCGTCATGTTTTCGATCGCAACGGTTGCGTCGTCCACCAGAATCCCAACCGCGAGCGCCAAACCGCCGAGCGTCATGATATTGATCGTCTGGCCGAGCACCGACAGCAGGATCAGCGACGAGATCATCGCGAGCGGAATCGAGATCGCGATGATCAGCGTCGCGCGCCAGCTGCCGAGAAACAGCAGGATCATCGCCGCCGTCAGGCCCGCCGCGATCAAACCTTCCCGCACCACGCCCTGCACCGCCGACTTGACGAAAACCGACTCGTCCGTGACGGTCTGGATATTGAGCGCGGTCGGCATCTGCGAACGAATCCGCGGCAACAGCGCCTTGATGTTGGCGATGATGTCGAGCGTCGAGACGTTGCCGCTCTTTTCCACCTCGAGCAGGGCGGCACGCTGGCCGTCATGGCGCACGATGTTGGTCTGGGGCGCAAAGCCGTCGCGCACGGTTGCGACGTCGTGCACATAGGTCACGGTGCCGTCGGGTTGCGTGCGGATCGGCAGCGCGTTGAGTTCCGCCACCGACGTTGCCGCGCCGTTCATGTTCACGTTGTATTCGAAGGTGCCGATCTTCGCCGTACCGCCCGGCAGCACCAGATTCTGCGCGTTGACGGCGTTGACCACGTCGGTCGGCGTCAGGTGCTTGGCCTGCATGGCCTGCGGATCGATGTCGACCATGATCTGCCGGACCTTGCCGCCGTATGGAATCGGCACGGCCGCGCCCTGCACCGTCGCCAGCTGCGTGCGGATAAAGTTGTTGCCGAGGTCGTAAAGCGTCTGTTCCGGCAGCGTCTTGCTCGACAGCGCCAGTTCCATGATCGGCACGGTCGACGCGTTGAACGTCAGCACCATCGGCGGCAGCGTGCCTGGGGGCATGATGCGTAGCAACGACTGGGCGCTCACCGACGCTTCCGTCTCCGCCCGCGTGATGTCCGCGCCAGGGTGAAAGAAGACCTTGACGACGGCGACGCCATTGAGCGACTGCGATTCGATGTGCTCGATATCGCCGACGTCCGAGGTCAGCGCGCGTTCATAAGGCGCGATGATGCGGTGCGCCATATCCTCCGACGACATCCCGTTGTAACTCCACACCACGCTGATGACGGGGATGTTGATATTCGGGAAGATATCGACAGGTGTACGCATGATCATCAGCGGGCCGATGATCACAAGCAGCAGCGCCAGCACGATAAACGTGTAGGGGCGGCGAAGAGCGACTTTGACGATCCACATGATGAAAGCGGCGCCTGAAGGGATGCAATAGCCGCAGTCTAGGGAGTCCCCGTTTGCGTCGAGATTGCCCCTGGATGACAAAGCCGTAATGAACCGCGGGGCGTTGCGCGGGTATCATCGAAGGCGTCTGCGGGGTACACGCGCAGGGCAAACCCAGGACGAATCCATGGCAAATCAATCCGAAAGGCGACTGCGATGAAGGTGCTCGTAATCGAAGACGAACCGAAGGCCGGCGACTACCTCAAGAAGGGGCTCGAGGAGTCGGGCTTTGTAGTGGACGTGGCGCGTAACGGTGTCGACGGCCTGCACCTCGCGCTGGAAGAATCTCACGACGTGATCGTGCTCGACGTGATGCTGCCGGGCATGGACGGCTGGCAGGTGCTGCAGCAGCTACGCGGACGCAAGGACACGCCAGTGCTGTTTCTGACGGCGCGCGACGAGATCGAAGACCGCGTGCGCGGCCTCGAACTGGGTGCCGACGACTATCTGATCAAACCGTTCGCCTTCGTCGAGTTGCTCGCCCGGGTGCGTACGCTGGCGCGGCGCGGGCAGTCCCGGGAAAGCGACACGCTGACGATCGGCGACCTCGAGATCAACGCAAGCCAGCGGAAAGTGCGGCGCGCGGGCCAACGCATCGACCTCACGCCGCGCGAGTTCGCGCTGCTGCATCTGCTGGCGCGGCGCAGCGGCGAAGTACTGAGCCGCACGCAAATCGCCTCGTATGTGTGGGACATGAACTTCGATAGCGACACCAACGTCGTCGACGTGGCGATCCGGCGGCTGCGCTCGAAGATCGACGACAACTATGCGGTGAAGCTGGTGCATACCGTGCGCGGCGTCGGTTACGTGCTCGAAGTGAAGGACGCGTGATGAAACGTATCTCGTTGACAGCCCGGCTCGCTGCCTCGTTTGCGCTGATCACGGTGCTGGTGTTCGGGGTCGGCGGAGGCGTGTTGTACCGGGCGCTGGCCCAGCAGATCCGCACCCAGGACGACTTCGACATGGTGCTGACGGCCCAGCGGTTGAGGCGCCTGACAAGCGAGCTGGATTCGCCGCAAGGCATTACGCTTCATGAGTCCCGGCTCGATAGCCTTGTGATCGGCAATCAGGCCTTCTTTCTGAGAGTGCAGGATTCGAACGGTCACGTCCTGCTCGAGCGCAATCCTTCGCACTTTGCGATTGGCGATCTGCAGAAAGTGAAGCCGACAAACCGGATCTTCCCGCACGACGTCCAGGAATGGCATACCGCCAACGGCCTGACGATGCGCGGCATCTCCACGGATATTGCGCTGGCCGATGGTTCGGTGGTCGACGCGGTGGTCGGACGGGAGATGAGCGACCGTGAGGCCATGCTCGCGCGCTACCGCTACACCGTCATGCTGACCACGCTGGCGGCGCTGATCGCGGCGGCTACGCTTGGCTATCTGGCGGTACGCGCCTCGCTTCGCCCATTGCATGATATTGCCCGAGGCGCCGCGCGCGTGACGGTAGGGAAACTCGATACCCGTCTGCCCTCGGGCAACGTGCCGCGCGAACTGGAGGCGCTGATCGACGCGCTGAATTCGATGCTCGCGCGCCTCGACCTCGGCTTCCAGCGGCTCTCGCAATTCACCGCCGACCTCGCACACGACCTGCGCACGCCGCTCGGCAACATGCGCGGGGCGAGCGAGGTAGCGCTCGCCCGCCTGCGCTCGACCGACGAATATCAGGCCCTGCTGGTGTCGAACGTCGAAGAGTGCGAGCGGCTCTCGCGCATGGTGGAAAACGTGCTGTTTCTCGCCCGCGCCGACAATCCGCAGTACATGACAACGGCTGTGGATTTCCCGGTGCGCGACGAACTGTTGCGCGTGGCCGATTATTTCGAAGGCATCGCAGACGATGCCGGCATTGCGCTGCAGGTGACGGCGAGCGGCGAGTTGCACGCCGATCTCGATCTGTTCCGCCGCGCCGTCAGCAATCTGCTGGCGAACGCGCTGCGTTATACGCCGCGCGGCGACACGGTAACGCTCACGGCAAGCGAGACGCCAACGGGAATGACCGTCACGGTCGCCAATCCCGGCACGCCGATTGCGCCGGAACATCTTGGCCGGCTCTTCGACCGCTTCTACCGCGTCGACGAATCGCGCAGCAATTCGTCCGGTTCGACCGGACTCGGACTTGCCATCGTGCGGACCATCATGGAGCTGCACGGCGGCAGCGCAACCGTCGAGAGCGACACGGCAGCCACGCAGTTCCATCTGCACTTCCCGCTACGCTGAATGGGGATGGAGATGGAGATGGGTAGCGTCAACGGAACGAGAGACTAGTGCGAGCCAAATCCGCTCACTGAAACGGTCAGGCCTCTCGCGTCGGCGTTATTGCGCAACGAGAGGGCCAGTCGTTGCCGCTGCGCAATGCGCGCGGCAATGGCGAGCCCCAGTCCGCTCCCCGTCCCCTTGGTATGTTCGCCGCGATAGAAGCGGTCGAGGACCCGTTCGAGCTCGGCCTCAGGAATGCCCGGTCCGTTGTCCACCACTTCGAAGCCGAGGCGGCCTGCCGTGCGGGTCAGCACAACGTCGACCTTGCCGCCTTGCGGCGTGTAGCGGATCGCGTTGTCGATCAGGTTATTCAGCAGCACGTCCAGTCCGTGCGGATCCGCCAGCACGTTGCAGGTGTCCTCTTGCGTGACCGGTTGCCGGAACTCGAGGCCCAGGTCAATCTGCTTCTCGTCCGCGAGCAGCGAGAAATCGCTGACGGCCTGCTCGCCCAGTCTCCGCAAACTGACGAACGTCGCTTCGATGGCAGGTTGCGCATCCTCGCGTGCAAGGGTCAGGAGTTGCTGGACGAGCCGGATGATGCGGTTGAGCCGCATGTCGATCCGCTCGAGCGTCTGGCCATCGTCCTTTAACGTGCCGTTTTTCGCAGCCGCCTGCAACTGCAGTTTCAGCGCGGCCAGCGGCGAACGAAGTTCGTGAGCCGCGTCGGCGATAAACGTGCGCTGTGTGTGCGTGGCGACGCTCAGACGGGCCAGCAGATCGTTCACTGCCACAACCAGCGGCCGGATCTCGATAGGCACGTTGCCATCCAGACGCAGCGCGTCGAGCGACTCGAGCGAACGCGTGGCGAGCAAACGCGACAACCCGCCGACCGGCGCAAGGCCGCGCGCCACCACGAGCAGCACCAGCAGGATCGTCACGGGCACGAACACGCCCAGCGGCCACAACGTGTGCAACGCCAGTTGTATGGCCAGGTCTTCCCGTACCGATACCGGCTGCGCGACCTGGACGAAGCGATCCGACTGCTGCAGGCCGAATACGCGCCAATGATCCTCACTCCGTTCGATGGTGCGGATGCCGGCCGGCAAACGTCCGAGTACAGCCGACTGCCGTGAGTGATAAACGAGCGTCCCCGTCTTGTCCCAGATCTCGATGAGGATCCGGTCGTCCGAAATGCCGCCGACCCGTTCGTCCTCCCTTTCGACCGTTTCCGCCGCTTCGACATTCAGAGGCAGCGACAAGGCGACGGTACGCAGTTCGTAGTCGAACAGTTCACCCGCTTCTTCGCGAGCCGTATGAAAGATCGCCAGGGCGGCAATGCCGGAGGCGGCGGCGAGACCGCAAATGAGCCAGCCGAGCAGCCAGCGGCGGATGGACTTCATCCAAGCCTCTTCAGACGATAGCCGACGCCGCGCACCGTCGCGATCTGGTCTGCGCCGATCTTGCGCCGCAGGCTGTGCACGTGTACCTCGATCGTATTGCTGCCCACTTCCTCGCCCCATCCGTACAACTTGTCCTCCAGCTCAGCCCGGGTGAACACGCGCGCAGGTTCTTCGATCAGCGCCTGCAGCAAGGCGAACTCGCGCGGCACGAGCGCGATCAGCACGCTGTCTTTGGTCACTTCATGGGCCGCGGGATCGAGCGACAGTTTGCCATGCGTATAGACCGGCTGCTTCTGTCCGGTGCGCCGCCGCAACAGGGCGCGTGCTCGGGCTGCGAGTTCGTCGAGATCGAACGGCTTGATCAGGTAGTCGTCCGCGCCGGCATCCAGACCGCGAACCCGGTCGTTCACCGCGTCGCGCGCGGTCAGGATGATGACCGGAGCCGCACCGCCTTGCCTGCGATAGCCACTGAGCAAATCGACGCCGTCTTTGCCGGGCAGGCCAAGGTCCAGCAGGACAAGGTCATAGACGCCGTTGCCGAGCGATAGCTCCGCGGCCCGTCCGTCTTGTGCCCAGTCGATTGCGTAGCCTTCGCGCCGCATCGATTCGAGCACGGTCTCCGCAATCATTTCATCGTCTTCTACCAGAAGCAGACGCATTGCGCCCCCCGCGTTGTCGCCGGATGCCATTGTCGCGCATTCGGGCTTAACCGTCCCTTAAGCCTCGCCTAAGCGTTCGTTCAATATCATCCCCCTTCCATAGAGGAGTGCGATATGAAACCACACACGGCAAGCCTGGTCAGGCACGCTGTCAGCAAAGTCCCCGAAGTCACGCTCGGCTTCTGGGCCATCAAGGTGGCGGCCACCACGCTGGGCGAAACCGGCGGCGACTGGGTCTCGATGTCGCTGAACCTTGGCTACCTGGTCGGCTCGGCAATCTTCCTCGTATTGTTCATCGGCCTCGTTTGCGCACAGGTGCAGGCACGAGCGTTTCATCGCTTCCTGTACTGGGCCACCATTGTCGCCACGACGACGCTGGGCACGACCCTGGCTGACTTCGCCGATCGCTCGCTAGGTGTCGGCTATCCTGGCGGCGCCGCCATCGTCATGGCGTTGTTGATCGTCAGTCTGGCGATATGGTATCGATCGGAGGGAACGGTGTCGGTCGAAAGCATCGTCACAGGCAAGGCCGAATGGTTTTACTGGATCACCATCCTGTTCTCGCAGACGCTCGGAACGGCGCTTGGAGACTGGGTGGCGGGTGAGGACCGCGGCGGTCTCGGCATCGGCTACGAATACGGCGCCATGCTTTTCGGCGCAGGCCTCGTCGTCGTGGCCGCGCTATATTTCTGGACGCGCGTGTCCCGCACGGCGCTCTTCTGGTCAGCGTTCGTTCTGACGCGTCCGCTCGGCGCGACGTTGGGCGACTTCCTCGATAAACCCGCGGCGCAGGGTGGCCTGCAGATTAGCCGGTTATATGCATCCGCAATCCTGCTGGCGGTAATCGTAGTTTGCGTCGTGCTGATTCCACAGCGATCCGCTCGGCGCGATCCGGCAGTGTGACCCGGCACGGTGTGTGCAGTTGATGCGCATATCTTTAATCACGCCTTTAATCGCGAGTCAATATAGTGGAATAAACCCTGATTTCCAGCGTAGCCGGCGCTCGCCGGTTTCGTCAAAAAAACGACACTCGTCAATAGAACTCATTGCGTGCGCAACCATTAGTACGGCTTTATCGTAAAATCTCCCCGCGGCGGAAGAGAGATTAAGCGGACCATGTCCGCATTAAGCGCGCGCAATGACGGGTGATAACGGCCTCCCCGTTTCGCCCAGAGGGCCATCGCCTGCGTCTCGAACGCCATTCAAAGAAATCAATTCTTCAACAAAAAATTACGTGGAGAGACAGATGAAGAAAACCCATCTCATGACATGCACGGGTGCAGCCGCACTCATCCTGTTCGCCCCCAATGTATTCGCACAGAGTTCGGTCACGCTGTACGGCATCGTCGATACGAGCGTCCGTTATCTGACGAATGCAGACTCGGCGAATAACAATCAGATCTCAATGGGCGAAGGCGTCGAAACGCCGAGTCGTTGGGGCTTGAAGGGCAGCGAAGATCTGGGCGGCGGTCTGTCGGCGATTTTCAAGTTGGAAAACCAGTTCCAGCTCTGGTCGGGCAAGCTCGACAACACCAACAACACGCTGTTCCAGCGCAACGCGTATGTCGGGCTGTCGAGCAACCAGTACGGCGCAGTCACGGTCGGTCGCCAGCAGACACCGTTCTTCGACATGATGGGCAACATCTACGACCCGATGACGGTCGGCGATTACTGGCAGGATAACTGGGTGTATAACCCGGTAGGCCCGTTCCTGTTCACGAACAGTTCCGTCAAATACAACGGTCATTTCGGTGGCCTGAACGTCGAAGGCATGTATGGCTTTGGCGGCGTGCCGGGCAGCACGGGCGAGAACAGCATGTACGGCCTCACCGCGTCGTACGCCGTCGGCCCGCTGTCGGCCGACGTGGGCTTCCAGCAAAACGACGTCTCGGGCAAGAAGTTCAACATCGTGAACGTAAGCGCCGTCTACGCGTTTACCTCGGACGTGAAATTCCTCGCCGGCTGGCTGCACTCGCAGGACAACACCGGCCTCGCCGATCTCGACATGCAGCAAGCCGGCGCACCGGTGCTGCCACGCGTGAGCCCGAACCGCATCGACGACAGCTTCTACGTCGGTTCGACCTGGCAAGTGACGTCGCCGCTCGCGTTGACGCTGGCGGGCTACTACGATCACGCCCGTAACGCGGCCACGCTCGACGGCGCGCTCGGCGTAGGTATCAACTACTCCGCTACGGTGCTGGCCGAGTACTCGCTGTCCAAGCGCACCGAAGTGTACGGCACGGTCGACTTCACCCGTGGTACCGGCGCGTTCCTGGCCGACTACCCGGGCCGCAATAACCAGACCGGCGTCGCAGTCGGCCTGCGCAATATTTTCTGACGCTGCACCGATCCGACAGGCGGACGTGTGCGGTCGTATGCTTTACGCCGCCTCGTCGGGTTCAAAATAAAAAAACGGCGCATTGCTGCGTAGCAATGCGCCGAGACGCGCCTCTCGTGGCTGCGTGAAAAGCATCGGCAGCCAGGCTGCCGGTTCGAGATTAGAACGAGTGTTGAATCCCCGCGTACACGCCGGTCTGGCTGTGACCCGGCACCGGATTCTCATTGAACGAACCATCGCTCAGGCCGCCAGCGCCTTCGTTATTGGCATCAAGACCGAAGTTCGCCGTCTGGCTGTTGCGCACCGTCGCGATCTGGATATCGAACAGCGTCCGCTTGGACAGGTTATACGTGCCGCCGACCGTATAGATGGTCGCATTGCCGCCGCCGTTGTTCGTATTCACGTGGTAGACCGCCGCGATGAGCGCGGCAGCCGGCGTGGCTTGATACGTCACACCGCCCCACTCCATGTCCGCCGTGGTCGGCGCGGTCGGCGAGCCCGCCGGCGTGACTACGCCTCCCGAGGTCCGCTCAGCCGTGTAAGCGGCTTGCACCTTGATGTTGCCGAGAAACAGGTTGGCGCCGACAAAGTATTCACGCGATGCCGTGAACGGATTGTCCAACTGACCATTGAGCGGGTCGCGAATTTCGTCGTAGATGCCGCGCAACTGGAACAGCGAATTCGTATACGTCAACTGCATGCCGTCTGTACGCCCGGTTGCCGCGCCCGGCACGCCGGCGTTGAAGTCCGTCGAGTTCGACAGCCCATACTGACCGTACACGTCGAAGCCGTCGAACTTGGGCGACTGGTACGAAATGTTGTTGCTGGTGTGTTCCCAGTTGCGGCCGCGAACCAGCGAAGCCGACGACCAGTTGGACTGGCCGAACGGATCGAAGTCCCAGTCGCCGTTGGCGATCTGCAGTTGCCGACCCAACAGCATCGTACCGAAGGCATCATTCGACAAGCCTACGTTCGCAATCCGGTCGAACAGCGAACCGGACAGGCCTAAAGAGCCCGTAGCAGTACTGAATGCTCCTTCCAGCTGAAAAATCGCCTTGTTGCCGCCACCCAGATCCTCGACCCCTTTCAAACCCCACAGACTGGTACCCCAGTCCCCGCTTTCCTGCCGCCAGCGCGAAGTGGAACCCGTGCCGTTATTGTTCGGCAAGCCACTCATGTACTCGATACCGGCATCCAGACGGCCATATAGCGTGACGCTGGTCTGAGCCTGTGCAACAGCGCCGGCCGACATCAATGCGACGGCCAGCAAAGTCCTCTTCGACTTCATCATCTCCTCCATACCCTGTTAAATGGAACACCAACTGCGCGGGATTCTGCCTGCGCCAGCAGCGCCGGACAGGCATCAATTCTTTAACGGGCGCTCATGCAGGGGCGACACAGCATTCGTCACGGATGACACAGGCATTGCACCCGCATCCGGTCTCCTGTCTGTACTCCGCCCAACGTGGAGCGAAACTACATTTATTTGGGATTCATTTACTACTTTGATTACCAGTCTACCAAAACACGCTTTTTCGGACACAAGAATCAACAACAGTTGTGACCGATGTTCCAATCCCGCAACATGACCGAATTGAATGCAGATATCGGCTCCATTCACCGAAATGGCGCTGAAACACAGCGTCTTCCGGGAAAAGCGCCCGAAATTTTTCGCATCGTGGCGATTAGACAGGAATCGAAGAAAAGTGGATTATCGAATTCGATAACAATCGAGTAAAGCGACACCACAACACGAATTTTATTTCCAATTCAGGAATAGATATTTTCGTGTTCTGAAGGTAACCGGAGGAATACCGCGTTTCTGATCTGCGAACCTGATCAGCCAGGCACGCCCACCGGTATCAGAGGCATGGCTTGCCGCGCGGCCGGCAGCCGGTTGCGGCGCACAGGGTCGAGCCGGTAGCCGTAGTTGTAGATCGGGCTCAGGGCGTAATCGGCGTCGGCGCGCAACTGGAGCTTCGAGCGGATCGCGGAGATGTGCGCCGTCATGGTGCGCACGTTGATACGCTCGTCGTGACGCCAGACCGTTCCTGCGATGTAGACCCGCGACACCGGTCTCGCGACGTTCCTGAACAGCAGCAAGGCAAGCTGGAACTCCTTCTGCGTCAGCGAGACGCGCCTGCCGCCCACCAGGACGCTTCGCCCGTGCGGCTCGAAGACGTACCGGCCGAATGCCATCGGGCCCGACGTCGCGTACCGGTCCCATGCCCGGCTGAGCGTGCTCTTGACGCACGCCACCAGTCCGCGCGCGGACACGGGCTTGACGAGATAACCGTCCGCATCCCGGCTCAGTCCCGCTAGGCGGTGCTCGTCAGTGCCGACGAACAGCATCGGCCGGTCGGGCGAGAGCGCCTGCGCCAGATAGCCAAGCCGTTCGTCATCGAGTCCGTCGCTGTCGATAATCGACATATCGGACTCGCCGGCCCAAGGGCTTTCGAGCAGGACATCAATACTGCAATAACCCCGGCAGTGATAACCAGCCTGCCGAAGCGTATTGTTCAACGACCACGAATTATCCGGGTCATTTTCGAAAGTTAACAGTTTCATCGATCTAATCGCATCAATAATTGGCATGAACCCACACGTGGGAAGCTTGATAAGCCGTTGCGTAGTTTTATTTAGGCGCATTCAAATCGGGTGTCAAGCGATGGGCCACGAGCCGCATGGTCATTCAGGCGATATTATTTCCGGGAGCGGCAAAACTGTTTTGCCGGATATCGCAGCAATAAGGAAAATCGCCATCAAGATACAATAATGGCGTTTCCGAATGGGCGGCCTGGCGGTTTGTCCCACGTCCCTCTCGCCGGCGAAGTCAATGCCGGCGCCCTACTGTTCAACCCATTCACCGGCTCAATGCACTTGCAGTTGCGCGCGCAGCCGTGGACAGCCTCCAACCGGAAACGGCCCGAAGCCCATCGCCATGACGTGGGCCTGTGCCTAACCTTCTACTCGTAGTCAGGATTCCGATGGACACCTTGGAAAGCATGCGAATGTTCGCCCGCGTCGTAGAGGCCGGCAGCTTCACAAAGGCCGCGTCCCTTGCATCGGTGACCACACCGCAGGCATCGCGCGCGATCACGGATCTGGAGTCGCGACTGCATACACGGCTGCTGCACAGAACCACGCGGCATTTGTCGCTCACTGAAGCGGGCGAGCGCTATCTGCAACACTGCGAACAGATTCTGGCCCAGATCGATCTGGCCGAGGCCGAAGCAGCCGGCGCCGGCGCCCAGCCTTCCGGCAAATTGCGGGTTCATGCGACCACCAGTTTCGGCCAGCATCATCTGGCGCCGCTGATCGCACGGTACCGCAAGCGGTTTCCCGAGGTCATGATCGATCTCGTGCTTGCCCAGCGCGTGCCCGACATCATCGACGAAGGGTTCGACGTTTCGGTTGTCGTGGCGCGCGAACTGGCCGACTCGGCGCTGGTGTCGCAACGCATCGGCAGCGTGTATACGATTCTGTGCGCGTCCCCGCGCTACCTGTCGAAGCATGGCACGCCGCTGCGGCTCGTCGACCTGAACAAACACACCTGCCTGCAACTGATCCTGCCCGATGTGCCGCTCGGGCAATGGCATTTCGAGGGCGAGGACGAGACGGTGTTTCGTCATGTGCGGCCCGCGCCGCTCACGGTCAACGTTGCAGAGGCACTCGGCGAGGTCATTCGCGCGGGCATGGGAATCGGACCGTTGCCGATCTCGGTGGCGCTGCCGGGCTTGCGCGACGGCAGCCTGGTTCGCGTGTTGCCGGGCCACCGCCTGCGGGCCAACAACATCTATGCGATGTACGCGTCGCGCCGCTACCTCGACGCGAAGATCAGGACCTTCGTCGAGTTCTTGCGGGACGAGGTGCCGCTCGCGCTGGCCGAACAGGATGGAGAATTGCTCTCCATGGCGGGCAGCCTCGTGAAGGAGCCGTATTCGATCTGAGCGCGCGTGCCCGCGTACTTAACCACTAGCGTGGCGTGCTGCGCGTGCTCTTCCGCGGGCTTGCAGCGCGAGGCGCCTCTTTACCGGCCGGCGCGCCGCCGCTGTTGATCTGCTCCATCCACGACAAGGCGTCGACGTACGAGAGGAACTGCTGCAGATACCCCGGTGACAGCTCGCGCATCAGCGAAAGCGACCGGTGCACGAGACTGCTCGAATTGAGCGGACCGGCATTGCCGGGCACTTGTTGCAACGACTGCCGCAACTGTCTTTCCGTACCGAGCCTGGACCAGACTTCCCTGAAATACCCGAGTATCTCGAGCTCCGGCCAAGGGGCCGGCTGGGGTGTGAGCTGGCCCGCTGCGAAAGCAGGTGCCTCCGCCGTCGACGCACGGCTTGCAATGTGATCGAGCAGAACACCCAAGGCTGCGCGAGTGGGGCCACCTGACTGCGGTGCGCTGGCCGCGTTGCGCGCGCCACTCGCACTGCCCGCAGCATCGGCCACGAATGCGGTCTTCCCGAGATCCTCGGCATACGCCGCGAGCAGGCCAGCTACCCTTGCGTCGAGGATGCGCCGCGCCTCGCCGCTATAGCCGGCCGCCCGCCGATCCAGCGCTTCGATGAAATGAAAGCGTACGGGATCCATGCGCTCGGCGCCGCGCTCGCGCCACGCGTCGAGCGTGGCGCGAGCCTCGCTTGCCGCAGCGCCGCTTGCAGCACTCACAGCGCTCGCACCCTTCACGCCGCTACTCACCGGATTTCACCGTCGCATTTGACGGCTTTGGAATCGGCGCCAATTCAACGCGCCGGTTCCTGGCCCGGCCAGGCTCGTCGGCATTCGAACTCACGGGCTCCTGCGAACCGAACGCCGCCGCAAACACCGAGGAAGCCGGAATGCCCGAGTCGATCAAGGCACGCGTCACCGTCAACGCGCGCTGCGCCGACAGTTCCCAGTTGTCGGCAAAGCGACGGTTCGCCTCGCCCACCTGGCGGTCGTCGGTGAAGCCGCTCACCATCAGGATCTCGCCACGCGCCTGGAGATAGGCGGACAGCGGTCCCGCGAGGCTCTTCAACACCTCCCGGCCTTCGGGCTGCAACTGATCGGAGTTCAGCGCAAACAGCACGCTGCCGCTGATGCCGATACGTCCGTTGACGAGTGTCACCCGGCCCGCCGCCAGCGGCACCGCGAGCGCCTGTTCGAGGGTCTTGCGGCGCTGCGTCTCCATCTGCCGCTGCTTGACCTCCTGGTCGAGCCGCGTCGAAAGCTCCAGTTGCACGCCGATGACAGCCACCAGGATCAGCACGAAGGCGCCCAGCAGCACCGACATCAGGTCGGCGAAGACAGGCCAGATCGGCGCCGCCGTTTCGATGCCGCCGTCAATATCCTCGCTCATGCCGCTTCAACTCCGGCGGATGCCCGCCGGCCGGCGAGCTGCTGCAGGTCTTCGACGATCTGCTTCTGCGACATCATGCTCAGGTCGATGACTTCGCGCGCCTGCGCCACGTAATAGGCCAACTGTTCGTCGCTGCGCGCGAGGGACTTGTCCAGCGCGGCTTCGATACGTTGCAGGTGGTCCACCAGCTTGCCGTTCGACTCGCCGAACACGTGGACGGCCGCCCCGAACGCATCGCCGAGGCTCGCCACTTCGACTGCGCTGCCGGTGACCTGGGCCGCAACCGAGCCCAGCTTGCCGGTCTCGAGCTCGACCTTGTCCGCGAACTGCGTGCCGACGCGGTCCAGCAGATCCGCCGTCGTGGTGACGAGCGCATCGACTGCCGAGCGTTGTTCGGTCGAGGCGTGGTTCACGGCATCGAGCAGGGTCTCCACCGTGGCGAGCAGGCGGCTGCGCTCTTCCAGCATCGCGGTGTCGCGGGCCATGCTCTCGGAGAGCTTCTGACGCAGTTCGGCGACGACTTCGGCAGCGGCCTTCGGCGCTTCCGAGGCCACCTGCACAAGCTGGGAGATCTCGGCGATGGTGCTGCTGGCGTGCGCCTGGGTCTGCGCCGAGATATCGCGCGCGGTCTGCGCCAGTGTGTCGCAAATCTCCTGCTGGCGGCTCGCGGTACGCGTGCCCGTCTGTTCCCACTCGCGGCTCAAGGTCGCGGCCAGCGAACCGAGCGACTCGGTCCAGACGGCGAGGCGCTGCTGGTCGCGCGAAGCCAGTTCCGTCTGCAAGTCCGCATGCGACTGACCCACCGTGCGCAGCAACGACGCCGAATGCTGCTCGAAGGTCGCCGCGGCTGCCGCCAGGGCTTGCTCGTTGTGGCTCGACAGCTTTTCGCTGACGCGTTCCTGGCGCACCAACGCCTCGTTCCAGGCTTCCGACACCTTGCCCGCGGTCGCGTCCAGACGCGCGGAGACGCCCTCCAGCAGGCCCGCGGAGCGTTGCTCGAAGGTTGAGGTGAAGCGCTCCAGCGAGCCGCGCAACTGCTCGGCAAGCGCCTCGTTCGAGCGCTGCTGCCCGGCCAGTGCCTGATTCCAGATATCCGCTACGGTTGTGGTGGTGGCCGCGAAGCCGGACGACAGTCCATCCAGTTGCCGCTGCACGGCGTGGGTGACGGTGTCGTGCAATCCGGCCGTCTCGCGCGCGAGACCCGCCATGGTGGCCTCCATGACCGGCTTGAGCGCCGCGCTGGCGGCGCGGGCGCTGTCGGCCACGCTCGACTTCAACGACTGCTCCACGTTGGCAGCGAGGCGCGCGTAGGCCGCCTCGGTCTTGCCGTGGAAAGTATCCTGGGCGGCGATCTGCCGCTCGTTCAGGGCGAGGCTCTGGCGCTCGATGGTCGCCATCATCGTCTGCAGACGGTCCACCAGTGTGGGCATCACCTCGGCCTGGCGCTGCAGGAGCTTGAAGCTTTCCTCGCGCTGATGGCTCTGCGAGTAGATGCGCAATGCCGATCCAATCTTGACGTCGAGCGTTTGCCCGGCGCCGATCCGCTCGCGCCGGCACAAGGCCGAAAGCAGCCCCAGCATCGCGGAGGCGGCCACGCCCGCAATCGAGGTGCCGAAGGCAAAGCCCAGGCCCTTGACCGGCGCCGCCAGCGACGCGCGGATGGCCTGCAGGTCCGTCGCGCTCTCCAGCGCCATGCCGGTGCCCCTCAGGGTCGCCACCATGCCCAGCAGCGTGCCGAACATGCCCAGCAACACGAGCAGGCCGACCAGATAGGGCGTGAGCGCCGGCCCCGGCAGCGCCACGCGCTCCCCTTCGACGCGCAGACGCACGGCATTGCGCAGACTGGGATGCAAGGGCTCGAGCCACGCGCCGAGGCTGCGCGGCGGTTCGGACAGGCTCGTCACGGCGCGCGTCAGCGTGGCCGTGGCCTGGCTGTAGCGTTGCAGTTCGAGCGCGCCGGCTACATAGCAGGCGCCGATCAGCAGCGTGACGGCCAGCGCAAGCGGGTTGGAGACGACATAACCGGCGCCGATCCAGCAAACAGCCACGAGACCGGCGAGGAAAACAACGAGATTGAGATATCTGGACATAGTGTCCCAGTTAGCGGGTAAGAAGGGCCGCGAGCAACCCTTCGACCGGTTGAAAACGAACATCCAGTTCGGCAAGCAATACGCTCTGCATATCCTTGCGAAACACGTCGAGCCATGCGCCGGCTCTGACCCCTGCCGCATCGCCAGCCGCGACGGCGGCGGCGGATTCGGCGGCGGCCAGCGCCTCCCGCTCGGCGCCGCGCAGGCGCTCGAAGTGCCCTGCGAGCAGGCCGGGCACGGTGGCGAGCAGGTTGTGCTCGCGGGCACCCAAGGCACGCTCCATGACCGCATCCACCACCGCGAGCCGCGCCAGGGCAGGGGTGCGGGCCGCCAGCATGGTTCGCAAGCGGCCGCGCAGGTTGCCGATGGTGGTCTCCATGGTCTGCTGGATGGACTGATAGCGCTGCCGAAACACCGCATAGTCGAGCGCCGCATCCGCCGCGGCATCCTGGACGGGCGCTTGCGCGGGCGCACGCCGCTTCGCAGCGGCAAACGTGCTATCGCCGGCGATGGACTTCGCGAGCGAAGCGCGCACGCGGGCGCACTCGGCCTCCTCCGCGTGGCCGTCGGCTCGCGCGCCGGCCGCTGCGGCGGACGGCTGGCCGCCCCGCGGCGCACCGCCCGCCGGATGGCCGTTCAGCGGCGTGCCGCCCAGCGCCGTCGACAGCCCAATGGCGTCGGTCCAGCCGAGCCACTGGCTAAGCCGGTCCGAGAGCGATTGGCTGGATTCGGGGACATCGAGGTCCGTCAGGCGGGCAAGGACGCGAATGAGCGCCGGGCCGCTGAAGGCTGTGCGCTGTGGGGCTTGCAACATACCACCAGATTCAAAAAAGTCAGCAGTTTACACGCTGGCGAGGTGGAAGCCGCCGAAGCGCGAGGAATGGGGTGACCGAGAGGAGGACTTTTTGTGCAACCGGGACACCGCGCGCACGTTGCGCATGCGGTCTTCACGCCGATACGTCGACAAAAGAAACGGTCGCTCCAGACCATGAAATCCGGAGCGACCGCGAGAGGAGAAGACTACTGCATGATTCGATTCAACACACTGCGGCTTAGAACTTGTACGTTGCCCCCACTTGCAGGTAACGGCCCAGGTACGTGTACAGCGACTCGTCGTAACCGGTCAGCGTGGCGGAACTGGCGTTGAGCCATTCCGGATCGTACGGAGGCGCCTTGTTGAAGATGTTGTTCACGCCGCCGTAGATGGTCCAGTGCTTGAAGCCCGTGTAGGCCACATTCAGGTTGAACTGGCTAAACGACGCGGTGGAATAGTCGAGACCCAGCGCGTTCGAGTACGGACCGGTGTACTGCCATGCCAGATCGGCCGTCCATTGGTGGAAATTCCACGACAGGTCCGTGTTGCCCTTCCAGCGCGGGAACGAGCCGCCAAACGGTTGTGCATAGGTCAGGTTGTTACCCGCGCCGTCAACCGAGGTCACGCCGCCGAGCCCGTCGATCGTGAAGTGCCACACATAGGCCCAGTCCGCCGACAGCTTGAACGTACCGATCTTGGTCGGCAGCGACTGCGAGAACGTCATTTCGAAGCCGTCCGTATCGAACGAGCCGAGGTTTTCGTACTCGTTGACCTCGTAGGCAATCGAGCCGTCCGAGTTGTAGACGGTGCCCGACGGATCGAGCACTGTGCCAATGGCGTTGTCGACGTGAATCTTGTACCAGTCGACACCCACGTCGGTCGTACGCGTCGGCGACAGTTCAAAGCCCACGTTGTAGTTCTTCGTGCGTTCCGGCTGCAGATCCGGGTTGCCCTTGGTGATGACGTTTTCCTCCGCGCCACCAGGACCGACCGGCTGGATGCCGAGGTTCGACGAGTTCGTATTCTCGAGGAATTCCGGTGCGCGGAAGCCACGGGTGTACGAAGCATAGGCGGTCAACTGCTGGATCGGCTGGAACCGCAACGCGAAACGCGGCGAGAACGCGCCGCCGAAGTCGCTGTAGTGGTCATAGCGGCCCGACTGGCTGAACGTCAGCATCTTGTTGATCAGCGGCACGTCGACCTGGTAATACACGGCGGCAACATTGCGCTCGCCGGCTACTTCCTGGAGGTTCGGGTTCAACACCTCACCGGTCGTGTAGGCGCCGCCCTCTTCGATCAGCTCGCTTTCGTGCAGGAACTGCGCACCCACACCGAAGCCGACATCACCGGTCGGGATATGGAACAGGTTCGGCGTCGACAGGGTTGCGTCCAGCGCGTCGAGCTTGGAAATGCCGAGGTTGTCCGCCGAGGTCAGAATGCTGCTCAGGGCAGCCGGCGTGGCGGACGGATTAACGAAGTTAAACGTGCCGTTGTTCAGCGCGGTGGTCAGGGCATTCTCGTTGATCACACCATTGAGCGTGTTGCTCACCGTGCTCATCGAATGGGTGTAGCCCGTATTCCAGTCCCAGTCCTCCGCACCCGTGGAGAAGGTCCCCTTCACGCCCATTGCCGCACGCCAGTAGTTCGAATCGGTCACCGAGTTATACGTCGCCGGCAGGGTACCAAACAGTTCCTGCGCCACGCCGGTCGTGTTGTACGGATTGTTAGCCGGCACAGTCACCGTGTAAGGAGTCACGGTCTTGGTGACCGGGTTGTACGAGAGCGAGTCGCCGAGGACGACGGGGCCGTCGCTCGTAGTCGTCGTATTGTTGCTTTCCCACAGGTCGGCGTAGGCCGTCACCTGGTCGTTGATCTTGAAGTCCGCGTGGACCTTGGCGTTAAAACGCTCGGTCATCGGATCGACCGAATAGTCTTCGGCTGTGTTTCGCAGACACACGTTACCGCCCGTTGCCGCGCCCGCTTGCGTCACGGTCAGGCTGCTCGAATACGGAACAAGCGAGCCACCGCCGCAACCGAAGGGCACCGACGCCACACCCGTGGTCGGATTCAGGAAATACGTCGGCGTCTGCACATTGCCGCCATACGCCTTGCCGGTGTAGTCCTGATTCTCGGTTGTATCGCGGTCGGCAAGCGTGAAGCCATTGTCCTTGTAGTAGCTGGCGGTCGCGGTGATGTTGTAGCCGTCGGACGTCAGGTTGCCGAAGCCCCCGAGGACGCTGAACTTGGTGGTGCCGGCGCCTCCTTGCGTGGCGCCGCCATAGCTGCCGTCGAGCTGCAGGCCCTGGAAATCATGCTTCGTGATGATGTTCACGACACCGGCAATCGCGTCCGAGCCGTATTGCGACACCGCACCGGTCTTGACGACTTCGATGCGATCGATCGCGCTCAGCGGCAGGGTATTCAGGTCGAAGAACTGGTCCGTGCCGTTGACGGCAAATGCGAACGGCGCAACCCGTTGGCCGTCGACGAGCACCAGCGTGTACTTTTCGCTCAGGCCGCGCAGCGCGATACCGGAACCGCCGGCGGCAAAGCTGTCGGCATTCGCCTCACCCCAGCTATTGGCCGAATTGGCCGAGATGGCGCGCATGTAATCTGCCACGCTCTGTTCGCCCGATTCCTGGATATCCTTGTTCGAAATCACCTGAACCTGGTTGAAGCCGGTCTTATCCGCCTGGCGGATCAGCGAGCCCGTCACCTGGAACGTCTGGAGCTGCTTGACGTTCTTGCCGCTGCTCGTGGCCGTCGAAGTCGCCGCCGCTCCCGAAGCCGCGGCCGGTGCGGCTGCGGCGGCCGTACCCGACGCCGCGGTTGCAGGCGCAGCAGGTTGACTCTGCGCGAATGCCGGAACCGCGATCACTGTCGACAGTGCCAGTTCGGCCCAGATTGTTCTTCTAATGGCGATTGCCAATGCCCGTTGCTTCATCTCACTCCTCACACTTGTCAGTAAGGTCATACGTTGTTATGCGGAGAGACGCTTTTTGGACCTCTCTCCGCGATTCACGGCGTCGCAACGTCGCGACGCCGCATCCCGGTAAGCGCTGCTCCGGCGCGTCTTCTGGCACAAGTCAGCGCGCGCTCGAAGCAACGAAAATGCCGCTTAATATTTATTTCTATTACGGATTACTAAATTTCATTTCAAACAGTTACCAGATAATATTTCCGGTAAGGATTTTTAAGCCCTTTTCCCTGCGACGCGGCCGGCGCAGGCATGACCTCTGCCTGCACCTTGTGCATGTTTCGAGAGAAGATGGGTTGCGCGTCAAGCAACGCGCGGCCATGAGTTCCAGCAGGCACCGCCGGTTAGGTCCATGACCAGGATGCTTGCTACAAAGAGTGACTCGTCATCACGCGGCAACAATACATTGATCAAAATTTATTTGATCAACATAAAAACTTTTTGTCGGGTAAACCGTCTGCGCCGCGCAACAGTGAAAGCGTCGGGCGTTCGCCAACAGCGTGGCTACGGAGGGCCCTCGCAGGGGCGAAAGACGCGATGCGGCGCGGTGATTGAAGGCGTCGCACGCAGTGCGACGCTATAGGGAGGGATGCGGAGGGATTGGGATGGCGGGAGTCTTACCGCGCCTTACCTGAGTGCGGCAACGCGGTGCGGATAGCCTTGCGCCGAAGACTTACCAACGCTTACGAAGTCGTCTGCAGCAGACGCAAGCCTCGGTTCATGCGGCGACCTTGCGCTCCACGCCGAGGGGCAATTCAGGCATGTCGCGATCGGACTGCGGTACGGAACCCGGCCGGCGATGCACGTCGTGCGTCACGAAACCCTGTTCGCGGCTCGGCACGTCGAACCAATCCCGATGAGCAAACGAATCGCGAATGTCTTCGAGACCGCTTTCCCAATGCTCGTGCATCGTGTCGCTGCTGAACTCGTAGTCCTTGTAATGCCCCTCATACGGCTTGTTCTTGTAGATGAGATGCACCACATTGATTGCGCTGCCGTCGGCGGCCTCTTCGGCGAGACGGAATAGCGGATCGGTTTTGCGCACATCGGCCGGAACATGCGCGAGCAGTTCCTTGATGAAACGTGCGTGCTTATGGCGATCCGCCAGCATGCTGGTAATCGCTCGCGTACGGCTCGAGTACTGGATGTCTTTGGCACGCTCCGACACGTCGAGGAAATCCCCCGGTGCCTTGCCGCTCGCGCTCCACAGATCCACCTGAAAAACCAGTGCATCCTTGTGGTCGGCGTCGCGCAGCACCTCGGTCAGCGGCGTGTTGGAAACGAGGCCGCCGTCCCAGTAGTATTCGCCGTCTATCTCAACCGCCGGAAAACCCGGCGGCAAAGCGCCCGACGCCATGAAGTGCTCCGGTTCCAGACGCATCTTCGTGTTGTCGAAGTACACCAGGTTGCCGGTGCGCACATTCACCGCGCCGACCGACACGCGAATGTCGCCATCGTTGATGCGGTCGAAATCGGCGAACTTCAACAGCGTTTCTTTTAGCGCGGCCGTGTCGTAATAGCTGACCACGTTGGGGCTTTGCTTGCCGAAGCCGGCCATCGGCAACGGCACGCGCGGCGCAAAGAAGCCTGGCTGGCCCTCCGTCAACGCGCGCCCCGCGGCCCACATGCTGGCCCACTTGCGCGACAGGTCTTGCAGCCCCATGACCGGTAGCGCCAGGGCGCCCAGGCCGCCGAGCCAGTCGCGTGGATGGCAGATCGCATTCCAGAAGCCGCGTAACGCTTCCACGCGCTTCTCCGGTGCATTACCGGCAATGATCGCGGTATTCAATGCGCCGATCGAGACGCCGGCGATCCAGTGCGGTTGCACACCGGCCTCGGCCAGACCTTCGTAGACGCCGGCCTGGTAGGATCCCAGCGCGCCGCCGCCCTGAAGCACGAGGGCAATTTCATCGTAGCGCGGCAGCACGAACGCATCCGGCTGCCGGTTAGTTTTTGTTGTGCTGCTGCGCATACGTAACCCCTTATTGCATGAACCAGCCGTGGCTGACGACCACCGACTGCCCGGTGAGCGCATTCGATTCGAAACCGGCAAGGAACGCAACCGTATTGGCGACGTCCTCGACCGTGGTGAATTCACCGTCGACGGTTTCCTTGAGCATCACGTTCTTCACGACTTCGGCTTCGGAAATGCCGAGCTCCTTGGCCTGCTCGGGAATCTGCTTGTCGACGAGCGGGGTGCGCACATAGCCCGGACACACCACGTTCGCGCGCACGCCTCGCGGGCCGCCTTCCTTGGCGACCACGCGGGCCAGTCCGAGCAAGCCATGCTTGGCCGTCACATAGGCGGACTTCAGCTTCGACGCCTCATGCGAATGGACCGAACCCATATAGACGATCGAGCCGCCCTTGCCGCCCGCGTACATATGCTTGATCGCCGCCTTGGTGGTGAGGAAGGCGCCATCCAGATGGATCGCCAGCATCTTCTTCCAGTCGGAAAACGCATACTCCTCGATGGGCGCGACGATCTGGATCCCCGCGTTCGAGACGAGCACGTCGAGGCTGCCCAGCTCCTGCACCGCGCGCTCAATCCCGCTATTCACCGCTTCTTCGTTCGTGACATCCATCGCGACGGCCAGCGCCTTGCCGCCCGCGGCGACGATGCTGCTCGCGACCTTCTGCGCGTTCTCGAGATTCAGGTCGGCGATCACCACTGCGGCGCCGAGACTCGCGAGCTTGCGTGCGCATTGCTCGCCGATACCGCTTGCTGCGCCGGTTACAAGCGCGACTTTATTGTTCAACGACATGTTGCGTTCCTTTCTAATCGGTTCACGATTCGTTATTGATTGACCGCGAGCTTCATGCTCTCGGTCGAAGCGAGATAATCGAGTGCGACCTCGCCGATATCCAGCGTGAGATTGGCAATCACATGCCGCGCGCCGACCACCCGCTTCACCGGCAGATCGGCGACCGGCGCCAGCGCGTGCGGATGCAGTTCGAGCGCGGCGGGACCCGACCACGCGCCCAGCACGCTCACGTCGCGCAGATAGAAGCGCACGAGCTCGCAGACGCGCGGCGAACCGTCGACGTGCGGAATCACTTTCAACAGGTAATTCGGTGTGTCCGCCAGCTTCTTGCGTTCAGCCTCGATATCGAGCGCCACATGCTTGAAGCCCATCGTGCCGGTGGCGATACGCTGGGTACCGTAGTCGAGCGTGCCGAGCAGCGTGTCGTTACCGTCGACACCCAGGGTGGGTTTAGCCAGTTTCTTAGGAAAGCCCCATATTTCGCGGCCCCCGGCAATCGGACCTTCGTCATCGAGGTACATCGAATGCGTGTAGTTGCCAAGGCGCCCTTGCTGGTCGCGCACCGAGATAACCTGACCGCTCTCGGTGTAATTACCGAAGCCCGACGAGTCAGGCATGCGAATGAATTCGTAATGCACGAGGTCGTTTTCCGGATGCAACGGCTCCGGCACGATGGCGCGCAGCGCATCGAAATCGGTCTCGTAGGAAATGATGAAGTATTCCCGGTTGATAAAGCGGTACGGCGGCCGGGGATACGCGGGATTGTGAACGGGCATCGCAAAGGCGTCTTTGCGGATCGAAGCGAGATTCATGAGACTCCTTGATGACTGGCTGCCCATGCAGCGCCGCAGCAATGGTAGAGGCAATGCGCGCGCAGGAGGAGCCGTCATTTATCAATAGACCGTTAACCAAACTGCAACGCTGCGGCTGGAACCTCGCGACGGGTCAGGGTGTCGAACCCGCTACCGGCATGGCCAATAAAATCATGGCGACCTCGGCGGAATCGTTTCTCAATGCGCGTGTTTCACCTGGCGCCAGACGGCACGAGTCGTAGCGGTACAGCGTTGCTTCGTGGTCCCCAGTGCTGACCACCACCTCGCCTCGCAGCACCACGTAGTGCTTCTCCAGCGGCGACGCCGCCAGCGACGTGTGCCCCCCGGGCTCGATCGTCGAGACCCCCATCCACAATGCGTCGGCAGGGCCGGCCTCGTGCCCCTGAAGCCGCACACAACGCATCTGATAGTGATGCGCGGGCAGGTACTCGGGGGCTTCGTTAAATCGCGTTACGTTCATGGCTTACGCAAGACTCAGAAGTGCAGAACAACCGGTTTGGAAAACAGGTAGCGCTGCGCGAGCGCCACATAACGGTCTGCCGACGTGACCATTCCTGCGCGTTCCTGCTCGGTGAGCGGGCGCAGAAGTTTGGCCGGATTACCAGCCCACAACTCCCCGGCTCCGACCACTTTCCCGGGTGTCAGCACCGCGCCCGCCGCCAGCATGCCGCCGGTGCGCACCACCGCGTTATCGAGAACGCGGGCGCCGAGACCGACGAAGGCGAGGTCCTCGATGGTGCAGGCGTGCAGAATCGCGCCATGTCCCACAGTGACCTGACTGCCGATCAGCGTCGGCGATCCATGGGTCGTGCCATGCAGGATCGAACCGTCCTGGATGTTGCTTCGCGCGCCGACCACAATGCGCTGCACGTCACCGCGCAAAACGCAGTTGAACCAGATCGACGCGTGCTCGCCAATCTTCACGTCGCCGATAATCGACGTTCCATGAGCGACGAATACGGTTCGGTGTACCGACGGTGTTCCGAACTGCCGGGCATCCTGATGCCTCGCTCATTTCACCAACCCCAGTTGCTCGCGCGCTTCGCGTGCGGTCGCAATCTCACCGCCGAGCGACAATACGATGTCCCGCGCACGAGCCACCAGCACCGCATTGGTTTCGGCCAGCACACCTTTGGAGAGATAGATATTGTCTTCGAGGCCGACCCGCACATGACCACCCGCGAGCCACGCCTGGGCGACGATGGGAAACTCGGTGCGGCCAATGCCGAAAGCCGACCACGCCGCGCCCGGCGGGAGAAAATTGCGGGCGTAGAACAGCGTTTCGGGCGTCGCGGCGAAGCCATACTTCACGCCCAGGACGAACGTCCAGAGTCCAGGCCCGTCGAGCACGCCTTCCTTGATCAGATCCAGTGCGAGGTGCAAGTCACCGGAATCGAAGATCTCGAGCTCCGGCTTGACGCCCGCTTCACGTATCACACTAGCCATGCGGCGAACGTTCTTCGGGGTGTTGATCACCACGTCGCCGCCTGAATTCATCGTATTCAGGTCGAGGCTGCAGATATCGGGTTTCAGCGCCGCGATGTGTTCGACGCGTCGTTCCGGCGGCAGCAGTGTGGTGCCGGGCGCCGCCACCTTGGGATCGTCGTCGCTCGGAATGAAGCGTCCTCCGGGGCCTGTGGTCAGATTGATGATCAGTTCGGGATCGACGGCACGGATGCGCTCGATCACCTGCCGGTACAGATCGATCTCCATCGACGGCCGGCCGGTTTGCGGATCGCGCACATGAATATGAACGACCGCGGCGCCGGCCTGGGCGGCTTCCAGCGCCGAGGTCGCAATCTGCTGCGGCGTAATCGGCAGTCCTGGATGCTGCTCCGGCTTCGTCAGGTTGCCGGTCACCGCACAGGTGATGATGGTTTTGCGTACATGCATGAGAGGTCTCGCTTAAGCTCAGTTCAGACGGCGGCCGCCGTCGACCACGATCGTGACGCCGGTGCTGAATGTCAAATGGGTGGCGCATGCTTCGACGGCTGCGGCGATATCGTCAGGAGTCCCAATGCGTCCGAGCGGTGTCGTCGCGGCAACCTTGTCGTTGAAGTCCGCGCCCCGCCCGGGCACAAAGCTCGTATCGACCACACCCGGCGAAACGTTCAAAACCCGGATGCGCGGAGCCAGCGCCCGCGCCAGCGAGGCCGCCATCACATCGAGCCCGGCCTTCGCCGCGCAGTAGGCAATGTTGCTGCCCACGCCCGTGCTGGCGGAAATCGACGACACGTTCACCACCAGACCGTCGCCGGACTCGTCGAGCAGCGGGCGAAAGGCCCGGATGGCCGCAAACTGCGCGCGCCAGTTGACCTTCATGATTTCGTCGATGAGCTCGTCGGTGAGCGCGTCGAGGTCGCCATGTTTGACCGGCTTGGTAAACCCGGCTGTATTCACGAGGATGTCGGCGCGCCCCAACTGCGCCTTGACGCAACTGGCGAGAGCGGCGAGCGATGCGCTGTCCGTAAGCGACGCCACCGCGGCCAGATGACCGCTTCCCGGCAATGCATCGACCACCCGCTGCGCCTTTTCGACACCCGACTGGCCGGTGACGACGACAGTGGCGCCTGCATGGGCAAGCCGGGTCGCCGTAGCGGCGCCGATGCCGCCCGTGCCGCCCAGAATGACGGCTACTTTTCCTTCGAGATCCTTGGACACTTGAGTCTCCGTGTTACTTGATGGGGGGCGTCGGGTACGTCGGCGTACCTTCGGCCAGCACAAACTCGTATCCGAGCGTGTAATACGGCCCGGTCACGTCCGCGTCAGGCGCCTTGCCGTCCTCGTGCAGTTCGAATCGGCCGACCAGATCGCGGATCACGCCGAACACGACATCCGAGCCGAGATAGCCCGAGTCGTCGGCAAAAACCTGACTGACCAGCGTCTCGTACCCTTCAGCGATGACGAGGAAGTGAATATGAGCAGGTCGATACGGATGCCGGTGCTGCTTCTCCAGCAACCCACCCACCGGACCGTGCGTGGGAATCGGATAGCCGGCGGGTCTGACCGAACGAAAGCGGAAGTAGCCCTCGGCATCCGTCCGGAAGCGGCCGCGCAGATTCATGTCGGGCTGGTCCGGGTCCTGGTTTTCATAAAGCCCCACCGGCGATGCTTGCCACACATCCACCATGGCATTCGCGACAGGCCGCCGTGCCCGATCGACCACACGGCCACGCACGAACAGCGGCGCGCCGGGCGAACCGTCGGCCACAATGCATTCGCCGTTGCGGTATTCAGGGGAATGGCCGCGATAGAACGGACCGAGCAATGCGCCGGGCGTGCGGTCGGTCTTGTCGATGGTATTGAGCAGTGTGACCAGCGTCGAAAAGCCCAGCACGTCCGCGCACAACACCACCTCGTTGTGATCGTCTGTCGTGGCCTGACCAATGGCCTTGACAAACTCGATGCCCTGCTCAAACTCCTGGTCGGTCAATCTGACTTCGCGGAAAAACGCGTGGGCGTGCCGCACGAGTGCATCGACAATCTGTTTGAGCCGGACATCGTCGGTTCGGGTCATGGCAGCCTGCACCACTTCGGTAATCGAATCCGCATCGTCCACGATACTGTCCAGATGAGATAAATCGGTCATACGAGTCTCCTAGATGCCCAGCCATCGGAGGTGCGAACGCATTGCGCTGGCCTCACGACGGCGTTGATAAAGCACTTGAATGAGCCCCGGCGAATTTCGCGAGGCCATGTCTGGATGCTAGCCACCCGGGGAACGCGCGGCGGACAACCGCTTTCGAGTTTCGGCCATCCCAGGGTTTCCTCGAGTCCACCTGAGCGCTTACGACGCCGGGTTGTGGCCCGCATCCGGTGTCTTCGCCACAAACGAGGAGGCACCCCAACCGCCTCCCAACGCCTTGATGAGAAACACGCTCTGGGCCAGTTGCTCGCCACGGATGGTGGTGTTCAATCGCCGCTGCGTCAGCAACGCCTGCTGGGCGTCGATCACGTCGAGGTAGTTGGCAAGTCCATCCTGATAGCGCTCCGTCGCGATCGACAACACGTGATCCGCGCTACGGGTGGCCGCAACCGACTCATCAGCCGCCTTGCCCAGATAGCTCATGCTCGACATGCCATCCTGAACTTCCTGAAAGGCCTTCAGGACGGTGGCCGAATAGTCGTCGACCGACGCCCGATACCCTGCTTCGGCGAAGCGGTTCATGGCGACAATCTTGCCGCCTTCAAACACGTTCTCGAAGGCCGATCCGCCCAACGACCACAGCAGGCTCGACGCGGTAAACAGCGACCCGCCGGCGACGGACTCGAATGCGACAGACGGGCTCAGCACGATGTTCGGGTAGTAGGCGCTGCGGGCCACGCCAATCCTGGCATTCGCCGCGGCCACGGCGCGTTCCGCTGCGGCGATGTCCGGACGCCGCTGCAGCAACCCGGAAGGAATGCCGACCGGTACGGCTGGAATGCGGGTCGGCATAGCGCCCGCCGCCAATTGGAAGTCGGGGGCGGGCGTGCCCGTCAACGTCGCGAGCGCATGTTCTGCGCGCGCCCTTTGCTCGGCGAGCAATTCGCGTTGCGTCGTCGTTGCCTCCAGTTCGGCTTGTTGCTGCGACAAGTCAAGACCCGATGCATCGCCATCGCGATACCGGCTGGCGACAAATTTGAGCGCCGCCTGCTCGTAGGTCACCATCGAATCCACCACGGCCGTCTCTTCGTCCAGTTCGCGGACATTGAAATAGGTCGTGGCCACCTCTGCGGCAATCACCAGCTCCATATTCTCGAAATCCGCTTTTGACTGCTCGCTGTCGGCTTTCGATGCCTCAACTTCGCGTCGTACCCGGCCAAACAGATCGACTTCATAGCTCGCCTGAACGCCAACCTGGATATCGTTCTGAACGATTGAGGTATTGGGAATGGCGTAGCTCTGCAGCGGCCGGTTCCCGGAAATCCGCGAGCGCGATGCCGCGGCCCCCAGACCGACAGACGGCATCTCCGCCGATTTGACCTCGCCGAGTTCAGCCTCCGATTGCGTGTAGTGCTCGAAGGCCGCCTTCAGCGTCGGATTGGCTCCAGCGGCCTTCTGTTCCAGGTCGTCGAGCGCGGGATCGTTGAAGAGCGTCCACCAGTCTCCCCTGAGCGCGTCGTCCTGAGGTTGGGCGGTCTGCCACGGCGCCTCCGGATGCCACCCTGCAGGCGTGGCGACGACAGGTTTGACATAGTTGGGACCCACTGCACAGCCCATGCATGCACTGACCAATGCCAGCGACACCGCGTGTTTGACAGAGCGTTTCATAGCGGCACCCTTAGCGGACGGAGACATGCTGGCCATCCTCGAGCGAGTCGGGCGGATTGAGTACCAGACGGTCCGTGGCATTCACACCCTGAGTAATCTGCAGCGTGGTGCCATAGTCCTCTCCGACCGTCACGGGTTTCAGATGAACCTGACCATTGGGATCAATCACCGCCACGCGCAGGCCTTCGGCGCGGAACAGCAACGTATTGGCCGGGATCACAACTGCATCGCTCGACGGCAGATCCAGTTGCACGTCGGCGTACGCGCCAGGCTTCAGCACGCCGTCCGGGTTGGGCAGATCGACCTCGATCTGCATCGAGCGAGTCACGGTATCGATCGCGTCGGCGGTACGCACAACGGTGCCGTAGAAGTTCTTGCCGGGAAGTTCGTTGAGCGTGACGCGCACCCTATCGCCGTTCTTGACCCGCTGCGAATAGGCCTCGGGCACGTACACATAGGTTTTCAGCACGTCCGTTTTGGCCAGCATGAACAGTTCCTTGCCCGCCCCTTCTGAGCCTGCGTCGACCAATGCCCCTATGTCGATGTTGCGTCGCGTGATCACGCCGGCGAACGGGGCCACGATGCTCTTGAAGCGCTCGAGCTCCTGGAGCCGGCCGACCTCCGCATTCGCAGCGTCGAGATCGGCCTGGCTTTGAGTGAGTGCGCTCTGCCGTTCGTCGAGCTCCTGCTGCGACACCGCGTCGTCCGAGCGCAACTTCTGCCAGCGCTTCGCCGAGATGCCCGCGAGATCGAGGCGGGCCTTGACCTGCTCACGCGTGGCTTCGGCCGCACTCAGTTCCCGGTCGATCTCAGGCGTGTCCACGGTCGCCAGCAGATCCCCTTGCTTGACCGTATCGCCGATGTCCTTGTACCAATGCGCGATATACCCTGTGCTTCTGGCATAAATCGGCGATTCCGTCACGCCCATGAGTGTGCCTGGCAGCTTGACCGTCTGATCGGCGGGCCCGGCTTTGGGCTTGACCGCCGTCACGTATTGTTGCGCGCTCTCGCTAGCTGTCTTCTCGAGTGCATTGGCGTGCGCCGAACGATCCCAGATTGCTCTCGCCCCTAGCACTGCAAACGCAATAGCCACCATCACTGCAATTTTTGAGGCCCGCTTGACGGCCGTCGAATCGGCCTTGCCTGATTCAGCATCACGACTGGATGCCGGTACAACAGAATCGTGGGAACTGGACATGGTTATTCTCCAAGCGCCGGAGCTTCGGCAATGTGTTGAGGACGCTTCCTGTGCAGGAGCGCAAAGACAGAAGGAACGAATAGCAGGGTCGAGAACGTCGCGAACAGCAGGCCGCCAATCACGGCACGTCCCAGAGGTGCGTTCTGCTCGCCACCATCGCCCATCCCGAGCGCCATCGGAATCATCCCGATGATCATGGCAAGCGCGGTCATCAGAACCGGGCGAATCCGCGTTGCACCCGCTTCGTATGCGGCCGTCAGCGCATCGCAACCTGCAGCCATGCGTTCGCGCGCAAACGAGACGAGCAGGATGCTGTTGGCGGTCGCCACGCCCATGGTCATGATGGCTCCCATCAATGCGGGGACGCTCAGCGTGGTCTCAGTGAAGAACAGCATCCATGCGATACCGGCCAGTGCAGCGGGCAGCGCGGTAATGATGATGAAGGCGTCGACCCAGGTCTGAAAGTTGATCACGATGAGCAGATAGACGAGCAGGATCGCCATGACCAGTCCCACGCCAAGCGCGAGGAACGACGAGTTCATGGTCTGCACCTGGCCACGCAGCGTGACCCGGGCGCCGCGCGGCAACGTGGGCTGAACCTGTTTGATCAATGTCTGGATCTGGCCGCTGACTGAGCCCAGATCCCGTCCGTCGACGTCCGCGTAGATGTCGACTGTCGGCATGATGTTGTAATGCGTCACGACGGCAGGCTGGATCTCCGGCTTGACCTGCACCAGATTGCCGAGCAATTGGGACGGATACCCCGAGCCGACGTGCGCCACCGGTGTGCGCAGCAGGTCATCCAGCGTGTTGATGCGATATTGCGGCGACTGCACGGCGACGTTGTAGACCACCCCGTTCTTGCTCAACCAGAACGACGGCGAGGTCTGGAAGCTGCCGCTGAGGGAATCGAGCATGTTCTCGGCGACGTCGGTCGCGTTGAGTCCGACCTGCTGGATTTCGGTGCGGTTCATGCGCAAGCCGAGACCGGGGTTGTTGTCCAGCTGATAGACGTGAACGTCGACCGCCCCGGGAATCTTGCGCATCTGATAGGACAGGTTATTGGCAATACCGCGCAATTTCTCAGGGTCGTTGCCGGCAAACTGAACGTCGATTGCTGCAGGCGAGCCGAAGTTGAGAATCTGCGTCACCATGTCGGCCGGCTGAAAGAAGAACTCGGCGCCGGGATACTTTTTGGCCAGCTCGGTTCGCAAGGTTCGAACGTAGTCGCGCGTGTTGCCGTGTTTGCCTTCTTTCAGGGCAATCAGAATTTCGGCATCCGAATTGCCGATCGTGCCGCCGTTGCTGTATGCCAGATTGATCCCGCTGACCGGCAAGCCGATGTTGTCCAGGATCGTGTCGAGATCTCCGGCGGGAATAACCTGACGGATGGTCCCTTCGACTTCGTCAGCAAGCCTGGCTGTCTCCTCGATACGCATGCCCGTGGGACCGCGCATGTGCAAGCGGATCTGACCGGAGTCGACGCTCGGGAAGAAATCGCGCCCCAAGGTCAGGAACAGCCCACAAGAGGCGATACAGATACCGAGGAAGATCGAGACAAAGAGCGTACGGTTGGACAACACCACCTCAAGCACCTCGACATAACCGGCACGCAGGCGCTCGAAGCCCGCTTCGAAGCGGCCCTGCACCTGGTGGAACAGGTTAGGCGTGGGATTGGCGGCGTGGTGCGATACGTTGGCCATCAGATACTTGACCAGCGTCGGCACGAGCGTTCGTGAGAGCACGTAGGAGGCGATCATCGCGAACACGACTGCCTCGGCCAGCGGCACGAAGAGGAACTTCGCGACGCCGCTCAGAAAGAACATCGGAACGAAAACGATGCAGATACACAGTGTCGAAACAAGCGCCGGCACCGCGATCTCGCCCGCACCCGTCAGGATGGCGTCTTCGAGCGGTGTGCCGAGATGCAGATGACGCTCGATGTTTTCGATCGTCACGGTCGCATCGTCGACGAGAATACCCACCGCCAGCGCCAGGCCGCCGAGCGTCATCAGGTTGATGGTCTGTCCACAGATGCTGAGCATGATGATGGACGACAGTATCGACAATGGAATCGACACGGCAATGATGACCGTGCTGCGCCAACTCCCGAGGAACATCAGGATCATGGCGGCGGTCAGCGCAGCGGCAATCGCCGCTTCGCGGATCACGCCTGTAATCGCACTTTTGACGAACACGGACTGGTCGAAGAGCGGCGTGATGCGCAGATCCTTCGGCAGGGAAGCGGCCGCCAACGGCAACATCTTTCTGAGGTCGCTGACGATCTGCAGTGTCGACGAACCGCCATTCTTCAGGATCGGCTGAAGCACGCCGCGGTGTCCATCCTGGCGAACCACGTTGGTTTGCGGCGAGAAGCCGTCCCGTACGTGAGCCACTTCGCTGAGGTAAGTGGTCGAGCCGTTCTTCGTGCTAACCGGAATGGCGTTCAACTCGGAAATGGCCTCGGGCGCCCCATTCACGTCAACCTGGTACTCGGTGGCGCCGAGTTTCGCGGTTCCCGACGGCAGGATCAGGTTCTGTGCAGTCACGGCGTTCACGACGTCGGTCGGTGTCATGCCCTTCGCCAGCAAGGCCTGCGTATCGAGGTCAACCGCGATGACGCGCGATTTCCCGCCATATGGATACGGGACCGCCGTTCCAGGAATGGTCACGAGCTGGGGTCGCAGGAAGTTCATCCCGAGGTCGTTCAACTGCTGTTCCGACAGCGTGTCGCTGGACAAGCCCAACTGGATGATCGGTACGCTCGACGCCGAATATTTGATGACGAGCGGCGCGGTAATGCCAGGCGGCAATACGCGCAGCGTTTGCTGCACATTGGCGACAGCCTGAGCCACGGCCATTGGTACGCTGGCGCCAGGGCGCAGATAAAGCTTGATCACGCCCACGCCGGCGAGCGACGACGACTCGATGTGGTCGATGTCGTTGACCGTGGTGGTGAGGCTGCGCTCACTGACGGTCACGATTCGCTGCGCCATATCGGTCGCATCGAGTCCGTTGTAACTCCAGATGATGCTGACAACAGGTATGTCGATTTCCGGAAAAATATCCGTAGGCATCCGCAGCAGCACGAATGGTGTAGCTAACAGAATGAGGATGGCCGCGACGATAAATGTCAGCGGCCTCCGTAGTGCGATATTGACGATCCACATGGCATCCGGTCACTTGAAAAAGAGGTTGAATCAGCGACCGGAGTGTATTTGGCGTACCAGGAGGCGTTCGGACAAACACTTCTGTATCTCGGCCACGCAGGCGCGTCGACGTCGCGCCTGGAACGCGCCGCCCCCGGCAAAAGCCCATGTTCAGGCACTCTTGCGGCAAACCCACTGATAGTTATCCGAAGCGACAACAATCACTTTCCGCCCGGAGCATGTGTGGCGACAGGCCAGCCCCTTTAGACTCGCGCTGCTGTTGACGTGGTCTCTTCGACCGTGGATGGATAACCAGGCAGGTGGCGATGAAACGAAGGTTCAAAGATGCGGAGTCCGGGCGCAGACGCGCAGCGGGACCCTACGCGATGGTCGATCAGGTCGATCCGCTCACGCCGGCAAACCGCGCGATTCTATGGACCGCAAACGGAGATATCATAGCCACTCTGAATGCAGCAGTTTCACCACAAGCATCACTTCGGAAACCGCCATGGGCAAAGATACTTCAGGCAATCCCCACGATCTGTCGTCAGGTGGCAGCCGCTACCATCAGGTGTATCCCACGCTCGGCGAGAAGCAACTGGCGATCCTGGAAGGATACGGCGAGCGGCGCAAGCTGAAGGCCAACGACATCCTCTATTCCGAAGGCGACCGCCACACCGGCATGTTCGCCATTCTCTCCGGCACGATCGAGGCGATCCGGGCGTCGGTTCAGGGCCCCCAATTGCTGGGCACCCACGGGCCCGGCAGTTTCACCGGCGAGGTTGCCACGCTCGCCGGCCGGGCTGCGGTCGCAACGACACGCGCCCTCACCGACTGCGAGGTCATCGTCATCGACGAGGAATCGCTCCGCGCGCTCGTGATCGCCGAAGCCGAACTCAGCGAAACGATCATGCGCGCCTATATCCTGCGCCGGGTCGCTTTCATCCAGGGTCAACATGTGAGCATGGTGGTGATTGGAAGTACGTCCTCGGGCGCTACGCTACGCCTGCGTCACTTCCTCAGCCGCAACGCGCAGCCCTCGGCCTACTTCGATATCGTCCAACACCCCGAGGCCAAAGACCTCCTGACGCACTACGGCGCAACGGAAGCCGACATTCCGGTAGTGATCACCTTGCAGGGGGCCGTGCTGAAGCAACCTGGCCACCGAGCCGTCGCGGATGCAATCGGCCTGAGTCCGGACCGGCTCAATGGCGAGCACTTCGACCTCGTGGTGGTGGGCGCAGGACCCGCGGGACTCGCGGCCGCAGTGTATGCGGCCTCGGAAGGATTGAAGGTGGCGGTACTGGACGCCAAAGCGCCGGGAGGCCAGGCCGGCACCAGTTCGAAGATCGAGAATTACTTTGGTTTTCCGACCGGCATCTCGGGGCAGGCGTTGGCTGGCCGCGGCCTGTCGCAATGTCGCAAGTTCGGCGCCGAAGTCGGCGTGCCGATTGAAGCGCTGACCATCGACTGTACGGATTCTCAATCGTTTCACATTGGCCTCAGTCAGGATGAGTCCGTTTACGCCCGTGCGGTCGTGATTGCCACGGGTGCGCGCTATCGAAAGCCGAACCTTGCGCGTCTTGAGCATTTCGAGGGCCGCGGCGTCTACTACAGCGCGACCTTCATGGAGGGCGCATTCTGCAGCAACGAAGAGCTGATCGTAGTGGGCGGCGGCAACTCGGCGGGACAGGCGGCGGTATTTCTCGCGAGGTTCGCGCGTCATGTCCACGTCGTGATTCGCGGCGACGGACTCAGCGCCAGCATGTCGGCTTATCTGATCAGACGAATCAATGCGGTAGCCAATATCACGCTGCATACGAAGACACAGGTTGTCGAGCTATGCGGCGAATCGAAACTTGAGGCGATACGCTGGGACCGGCAAGGGCAGATCGAACAGAAGCCTATTCGGCACGTGTTTCTCTTTCTCGGGGCCGAACCCAACACCCGTTGGCTGGGCGATTGTGTGGTGCTCGACAAGGACGGTTTTGTGCTGACAGGTGCCGATACCGGCGACGCGTGGACTGCGGAGCGGCCGCCGCACGATCTCGAGACGAGCCGGCCCGGCATCTTTTCAGCCGGCGATGCGCGCAGCGGCTCCGTCAAGCGCGTGGCGGCGGCGGTCGGCGAGGGGGCGGCGGCCATTCAGGCGGTGCATCAGTATCTCGCTCGCGGCGGGTAAGATCCGTCGGCGTTGTTTCGCTTGCCATACGCCTGCCGCGCTGCACCGTGTCTTCACAACCGCCGCTAACCCGGCTCATCCCTTACTGACACCAACTCATGCTATCGACTTCCAGCGCTGCATTGTTGACGTTAGGTATTGTGATCCTGCTGATCATGCCGGGGCCCACCAACACCTTGTTCGCGACTGCCGGCCTGCAGCGCGGCGTGCGGCGCTCGGCTCATCTGATTGGCGCCGAATTTGCCGGCTACTTCGTGTCGATTACCGTGCTGGGATGCTTTCTCTCGCATGCGGCGACATCGCTCACCTGGATACCCGCGCTATTGCGCATTGCAAGCAGTCTGTACCTGGCAGTCCTCGCGGTTCGGATGTGGCAAACCGCGAGCGAATTTCCTTCGTCCACGCAAAAGGCGATCGGCCTGCGCACGCTGTTCGTCGCCACGCTGCTCAATCCGAAAGCCATCCTGTTCGCCGGCACGATCTTTCCCGCGATTGCGTTCGAGCGTTTGCCCGCTTATCTTGAGGCGATGGGCATCTTTACCGCCGCACTGATCCCAACCGGGCTGGCATGGATCGCCTTTGGCGCGGCGCTCGGCAGCGGCCGGCTGATGCGGATCAGTCCGGTCCACCTGCAGCGCTGTGCGTCGATCATTCTGGCTGCCTTTTCGCTGTCGCTGGCGTGGACGGTATTGCGCCAGGTGGGTCAATTCCGCGTATAGCGTACGCACCGGCAATCGCAACGCCTCACTTCACAAAAGCGACGCTGACCGCGGTCGGTATGTCGGCCGCCTGGCCACTGTCCGCCACCATACCCGATTCAGGATCGATACTGAATGCGTTGACTGTCCCGCTCTGCTGGTTCGCGACCAGCAGCCATCTGCCCGACGGATCGATGGCAAATCCCCACGGCTTCACACCGCCTGCGGACGTTCGCTGAACCAGAGACAGCTCACCCGAATCGGGGCTAATGCGATACACCACGAGTGCATTTTGTCCGCGATTTTCCACATAAACAAAACGTCCATCACGACTGAGCGCCAGTTCGGCGCCGCTCTTCACACCCTGAAACTCTTCGGTGCTGGTCGGCACGGATTGCACTAACGTCAAATGCCCTTGCGAGGCATCCCAGTGCAGGACCATGATCTCCGCGCTCAGTTCGGTCAGCACATACGCGAACTGACCGTTCCGACCGAATGCGATACGACGAGGGCCGCTGCCGGGCGGCGTAACGAAGGACTGCGGATTGACCTCGTTGCCCGCTGTCACCGCGTGACTTGCGCGGTCAAAGCCATATACGAACACGCGGTCAGCACCGAGATCGGGGACGAGTGCGTATTGACCTGAGGGATCGATCACAGCGCTGTGCGCATGGGCACTTGCCTGCCGCCGGTTCGGTCCGGAACCGGTCTCCTGAATCGTGGAGACGAGTGAACCCAGACTGCCGTCGCGATTGACTGCGATGCTCGATACGGAGCCGCTGGCGTAGTTGGCGTCGAGCAAGGTCATCGAGGGGATGTCCCAGCCCAGGTACGTGCTGCCGGCGCCGCCCGTGGCGACCGCGTTCACCTTGGTCAGCGAGCCGGTCTCGCGATCCACGGCATAAGCCGTGACGCTTCCTTCGTGGGTGTTGTCGTCGTCGACCGCATAAAGCATCGGCAAATGCGGATGCGCGGCCACCCATGTGGATTTCGGCCCCTCCGCAACAGCGCCGATCGCCGTCAGTTTGCCGGTGGATGTGTCGAGGCGCAGCGCATCGATCTGACCTTTCTGCGTCCCCACGTAGACCAGTTCCGTTTGTGCACTTTCCGGCGGCGTCGCGGCATTGCCGCGCACGCTGTGCATACCGGCTAGCAACGTAAGCAGGCTGGCTGCCGCCATCGCTCCGTACCGCGTCAATGCATTTCTCTGGAGGGGCAGCTGTGTCATTGTTGGTAGCTGTGCAATCTCGGCAAGGCGAGCGACGCATTCAGCATGCGTGAGCGGGGTGAACGGGTTGGCTAAGGGTATTCGATTCACACGCGCGCGTCCCTGCACAAAAGTGGGATTCGCTGGTACTTTTTGAGCCGCTCCGTGAGGACACCGGTTCGCGACAGCGGCGTCATGCACGCTTCGTCGCCACCCCCAATCCGCCTACTGTGACAGGATCTTGCGATGCGGCTATTGTCGCGCCGCGATGCGAAACTGGCTTGGCGCCTGGCCGACTTCTCGCCGGAAGAAACGCGTGAAGTACGCGGCATCCGCAAAGCCAAGCCCAAAGGCGATCTGCTCCACAGACATATCGCCGAAAATCAGGTTGCGCTTGGCCTCCGTGATAATGCGCGCGTGAATCATTTTCGTCGGGCTTTGCTCTGTGGCGGAGGCACAGGCCGCACGCAGTTGCACCAGAGACACCGCCATCATCGACGCATAGTCCTGCAGCGGCAAATTCTCCCGGTAGTGTTCGTCAATCAGCTTGCGGAAGCGATCCACCTGGCGAATGTCGTTGCGTGTTGCGGCTTCGTTGCCGGCCTGGTCCAAATGCGCTTCGCGAACCAGCATGAGCAGAAGACTGGTGAGAAGCGCTTCCGTGCCCACCACGTGGCCCACGGCGTCGGACTCCACCTCGTGCTTAAGGCTTTTGATAAGGTTGCCGAACTCGATGCCTGCCTCGGCGGAATAGGCCAGGGAAATCATCCGGGGCAACGCCCAGAGCGCGATGAATTCATGCAGCTTGGCGTTCACCTGGGTCAGATAGGCGACCTCGATCGTGACGACCCATCTGTCGGCATCAAGCTCGTAGTCAAGACCGTGCACGCACTCGGTCGGCAACAGCAAGGCGCAAGGGCCCTCGAACGGCACGCTGCTACCCTCGAGATTCATGACGCCGCGCCCGCTGCGGACAAAGATCACCTGGCCATAGGCGGGATGCGCATGAGGCTCGGTGCGCCAGCGGCCCCGGTCGGTGACATGCCCGACATGCACAAACCAGTGTTCCGCTTCAGGGCGCTCAACGTACAGGCGGACCTTGGGAACGGTGGCTTGCTTCGCTTTAGGAATCGATTTGGGCTGGTACTTTGCCACGGCACTGTGTGTCATAAAGTCTCCTTGGCGGCCGAATCGACTAGGTAGCGGCCGTCCTTGATATTCCGGCCTTACGCAGAAGTTCTCTGGCGCGGGTGTCGCGCGGGCCTTGTCTCTTCAATCTGGCAACGGCCCAAACCGCTGCCGTGGTCGGCGCGACGTCGGGCCGTGAGCCGCCGCGCGAGATCGCGATGTTGCGCGGCGGTCGCGATCGCGGCGATGGAGATCGGGGCACTACGGTTGGGGGCTTTGCCATCCTGCTGCGAAGCGTCGAACAGATCGTCTGATAGGGCCGCTTACTGCTATTTCAGCGGATTCCCTCATTAGAGCCGCCCTGCACCGCGTACCATGATAATCCTCTCGATGGGTCGCGGAAACCGGGGGTATTTTTCCATACATTTTCGTCGGGCGTCACTTGCGATTTACCCCGACGAACGGCGCCGCATCCGGCGATGCAGGCGCCGGCATCCTCAGAACATGTGCACCATTCCAAGCGTCACGCCGCGCGTATTGGCGCCCGGTGCGACCGCGACACCCCCATACGACGTGCCGTTAAGGGTGAAGTCCGCCTGGTTCCGGTTCTGGATAAACCCGGTTGCAGCGTATAAGGTGGTGGCCTTGGAGAGGAAGTATTCATACGTCAAACCCACCTGCTGTGCGTTGTTCCCCTGCCCGGTCCGATCGTGCTCATAGCCATACATCAGCGAAAGCTGATCGGCATGACTGAACGAATATGAACCCGATGCTTCGTAGACGTCACGCTTCTCGCTGTCATCGGTCTGGTGTTCCGTGTGATAGGCCAGATAAAACCGCGCAGCCCCCACACCAAACGACGCCCCGGCATTGAACACCTTCAGGATCGAAGTGCCGGTCGCATTGGCTGCCTGCTCGTAGCCGGCCGCCGCGCGAAACGGTCCGTTCACGTAACGCAGTGCCGCGTTATAGAACTGCAATCCATTGGTCGGCCTGGTCGTCTGATCGCGCATGGCGACCATGAATTGCGCCGTCAGGCCGTACACCGTGGGCGTAAAATACGAAATCGCGTTATTGACCCGAACGGTCAGGCTGTTGAAGTTATTCATCGGCGAACCCATGCTCATCACCGCCACAGGGTCGAGCTCGGGGTTCATGAAAATGTATTGAGGCGTGTTTTGCAGACCAAAACGCGCCTCGCCAAAATTGCCCGATACGCCAACCCATGCCTGACGGCTGAAAGCCTCAGCGGCATTCGACGCCGCACCGGTCGCACCGGAGAAGCCTTGTTCCAGCTGAAAGTTGATGTGAAGACCGCCGCCGATGTCCTCGCTGCCCTTCAGACCATATCGGCTAGCAAACAGTCCACCGGAGATTGCGCGGAGCGTTGCCGGGGAAGAACCGGGGTTTTGGTATTCCACGCCGTTGTCGATGACGCCGTACAGCGTCACCGACGACTGCGCGTACGCAGAATTGAGGACGCATACCGATGCCGCCCCAGTGACAAGAATAATCAGTTTTTTCACGCAGTCTCCGAGTCAATCTAGTTATTAAATTCATCACGCAAGTTGCCCGATTCAGGACCTTCACATTCATATTTTGGATGCCTAATTTTTATTGGAATGCGTCTTGTTCTGGCGAGCAGGCAGGATCATGTCATGCGCTCAAAGCGCTGACGAACCCGGCGTTTCAGACCAAACAGGCCGCCGGACGCATGGTCATGCTGGAGCAAGGGTATGAGATGTCCGCCCGGGCGTCCCTACACAAAACTGAGATTCACTGGCACTTTTTCGGCTCGATGCGTTGAGTGCCGCACACGCCTCGTAGATTCCCGCGCCGCCGCAACAAAAAATGCAAGCGAATCTAGTTTTTGTGTAAAGGCATGCGCTCGGGCATCCAATACTATCCTCCCCACCGCGACAGAAAAATCTGGCTCCCTGTTCATCCAGAAGAAGGTTGAACAGCCGCGGGCTGATAAAAAACCATATGGAAGGAGACATGCAAAACATATCAGTAGCTTTGCGCAACCCGCTTCTCGGCGCCGCCCTCTTCTGCTGTTTGAGCCAGTTCAGCCGTGCGGAGGAAATCATCACTGCACCGAGCGACTCCGCGCCGCCGCAAGTCCAGCAAACGCAGCAGCAGAACCAGAAAACCCCGCAAACACCGCCAACCCTAAAGAACGGCGCCGCGCCGCTCAGTGCACCGGATCTGAAATCGGCGGAGCAATTCGGCGCGCCGCCTGTGTCGTGGAACGATACGTTTGTCGGCTACCGCTATGGCAGCGACTTCCACTATCCGGGTGTACCCGACAAGGTCGCGCAGAACATCGGTTATCTTTCGACGATAGGCGGCTTCAAGTACGGTAGCTACGCGTTCAACGTGGACTACCTCGTGTCGAATTCCGCCAACCCGGAAGCGGGCGGCCCGTCCAATGGTGGAGCGCAGGAGATCTATAGCATCGGCCGTGTCGAACTGAGTGCCGGCAAGATTCTTGGCCGGTATATGGGTTACGGCTTCATCCGCGACTTTGGCTTGACCGGCGGCTACGAGTTCGGCGTCAAGAACGATGCATACGGCGAGCGCGCCCGGATGCTGGTATTCGGCCCGACCATCGAATTTGCCGTACCGCGCGGCTTCTGGAACGTCACGGCCGGGGTACGTACCGAGAGTAACCACAACGGCATTACCGGCGTGGACGTGCATTTCAATCCCGCGTGGCACGTCGAAAGCTCGTGGCTGGTTCCGTTCCAGGTGGGGCCGTTGCCGCTGGTCTTCAAAGGTTTTGCCAGCATGACCGGGCCTAAAGGCAGAGATGGCTTCGGCGTGGAGACCACCACCGAGTTTCTCGCTCGCGGCTCACTGCTGGCGGATCTTGGCTCGTTTGCCGGCCACCCGCGTGTGGTGTACGCGGGCGTAGGTTACGAGTATTGGCATCACATGTACGGCTCGCCGACTAACGAAACGGTGGGCACCATTACGTCGGCACCGATGTTTGTGGCCGAGGTTCATTTCTGATCAACCGTCTTCGATAACAATTGCATTGGCGACCTTGCAGGCGGGTCGCCATGCCCAGTACACGCGCGCCCCCCGTGCGAAGAACGTTGTGGCGGAACCCGCTTTACATGAAGAGATTTTTGGCTCAGCCTGTCTTCTCGAAGTGAACGCGATGGAGACGCATCAATTGAAACGACCGGCGACCGAGAATCCCTGGAGCATTCTCGTACTTCTCTCGCTCGGCCTGCTGATTTCGTTTGTCGACCGTACCAGCCTGTCGTCTGCGTTGGCGGACGCAAGCTTCATTCGAGAGTTTGCGCTGACGAGCGTGGAGCGCGGCTGGCTCAACTCCGCCGTGTTCTGGTCCTACGGTTTCGTTCAGATGCCGATGGGCTGGCTGGTCGATCGCTACGGCGTGAAATGGCCTTACACGATCTGCTTCGCGCTGTGGTGCATGGCCGCCGCAGCCACCGGCATGGTGACCACGCTCTCGGCGCTGATCGTCATGCGTCTGCTGATCGGCGTAGCCGAAGCCGTGGTGGTGCCGGCTACCTATCGCTACCTCGCGAACCACTTCGAGGAAACCCGGAAAGGCACCGCCCTCGGTATCTTTTCGATTGGCGGCAAGATGGGGCCCGCGCTCGGCGCACCTATCGCCGCGTGGATGATCGTCACGTATTCCTGGAAGGTGATGTTCATCGCAACCGGCCTCGTCGGACTGATCTGGCTGGTGCCCTGGCTGCTGATGGTCAGAAACGACTATCCGTCACGGCAGGAACTTGCGGCCGCCATCCATCGGGCCTCTACGGTGCCGCTCAAAAACCTGCTCGCGAGCCCGGTGGTTTGGGGTGGGCTGGTCAATAACTTCTGCTACAGCTATTTCGCCTTCTATTGCATGACGTGGATGCCGGCCTATCTGGTCGAGCAACGCGGGCTTTCTCTCGAGCGCTCGGGCCTCTATACCTTCTTCAGCTTTGCCGGCATCGCCATCGTTGCGGCGCTTGCCGGCTGGGCAGCGGACCGGATCATCGCCCGGGGTCACGACGCGGTTATGGTGCGCAAGGCGTTTATCGTGGCGGGCTTTATCGGCGGCACAACGGTTCTGCTCGGCGCCTATGCGCCATCGCTCGACATGGCGCTGTTCTGGAACGTGCTCTCGCTGTCGCTCCTCGGCCTCGTCACGGCGAATAACCTCGCGCTGTGCAAACTGACCTTGATCCCCAAGCAGGCGGTGGGATTGAACACAGGCCTGCAGCAGGTTGCCACCAGTCTTGCGGGCGGTGTGTCGGCGAGTCTTTCGGGTTGGCTGCTCCATCTTGGCGGCAGCTACACCCTGCCCATGATGGCGATCTTCGCGTTCCTGCTGGTCGGCGCAACCAGCACCCTGGTTCTACTCCAGCGCAAATGGGCGCCGAAAGTCAACGAGATCGCTCTCGAGCCGCCCCATGCCGGATGGCGCGCATGAACAAAAAGGCGCTGTGCTTTCGCGCAGCGCCCTCGTCAAACCAATGCAATGGTCAACGCAAAGAGAGACTTACGGATTGGGAATGTACAGCGGCATTGCCTCTTCCCATAGCGTGTCCGTAATCGGATGCTGGTCGCTACCGTCGGCGTTCATCACCCAGTTCTGACCATCGGGCTGGAAGCTGTTGTCGTACAGCGCGAGTTCGTCACGGAAACCATACACACCCGAGCTATACGCGATGCGGCCGTCGTAGGTCCACACGGCGTGGCCCTGATTCGCCCCCGGCGTCGTCAGACGGGTTAGGCCCGATCCATCCGGATGGATCGTGTAGACGTCGTAATGAAACCTGTTCGGGTCCGTCGGGTTGACTTCCTTGCGGGTGAACACGATCTTGCTGCCGTCCGGCGACCAGCCCGGCAGGTTGTCCGGATCGGTGGTCAGCACGGTATCAGCGTGCGTCTCCAGATCGAGAATACGCAGACCCTGCACCTTCGGACTCCACACGCGGTAGACGATCTTCTTCCCATCCGGCGAGTAGCTCGGGAAACCCGCATTGATGGAACCGTCGGTCAGCACTTCCGGTTTGCCGTTCATGCTGCCGTCGGTCTTGATACGCATGATGCGGCCAGGACCGGCACCGCGCGTGAAGAACCAGTCGCCCACACCGAAGGCCACCCACTGACGATCCGGCGACCAGGTCGGCTGAAATGCACCGGCCAGACCTTGCTTGATCATGACCGGATCCAGGCCGCTGTTAGCAGGATCGTAGATCCGCTGATAGCCCGTGAAGTCGGGGTTCATGATGGCAATGGAAGAATTGATGGCCTTTTCCGTGTACACCAGCTTCTGGCGATCCAGCGACAGTTGCGGGAAGACGTCGATGTAACGATAGTTCCAGTCCGGGTCGAAGCTATACAGCGGCGTGCCGTTCGTATGGGCCGGACGCATGGCGATTTTTTCGTAGACCACCTTGCCGCCGTCCGACGAATAGCGGGGCGAGCGAATACCCGAGTTGGCCGTCGAGCGGAACGTACCGGCGGTGGTGTAGAACCCTTCGGTGTCACCGCCCTTCACGTGATACGCGACGTTGGTATCGCTCAGATATTGCGGGAACACCTTGAAACCGGGCGTTGACGTCAGGTCCTTCCGCTCAAGCGTGGACACGTCCACCGAAACCAGTTGCGAGCTCACCTTGTTGATCCCTTCCGGACGGTGCGCCCCCCACGTCGACTCCACCGGCGTTTCGTAGAAGACCACCGACTTGCCGTCCGGCGACCAGGAAGGCGAGCCTTCGTCAAAGCCCGGCTTGCTGGCAATTTTCTTCCAGCCCGAACCATCCGGTTTGATGAGGTAAATGCTGCTTTCCTGTGTACGTTCCCACCCCACCGGCAGATTGTGGCCGCGCCAATCGGACCCGGTATCGGAAGAAAGCGCGAGCCACTTGCCGTCCGGGGACCACGAGGGCCGGAAGTAGCTATGCGGTTTGCTCGGATCGAATTTCAGTTCACCCGTGACGTTTTTCAGCGCGCCTGTCGCAATGTTCAGCGTCCAGATGTTGACCGTGCCGTAATCCTTCTCGCCTCTGCGCGACGACACGAAGGCGATGAGGTTCGGGTTGGCCGGCGAAAAGACAGCGGCGTCGGACACGCCGGGGTGATCGGTAAGGCGCTGCAGGTTCGTGCCATCCACCTTCACGCGATAGAGGTTCGACTGGCCGAGGCCATCGCGCTCCGACGTAAACACGATCCACTGCCCGTCTTTCGAGAACGAGGCGTGATAGTCGAAACCGTCGGTTGGGAGCAGCCGGTGTTCGTCGCTGCCGTCCGCATTGGCGACATACAGCTCGGATGTCACGGGGCCCACTCGGTCGAGCAACAAGGTGCCTTTCGTTGCGGCCCCGGCTCCGCCTGGAATGAGCATCCAGGCTCCCCCGATGGCCACACACGCCAGGAGTTTTTTCAAAGATGTAGTCAGATGCACAGCCTAATGCCTCCATTAATTATGCGTAGGTGAACGGCGTGAAACCGCTCAACCGCTGAACTGCTCCCGCGTTGCGCTTTTCGTCAACGCATCGTGCTTCTGTTGCTTACCGCTGTTTCCGGGTCCTCGACGCTTTCCCCGTGGTCGATCAACCCAGATTACCAGTAACGTCGTCGAACAGTTCGTCAACCGACAGGCGATGCGGAATGATCTTCTGATCGAGCGCCCAGTCGATCGCCAACTGGATCCCCTTGCGGTTCGCCTCCAGGCCAATGGGCGGGAAGATGGCCGGCACGCCGCCTTCAGTCAGCGCCCGGCTTTCGACGATCATCCGGTACAGTTCGCGAACCACCTCCGGGTGCTTCTTCGACACGTCGGCGTGTACCACGAACATGTGATTGATCGGCACCACGCCTTCGCGCGCGAACCAGTTTTTCGCGGCGGCCTGTGCATCCGGAACCAGCGTACGCACGCGCGGATCTTTCGGCATGTCTTCACCGAGCAAGGCCGCGCTCAGCTCACCGTCGAGCATCATCTGCGGAATCGACGCACCGGCGGGCAGGCGCTCGCAGTTGTTCGGATCGCGATACTCGGCGAGATGTCCGTCGCCGAGCGTCATCCAGGTGACCTTGTCGAGATCGACGCCATATTCGTGACGCAGGATGCCGCGAATCCACAGCGCAGTCGTTTGCGTATAAGTGCGCACGCCGACCTTCTTGCCTTCGATGTCCTTCGGCTTCAGATCGCCAAAGTCGATGTTGAAACCGGCGCAATGATGCTGGAAACGTCCCGAGATCGGCGTCGGTAACAGCACGTAGGGCTTGCCGTAGGCCCTGGCTTGCAGGAAGGTGACGATCGCCAGTTCGCCTGCGTCGAACCTGTTCTCGCGGACCATCGCCTTGAAGCCGTTATGCGCTGGCGTCGGTCCGCAGTAGTCGAGGTCGACGAGATCGGACTTTACGCGCCCGTCTTTCATCGCCTGGGTAACGGGGTAATCGGCCAGATTGGTCCTGAGTGTGGGCACCCCGGTGGGCACCTCGTTTAGCGTCGTTGTCATTGATGTCTCTCCTTACGCTTGAATAGATTTACAGCCTGACCTCGATGAGGCACGGTCCCGGTTCGTTCACCGAGTCGGCCATGGCCTTGTGGAACGCCTCGGCGGTATCGACGGCAACCGCAGGCACACCCATGCTTTTCGCCATGGCCAGCCAGTCGATGCGAGGCCGATCGATATCGATCATGGCCAGCGCACGCACCCCCGGCGCACCGGCGCCCATGTTGGCGTACTCGGCCTTGAGAATGGCGTAACTGTTGTTGGCAAAGATAATCGTCGTGATGTTCAGGCCTTCACGTGCCTGGGTCCACAGCGACTGGATCGTGTACATGGCGCTGCCGTCGCCGACCATGCAGAACACGCGCCGGTCCGGACAGGCGAGCGCGGCGCCGGTGGCGACCGGAGTGCCATAGCCGATCGAACCGCCCATGTTATTGATGAGGTCATGCGGCGCCGCGCCGACGGTCAGTCCCATCGTCTCGCGACCGGTGGTCAGCGATTCGTCGACGAGGACGCAGTTTTCCGGCAACGCGGCGGCCAGCGCCTGGGCGATGGTGGCGGGCGTCAATGCGCCGCTCGGCGGCGGGGCGTCCGAACGCTGCTGGAGCACGGCCGCGCTGCTGGCCGCGCCGAGCGCCTCGACCAGCATCTCGAGACCGGCCGCACCGTCCTCGCCAATTTCGACCAGCGCATGAACGCTGGTTCCGGGCGACTTAAGCAGGCTCGGTTTGTCAGGATAGCTGAAGAAGGCAATCGGCTCGGTCGTCTCCACGGTAACGATATGCTTGAAGCCTTTCAGATACTCGACAGCGAGGCCAACCGCATAGGGAATGCGTTCGAGCGTGACCCGCCCTGCCCCGCGTTCGATTCGCGAACTGAAGAACTGCGTCGCAACACGACAGCCGGTCGCCGCCTTGACCTTGCCCACCCATTCGAGCGCACGACCGCGTGTCGAGCGCCCCGCCAGCACGATCAGCGTCGGCTCGCCCGAACGCAGCACCTGCGCAATGTGTTCGATACGCGCGGCATCCGGCGCCTTCGCCCTGGCAGGCGTGCGCGGCAGCACGACTCGCTCGCCCGCGTCCTGCCACGAGGTATCGCCGGGCAGGATGAGCGTCGCAATTTGCCCTGGGTGTTCGCTTGCCTTGCTCACCGCAGTCGCCACGTCCCACGCCACCGCACTCGGCGACTCGACGCGGCGCACCCAATGGCTCAAGGGCCGCGCGAGACCCTCGATGTCGGAGGTCAGCGGCGGATCGTATTTCAGGTGCGCGGCCGAGTGCTCGCCCACGATGTTGACCATGCCCGACGACGCCCGTTTGGCATTGTGGATGTTGGCCAGCCCATTCGCGAGGCCCGGACCGAGATGCAGCAGCGTCGATGCCGGCCTTTCTTTCATCCGGTAGTAGCCGTCCGCGGCGCCTGTGCAGACACCTTCGAACAGGCACAGGACGCTACGCATCAGCGGATTCTCGAGCGCCTTCAGAAAGTGCATCTCCGAGGTGCCCGGGTTCGCAAAACAGATGTCGACACCCTGATCGGCGAGCGTCTGAACCAGGCTTTCGGCTCCGTTCATTGCTTAGTACCCCGCCATCTCGCGCGCCATGCCGACTACGCCATAGCTCTTCAACGGCGCCGAGATCAGGAAGCGGTAACCCTCTTCGAGCAGCCGCTTGTGATTCTTCGCATTGACGTGCGGATTGCCGACCACCACGTTGTGCTTGTGGCAGGTCTCGACGATCTGGCGCATCGCGTCGACCACGACCGGGTGCTCATACTGGCGCGGATAGCCGAGCTGCTGGCTGAGATCGCCCTCGCCAATCAGGATGAAGCCAATGCCAGGTACGTTCGCCAGAATGTCGTCGAGGTTTTCAATCGCTTCGGTGCTTTCGCACATCAAGCCGACCAGAATTTCGCCTTCAGGGGCCAGCGGCCAGACATCGGCCTTCCTGTAGTAATCCGCCATGCTCAAACCCCAGTAGCGGGCCGCGTTGGCGGGACCATCGCCCCGGATGCCCTTCGGCTCGTACAGCGGTGCGTCCTTGGGCCGTGCGTAACGGCACGATGCGACTGCGTTATAGGCCTGCTCCACGGTCGACACATGCGGCCAGACCACGCCATAGGCGCCGCGATCGAGCACCTGCTTGGCGAAGGACTGGTTCATCTCGGCGCCGTTAGCGGGAACACGCGCAATCGGCGTGACGCGCGGCGCCACCGATGCGGACTCGGCAATCTGCTTGCGGCTCAGCATGTATTGCAACGCATCGCCCAATGCCGTTACGTCATACGGGTTGTGCTCCATTTCGAAGACGAGGCCGTCATACGGCGCATCGCTCATTTCGATGGCGTTCTGCTTGTCCAGTTTGGAAAACGCGGCGAAAGCAGGCTTGCCGGATTCGAAAGCGCGAATAATGCTGTTGAGTCGGGTATCGCTCATGGTCGTTCTCTCTCGTTGATGGGGTGCTTAAGGGGCCGCACTGAGGGGCTGCACGACGCCGGTTCAGTCGGCCGCTTTCCAATACATGAAACCCATGCCCTCGCCGGTGCCGGCGGGCGTCCGCCAGCAGGGAACGTAGTCCACCAGCGTCATCTCGGCGCCGGTTTCCTGCACCGCTTTCATCACGCTGACGTAGAGCTTGATTTCGGATGTGCCCGACTGGTAGGAGCGGTTATCCACTGCGGCCAGACCGTCGTAGTCGTAGTCGGCCAGCATCTTCATGATGCTGTGGTCGAATTCCTCGTCGTTGACGAAGTGCGACAGGCCGCCCGACGCAAAAATGCCCACTCGCACATCCTCGGGCCATGCCGCGATGGCATCGCGCAGCACACGGCCGAATTCGATGCAGCGCGACATCGAAGGCTGTGTCGGCGGGTAGAAGCAATTCATGATGATCGGCACATGCGGCGGCGGGTTGTCGCCCATGATCTGGTGATACACAAAGCTGTACGCATGCGGCACCACCGGATACTCCGGCAACGGCTTCATCCACACGTTGTCGGGCCATGCAAAGAGGTCGGTCAAATCGAAACCTTCGCCCTGGAAGTGCTCGATCAGATAGGTGGCCAGCCGCGGATGACACTTGTGCGTGACGTGGTGGTCGGGTGCATAGACGGCGCGCTGCGGCGGCCCATTGTGCACTTCCGCGCCGCTGTAGATAGCGATCGACGGCGAGAACTCGGTGAAGATCTCCTTCTGGTCCTTGCCCAGAATGATCGCGACATCGATGTCGGCGGCGCGGTAGGCTGCAGCCATCTCGTCGAGCGCGGTACGGCAGCGCGCGGCGCGCTCAGTGCGCTCCTCGAGCGTCAGGAATGGCTCGAACGCTGCGCCGCGGTGCGCTTCCAGATCGGGGTAAGTCCAGGTCTGGTTGCGAAACCACAATTCCGGATTGTTGCGGTCCCGCTCCCCGTTCTTGAGCCAGTCTTCCGGTGCCTGACCCAGCATGCCGCTATGCGGCACCGCCATCCCGAATACAATCTTCGCCATTTAGGATTTCTCAGTAAATTAATATGTTCAATACAGCCGGCTAGTCCTGCTATACGGCCATGCCTTGATTGCTAGGCTTGCCGCAGCGAGCCATGCGTTTCGGTCACCTTGGGCGCCCATTCGGGACGGAACAGGGTCGCCGTGGCCAACGCGCCGATCAGCAGGAAGACCAGGATCACCAGCATCGGCAAGTCGTAACTCCCGCTGACGTGGAGCAACCAGCCCGACAGACTCGCCGCCACGCCGCCGGCAAGACTGGTGGCAACCTGCTGCACGCCCGTGACGAGACCAATCGCCTGTTTGGGGATCAAGGTCAGCCGGGACAACACCAGGTTGTTTGCGGTCGCAAGACCGAGCAGCGAAAGCGAAAGCACGTTCCAGAACAGCGCCACATTGAGCGAGTGAGCATAGGCGCCGAGCAGTACGGTGCAGCCGCCCACAAAACCCGCGATGGTGAAGATCTTGCGGATCAGAATCGGGTTGCCGCCGCGGGCAATGATGCGGTCCGCGGCCCAGCCTGCGAGCGCCGCGACGATGGCGATGCCGGCGAAGCTGAAGAAGGTGAAGAGTCCTGAGCGTGAAATCGACAGGTTGCGTTGTTCCACCAGATACGCCGGCATCCACGTCATACAAAAGAACGTGAAATAGCCGTAGCAAAAGTTGGTGATCATGCCGCCCCAGACAACCGGGCTGGCCAGGATGCTGCCGAGGCTGACGGTACGTGCGCTTCGATTGGCCAGCGTGAGTTCGGCTTTCGATGGCAAGTCGTTGCGCACCATCAGCAGCCATGGCGCGAGCCAGATCATCCCCACCAGGCCGGTCGCGACAAACATCACCTGCCACGAGTAATTCACGAGGAACCAGGCGCCGACCGGCGCACCGAGTGCGGGCCCGAACTTGTTACCCATCGCCAGAATGCCGACGGCAAGACCGTTCTGGCTTTCGCCGAAGTGGTTGCGAATCCAACGATAGCTCGCCGGGATCACAATGGCCTCGGCCATGCCGATGATCAACCGCATGACGACGAGACTGGCGAGCGCCGTCACCGCCCCCATCAACGCGGTGGCGAGGCACCATAGCGCGAAGCTGATCGCGTAGGGCCACTTCACGCCGTAGCGGTCGGCCACCCAACCCATCGGGACCTGGAACAGACCGTACGACCAGAAGAAGGCCGCATTGATCCAGCCGCGATCGACGTCAGTGAGCGCAAAATGCTGAACGAAGCCTGCGTCCGCCAGCGTGGAAGAAATGCTGGTGCGATCGACAAACGAAATCAGAACACCGATCGCAAGGAGCGTGAGAATGGCCCAGCGGCTCGCGGTCCCGGGTCGTGCAGGTTTGCCTGTCTCCATCTGCCTGTTTCTCTTTATGATGATGAGTTCCGCGCGCCGGCCGCCCGATTCGCCGCGGCACCTCGAGTAGCCGGCGCACATGCGACGCACGCTCAGGCGAGGCCCGGATACAGTTGCTGCGCAGTCTTGCCGAAGATCCACGCGCGATCTTCATTGCTCAGGCTTGCCAACCCTGCCTGAGCGGTCGCGAGAATCTCCGAGAGCCTGCCCGGCGAGGTTGGATAGTTCGAACCCCAGGCCATCCGTTGCGCACCGAACGCCTCGACCACCTTCGGAAAGAACGTTTCCGCACTGGCCTTTTCCTTCTTCACATCGCCGAAGATGCGCGGCGTGAGCTTCAGATAGATGTTCTCGAGCGGCGCCAGCTCGAACAGGCTTTGTGCCGCTGCATACGGCGCGCCATCCGCCACCTCGGGGCGTCCCAGGTGATCGAGGATGATGCGCACCTTGGGAAAGCGCCGCGCCAGTGTCGTGACCTGCGGCAGTCCGATCGGGCCGGTCTGGATGCACATGGTGAGGCCGAGTTCGGCGCATAGATCCCACGCCGGGAATGAACGCGGATCGTCGAGTTCGCTCGGGTCGAACTCCTTGGTGCTGCCGCCTGTAAAGAGGCGCAGACCCGCGAGGCCCATCTTGACCCATTCGAGAATGCGTTCCGGCGCATCCGGCTGCAGAACGTCGACCGAGCCGACCGCGACCAGGCGGCCTGGATACTTGCCGCATCCTTCGACGACATAGCGGTTGTCGAAACCGTAGGTCGTGGAAGAGTGAACCACGGCGGCCCTGGCCACGCCGGCCTCGTCCATTGCCGCGATCAGCGTTTCGACCGTCGTCGGACGCTCCTTCGACCAGTCCGAGCGCTTGCCGAACAGCGGCGCCGGCGGATAGCGGGTCTCGTCGTCCGAGATGATGTGCGGGTGAATATCAACAATTGAGGAAGTCATAGTGCCTCTGTGCCTGTCTCTCTGCCTGTTCGTTGCATGCGGCTTGCGCCGATGTCATTTGCCGCGCGCTTTCAGGCGCGCATCGAGACGCGGATAGACGCGCCGCGCATTGCCCTCGAAAATCTTGTAGCGATCGTCGTCCGACAACGCGGTACAAGCGTCGATGTAGCGCTTGGTGTCGTCGAAGTACTGGCCGGTTGCCGGATCCTTGCCGCGCACGGCGCCGATCATCTCCGAGCCGAACAGCACGTTGTCTGCGGGAATCACTTTGGTCAGCAACTCGACACCCGGCTTGTGGTACACGCAGGAGTCGAAGAAGATGTTGTCCAGCAGGCCTTCGAGCGGACGGTCGCGCATCTCGAGTGACATGCCGCGATAACGGCCCCAGTGATACGGCACCGCGCCGCCGCCGTGCGGGATCACGAGGCGCAGCGTCGGGAAGTCCTTGAACAGGTCCGATTGCAGAATCTGCATGAACACCGACGTATCCGCGTTCAGGTAGTGGGCACCGGTGCCGTGGAAGCACGGATTGCACGAAGCGGCCACGTGGATCATGGCGGGTACGTCCAGATCGACCAGCGCTTCGTAGAGCGGATACCACTCGCGATCGGTCACCGGTGTGCCGGTCCAGTAGCCGCCGGTCGGATCGGGGTTCAGGTTGCAGCCCACAAAGCCCAGTTGCTCGACGCAACGGCGCAACTCGCGGATGGAATTGGCGGGCGCGGCACCCGGCGATTGCGGCAACTGGCAAACCGGCGCAAAGTTGTCCGGATAGAGTTCCGTCACGCGGTAGACGAGATCGTTCGAGACCTCGGCCCATTCCAGGCTGGTGCGCTCGTTGCCCAGGTGGTGGCTCATCAGGCCGGCGATCGGCGAGAACAGCGTGAGGTCGCTGCCGCGCTCGCGTTGCAGCTTGAGCTGACCGTTGCCGATCGCTTCGCGAATCTCGTCGTCGCTGACAAAGGCGCCGTCACGCGAGGGGGCGTTGGCCGGGTCGTCGGCAAACTCGACCTGCTTCGCGCGCCAGGCGCGAAACGATGCGGGTACGGTCGTAAAATGGCCGTGACAATCGATGATCATTGTTTTTCTCTCAGGTCAGCTCAGCGGGCCAGCGGGTCTACAAACAACTCGCTAACGGACATGCGACGCGGCGTGAGACCTTGCTTGAACGCCGTGGCTTCCAACGTCTCGATGGTCTTGAGGTTTTCCTGCAAACCGTACGGCAGCGGATCGTGTCCGACGATCTTGCGCAGTTCGAGGTACTTCTTGTCGCTGGCACCGGTAGCCTCGCCGGCATCGAGACGTGCCAGCCATGCTTCTTTCGCTTGCGCGAAGGCGTCGTAAATCGATCTGGCGATCCACGGGTGCTCTGCGAGCACCGAGTCCTTCACGACGATGGTGCCGTGCATCGGATACACCCCTGTGCGGGCGTAGTACTCGGTTTCGAGCTCGGTTGCGTTGGGCAGCAGATCGGGATAATCGGCTTCGACTTCCTTCCATCCTCCCGTGGGCGCACCGGTGCGGCCGATACCCGCAGCCGCGGCAAAACCGGCCGACAATTCCCCCGAGGCCATCATCTCCGCCAGCGAGCTTCCGGCCGGTGCGTGGATGACATTCGACGGCAACTTGAGTTGCGTGACATGCTCTTCGTCATCGACCACCCAGGTGACCTTGGAGGAGTCGAGACCGAACTCGTCGATCAGGACCTGGCGCGTCCACACGCCGGTCGTCACCGAATAGGCGCGCACGCCCACCTTCTTGCCTTCCAGGTCTTTGGGAGTCTTGATGCCGGCGTCCGGGCGCACCAGCAGGCCGCCATGGTGAAAGCGCCGCACGACGAAGATCGGCAGGCCGACGAACGGTGCGCCATAGGCGCGGGCGATGATGTACGTGGTCGGCGCCAGTTCGCAAACGTCGAATTCGACGTCGCGCACCATCCGGCGAAACGCGCCGATTTGCGGTTGAACGGTGACGAACTCGGCGTCCACGCCCTCGATGGGAATGGAGCCATTGCGAATAGCCGACGTGTGTGGGTGCTCAGCAATTGCGATCTTGAGCGGGACTTTCTTGGTCAACGTTCTCTCCAGGGGATTAATCGTCGCAGACGGCTGGATGAAGGCTCCAGCGCCGGACGGATCGTCTCGATGGGGTGAGAATATTGAAAGTCGGGGCGCGCGTCCCTACACAAAAAGCAGATTCGATGGCACTTTTGTTGGTGGGCGGTGGGTGCGTGCGCTGCGGGCCTGGGCGTCCGGCCGGTCCCGTTGCGGCTGTCGACTCAGTGCGCCACGCGACGATGGCCTATAAGGCGAAGGATGCGCTGATGCTCAAGCAGGCCAAGGAAGGCGAGAAGGTCAAGGTGCGCGTCGAAGAGGTGGATGGAACGCTGACCATCGTGAAGCTTGTGGTGCAGTAACGGTTGGCGGCGGCACAGCGATGCGTTGGCGGCTCGACGCCTGGTCCTGCCGCTAACGCGTTGCTGTGACAGCGCGCACGCTCGCACACCTCGTCACGCGCTTGCTGGGCGAGGCGTGAATCAACGCGCCGACAATCGATAGCTGATCGTGCGTGGCACGCCGGCACTGAACGCGAGGCCTTTACGAGCCGCGAGCGGATGATCGGCGGGCGGCATCGCCACACGTCCGAGATCGAAGAAACTTTGGGCCGGCTCAACGCCTAAAGCGAAGTTCCGGCCGGACCACGGCTCATACGCGCGTCCACCGTTGCTGATCCACAGCAAGGCATCCGGCAGATCCTCGGGATTCCAGTCAAGCAGGACGTCGGCCTGCTGCGCGGTGTATCGCAAGACAAAAGGTGGCCGACAGCCTGCCATTTGCAGCAGTTCCTCGGTGTTTTCGGGGAGCGGCAAGCGTGTCGCATCCATGAGGCCGGTCGCGGTGGGTATCGCTTTCAGTGAGGCGAAACTGCGATTCGGCAAAATGCGGGAAACGCCCGGCTCCTGCGGGACCGGATAGCTGTGAATCGCCTCATGCGGACAGGCGAGCACCTCGATGCCTTCGTCTGGTATTGCAAACGTGGGATGAAGCGCGAACGGTAAGACCACATCTCTGCGCGCATGAACCGTGATGGAGACGATCAGCGCCGGCGCGTCGGGGTCGGCTTCAATGGTCCGCTCGAGACTTTCAATCTCCCCCTCAGACGGGTAGTCGATCCGTAGCGAGAGCCGATGGGCGGTCTGTTCGACCCGTCGCCACATGTGATTCGCACCGTATCCGTGATCCCACACATCCGTGGCGTTCCGAGTCTCGAAGCCTGACGGTAGCGCATCAGGCGCCCTCACCATGCCGAACGGCAGACACGGCCATTCGCCGCGCAAGGCGCGAAGCAGTCCTGGCCACCATTCATCGTCGCCCCACGGAGCGACGTACAAGGGCGACACGGCCCGGCCGCCGCCGAGTTCGAATCGCACGGGCGCCAGCATTCCGCCCAGCGACTGCGCCGTCGCTTCTCCATGCGCCCACTTCAGCGTCCACCGTTGCATTGCATCCATCGTGCCGTCGTTCCAGGTTAGCGACCCAATCGTTCGTCGAGCTTGCGGCCCTCTTCTACTCCGACCAGTTGAAAACCAGATCGGCGCGATGCCGCGTCGAATCAATCAGGACGGCGTTGGGTTCGTCGGTTTGCTGAACCCAGTTGCGGGCGGCCTCCTCATCGCGGCCAAACCTCATGTGGCGCGCGACAAGCCGCTGCGTCCGCAGCACCGGATCGACGTCGACATACCAGGCCTCGTCGAGAAGCGGGCGAACATCCTTCCAGTGCCCATGCTCCAGCAGCAAATAGTTACCTTCAGTGATGACGAGCGGCACGTCCGGGCCGACAGGAATGGCTCCGGCGATGGGTTCTTCAATCTCCCGGCGAAACGCCGGTGCGTAGACGGTCTCGTCGCTCTGCTGAACGCGCAGTCGCTTCAGCAGAGCGACGTAGCCGGCGCTGTCGAACGTATCTTCGGCGCCCTTGCGCGAAGCACGCCCGAGACGTTCGAGTTCGACATTCGCCAGGTGATAGCCGTCCATGGGGACGACCACCGCCTGACCGGGCAGCGCTTCGAGGATCTGCTCCGCCAGCGTGGATTTGCCGGCGCCGGGCGCGCCGACCAGGCCGAGAATGCGGCGCTGACCGTCAGCGATAAGGTGTTGCAGCCGTGCGAGAAAGCGGTCTTCGATCATCGAAACAATCCAGAGTTATTTGAAGTGACGGCTAGCGCCGCCATTCCAAAAAATACCGCATGCCGCGCAATATGACAACAGGAAACCGTACGACGATACTTATCCATACGGCATCCTAATTGTATAGGCCGCTTCGGTTTACCGCATAGAGGCGCGCGCTCTCAGTGGTGAGCCTTCGCTTTGGCTGCAGCGTGAATGCCGTCGGCGATGAAGCTCCGTGCATGCCTGGCCAGATCCATGCCGTCGTCCCACATATTTCTCCAGATGGCCAGCGCATTGGACAACTGCTCGTTCACCACCGCGGAAGAGAAGCTCTCGAACGTGACCACGCCCTTATAGTCGATCATCGCGAGTGCATGGAAAAACTGCGCGAAGTCGATGGTGCCGGAACCCAGATAACCCCGGTTGCTTTCGCCGATATGCACATAGCCGAGCCGCTTGCCGCACTCCAGCACCGGTTGCATGAAGTCGGCTTCCTCGATGTTCATGTGATAGGTATCGAGGTGGACCACCACATTGGGCGCATCGACGTCGTCCAGCATCTTGAGCGCCTGCGATGCCGTGTTGAGCAGGTTGCTCTCGTAGCGATTCACCACTTCAAGCCCAAGGGTCACGTTTTTCTTCAGCGCGAAATCCGCAATCCGCTTGAGCGAGTCGACCGCGTTGCGGCGTCCCTGTGGCGTAATCGGCGCGGAATATTTGCCCATCGCGCCATACAGGATACCGCCGAAGTAATTGCCGCCGAGTTCCGCCGTCACGCTGATGCCTTCTTCCAGCATCGCCACGCCGCGCGCAACCGAAGCCGAGTCGTCGCTGGACACGTCCGCGTCGAAGGTCAGGCCGCGCGAACAGCCAATTTGCAGGCCGTGCTCCTGCAGCAGGTCGCGCGTGAGCGCCAGGTCCATCACCTTCGGCCCATGCAACGACAGTTCAACGAGGTCGAAGCCTGCAGCCTTGGTCTGGCTGATCACTTTGCGGGTCGACTCCGGCGTCAGATCGCCCGCCCATACCAATGCGTGAACACCAAGCGTATTCATTGTGTAACCCCTCCCGATGCGGTCACGCGTCTGCGGACCAAGGACTGAAAGAAACCGTTTGCCCACGCCCAACGCAGGAGCATCACGGCAAGCAAAAACACACCCCACAACGCGGTGGCAAGATGTTGGTTCGCACCCAGCAGGTTGAGGCCGGAGGCAATCACCTGCAGGATGACCAGCGCAATCACCACGGGCACGACGCGTCCGAACCCGCCGAACGGATCGACGCGGCCGAGGAAACATGCGAGTACCGAAATCAGCAGGAACGCCTCGCCGTGACCGACGCGCACCGAGTTGAAACTGGCCAGCATCACGATGCCCGCGACGCCGCACATCAAACCCGACAGCATGTAGATGCGGGTAACCGCGCGCGTGGTGGCGATGCCCGAGTAACGGGTCGCCTCGAGATTCGAGCCGATCATGCGCGTGGCAAAGCCAAGCCGCGAGCGCGTCATGACGACGTGCCACACGGCCGCGCAACCGGCGAAGATCCACAGCGGCACGGGCACGCCTAGCAGCAAACCGTTGCCCATCACCAGAACCGCAGGCGGGAAGCCGGAGATATCGCCACCGTGCGTCATGAATTCGCCGAGGCCGCGCAGGAAAATCATCATCGACAAGGAGACGAGGATGGGACTAGCGCCGGTACGCGCGATGATGGCGCCCATTACCCAGCCGGACGCCGCGCCCGTGGCCAGGGCCGCGGCGATGCCGAGGATGATCACGCCCGCGCCGGCATCGGCGCCACCGTGCGCGTGCAGCACCCAGGCCATGGCCAATCCGGAGATATTGGCGGTGAAGGTCACGGCCAGGTTGAAGCCGCCGGAGATCAGCGGCATCAGCATCGCCAGCGTGAAAAGGCCCAGTTCGGGCAACTGAAACGCCACCGAGACAAACGTGTCCGCAGAAAAGAACCGGTCGGACGCGAAGCTCATGGCTACAACCACCACCGCGAGGAAGCCGAGCAGGCCGACGACATCAGCGGGCACGAACGCTATAGCGGACCGTTGCGACGAAGAGGTTTTCATGAGAAGGCCTTGACACGTTGCGACGCGAAGCGCGATCCGACGAGCTTGGCGAAGCCGCCGCTCGACAAGGTAATCGCAATCAGAATGACCGCGCCGATGATCATCTTGAACGCGTAAGGAGAGATGCCCAGCAGGTTAAGTCCGTTCGCGGTGATGGCGGTCAGCAGAATGCCGAGAATCGCGCCAAGGATCGTGCCGCGCCCGCCACCCAGGCGCGCACCGCCGAGCACTACCGCGGCGAGCACGTCCAGTTCACGGCCATACAGCGCGTTGGGCACCACCTCCTGTACGTAGTGCGCCTGCATCAGCCCGGCGATCCCGGCCATCATCCCGAGCCAGCCAAAGGCGATGTAGTGCATGGCGCCGATGTTGATGCCGACGCGCCGCGCCGCTTCCGGGTTGTCGCCCATCGCATAGAGCTGCCTGCCGGTGGTCGTACGCCGCAGCAGGAACCAGGTGGCCACGACCGTCGCGAACATCACGGCAACCGGCAGCGCGAGGTCGGCCACGCCGCTCGACGTCTTCAACGTGATCAACGACACGCGGTTCATCCACCAGTCCGGCAGGTCGTAGATGGAGACACCGCCCGTCAGAAACATCAGGCCGCCGAAGAACACGTTGAAGGTCGCGATGGTCACCACGATGGAGACGATGCGGAACCGGTAGATGAACGTAGCATTGATGGCGCCCATCAGAAAGCCGAACGCGGCCGACGCCAGGAAGCCCAGCGCCCAGTTGCCGCCGCCAAGCCGCATGACCGTCAACGCGGTCAGGTACTGGACGACGGACGCGCCCACCGCGAACGAGATGTCAATCCCGCCGGCGATCAGCACAACGAGCAAGCCGACGGCGAAGATGATGTTGACCGAGCTCTGGTTAAGCAGGTCGAACAGATTGGGCAGCGTGAGGAAGGTCGACGTGGTCAAGCTAAGGCCGATCACCATGACGGCGATGACGAGGATCAGCAGGGCCTCGATCGAACCGATGCCGAGTTTGCGCAGATCAGGCATGGACGTCTCGCTCGATTTGGTCAATGGATGTGGCGCCCGGCACGTACTCCCTCACGACGCGGCCATTGCGCATGTGCAGAATACGGTCGGCGTTGAAATAGACTTCCGGGATCTCGTCGGAGATCAGCAGGATGGCCATGCCCTGTGCAGCCAGCTTGTGGATGATGGCGAAGATGCCGGCGCGCGCGCCGACGTCCACTCCTACCGTGGGTGAATCCAGAATCAGCAGCTTTGGGTTGGTGGCCAGCCACTTGGCCAGCACGATGCGTTGTTGATTCCCGCCTGAGAGCGTCGAGACCGCGTCTTCCGGTTTGCCGATCTTCACTGCCAGTTGCTGGATCCAGTCGGTGATCAGGCTGTCACGCTTCTTGAGACTGATCAGACGCGTGGCGTCGAGCAGATCGTCGAGCACCGCGGCGACGGTGTTGTCGCCAATCGATTGCGGCTGCACGAGGCCAAGCTGAAGCCGGTCTTCGGATACGTAGGCGATACCCGCGCGGATCGCGTCGCGGTTCGAGCCCAGCGAGAGTTTCTTGCCGTCGAGGCTGATCGAGCCTGCGCCCGGCCGCGTCATTCCGAACAGCGACAACGCGAGTTCCGTCCGCCCCGCGCCGAGGCGGCCCGTGACGCCGAGAATCTCGCCTTTCCTGACAGCAAACGAGACCGCGTCATATTCGCCCCGTCGTGTCAGGTCCGCTACCTGCAGAACAATAGGCGCGGCGGACAGGTCAGTCGTGCGTACGGCGTAGTCGAAGGTACGACCGGTCATCAATTCCGTGAGGCGGGTTTGCGTCATGCCGGCCGTGGGGAAGGTGCCGACGTATTGGCCGTCGCGCAACACGGTCACGCGCGTACACACGTCCAGCACTTCGGCTAGCCGGTGGCTAACGAACACCACAGCGATTCCGTCAGCCGAGAGGCGGCGCACGATCTTCAGCAACGCCTCGGTCTCGGCGTGACTGAGCGACGCGGTGGGTTCATCCATGAAGACCAGCCGCGCATCGGCAACGAGTGCGCGCGCGATGGCGACGATCTGACGCTGTGCGATGGACAGCGAGCGCACCGAACGGCCCAGATCGATCGACACGCCCAGCCGCTCAAGGATACGGCGCGCCGCCACTTTCATCTGACGGTAGTTGACGAGGCGCGGACGAGGTCCGAGGTTCTGTTCGAACGCAATGTTCTCGGCGACCGTCATCTCGGGAAACAGCGCGAGATCCTGCCAGATCACCTGAATGCCGAGCTCCCGCGCCTTTGCCGGATCCAGTCCTTCGATCGACTGACCGTCCATCAGCATGACCGCATCCGGCTCAGGTTGATAAACACCGCTGATGACCTTGATCAGCGTGCTCTTGCCGCAGCCGTTTTCGCCTGCGAGGCACAGCACCTCGCCGGGCATGACGTCGAACTTGATGGACTGGAGCGCCTTCACCCCACCGAATATCTTGGAGATGTTGTCGAGCTTGAGCAGCTCGGTGCGCTGCGTGTCGACGACGGCAACGCTTGCTGCGCCCGCGTGTCTCCGCTCAGGCGCGGGACGATCCTGTGAAGCCGCTGAAATCATGGGACATGCTCCAATGCGGCTGATGGGCGACCTGACGCGTCGTCCGGTTCATCAGCCGGGTGAAGGGCAGACCGGCCGCCCCTCACGCATTGCTTTTTAAGGCTACAACTCAGGTTGCAACTGCGGCTGCTTCAGAGACCTAACTTCGCTAGATCGTCAACGGTATTGGCGTTGAGATCCACCAACTGGTCGACGATCAGGTCGTGACCTTGCGGATGCACGACGCCCAGACCCGGAATGTTGGTGCCGTCCTTGACCGGCTCACCCTTCGCGACCATCGTGCCCAGCGTGACGAACACTTCGCCGGCCTGCTCGGGATTCCACATATAGCCGCCGGTCAGGATGCCGTCGTGCACGAGACGCTTGCCCTGTCCAGGCGAGAACGGTCCGAGCACCACCACCTGGCCTTTCTTATGCGTTTCGTCGACGGCGCGCGCCGCGCCAATCGGCCCCTGGCTGCCGAACGCGAGAATGCCCTTCAGATCCGGATGCGCCCGCATCAGATCGAGCGCGGTCTTGCGCGAGGCGTCGACGTCTTCAGCCACGCCGTAGCGGTCGCCGACCAGCTTCATGTCCGGATCGTTGGCCTTCAGATAAGCAATCGCGGCGTCGGCCCATGCGTTATGCAAAGGCACGGTGAGCGAGCCGACGAAGACCGCATACTCGCCCTTGCCGCCCATCGCGGTAGCGAGGCGCTTGCCGTAGGCTTCGCCGAAGCCCTTGACCGAGGCCAGTTCGAAGTCCCAATCCGCATTCTGCTGGTTCGGCGACTCGTGAGTGATGACCTTGATGCCGGCCGCCCGCGCCCGCTGCAGGACCGGCTCCAGGACCTTGGCATCGTTCGGCACCACGCCGATGACGTCCACGTGCTGCGCAATCAGATCCTCGATCGCGCGGACCTGCAGCGCCGGGTCCGCGCTGGTCGGGCCGACCATGAAGGCTTTCACGCCGAGCTGATCCGCCCGTTTCTTGATCCCCGCCTCCATGGCGTTGAACCATGGGATACCGCCAATCTTCACGACGATGCCGATAACTGGCTTGTCGGGCGACGCCGAAGCCAGGCTTGTCGCGAGTGCAAACGCGGCGATGCCTGCGCACAGTGTGCGCACGAAGTTCTTTGACATGTCTCCTCCGTTGGACTCCGGCAGCTTCGCCAAACGCCCAGATGAGTAATGGGAAATGAGCCGGTTGCCGAACCTCAACTTATTTAGCTGAATCCATTCAGCAACTCGGTGGACAAATGCTGAATGGATTCAGCTTTAGGGTCAATCGAGTAGATACCCTAATATGGCTTCCCGTGGCAGAAGGTCTACCGTCTGCAGAACGTGAACGATGGTGCTTTTGGAGTAAAAGGCAGATGGCCCGCAGCAGCTCAGGACGCAAGTCCACAATTTATGACATCGCCAAAGCGACGGGCTCTTCGACGTCGGCGGTGAGCATGGTGCTGAACGGCACCTGGGCTCGCTACCGTATCAAGGAAGACACCGCCAAGCGGATCCTCGCAAGCGCGGAGCAGCTTGGCTACAACGTGAACATGAAGGCCCGCGGACTGCGGCTGTCGCGCTCGGGGCTGGCCGGCATGATCCTGCCGCACTATCGCAACCGGTTCTTTGCGGGGCTGGCCGAGAACTTCGAGGAGCATGCGAGGAGCCGGGGCCTGTGCCCGATCGTCGTCAGTACTCAACGCGATCCGGCGGTGGAGCTGAGCGTGACGGAGACGCTCATCTCGCAGCAGGTGGAGTTGCTGTTCATTGCCGGCGTGCGCAACCCCACGCCGCTTGACGACCTGTGCTCGGCAGCGGGTATTCCGTGCATCAATGTCGACTTGCCTGGCCCGGGCGCACCGTCGGTCGTCTCGGACAATCGCGGCGGCGCGCGCGCGCTGGCCGATGCGTTGATGGACAAGATGGTCGCGCGCGGCAATGCTCCCGGCGAGTTGCTGTTTCTTGGCGGCGTCACGGATGAATACGCGACGGACATGCGCATTGCCGGCTACCGCGATGCCTTTGAGGCTCGAGGGATCAGTCCCGCGGCGGATGCTGTGGAGTGCTTTGGATACGACGCGTCATCTTCGCGGCGCGCCCTGGCTCGCCGTTACGACACGCTCGGCAGGCTCCCCGCTGGCCTGCTGATGAATTCGATTACCGCGTTTGAAGGCCTGGTTCAGTTCGCATCACGATTGCCGCAGGATGCCTGGCAGTCCACGGTAGTGGGATGCTTCGACTGGGACCCGTTTGCGGTGCATCTGCCGTTTGAGGTGACGATGATGCGGCAGGACGTGCAGAAGATTATTCTCGAAGCGTTCGCGCTGGCGGACAGCCATGATGCTAGCGCCCGGCCGGTTGTAGTGGTGCCGACGGGGTTTGGCGAAATGCTCGACGAAGATGAACCGGGTAGCAAGAGTGGGTACGTTGGCTGAGGGACAGACGCCGCGTTAAAGCGCTGCGTCGCGCGCAACACGGGTTTGCCGACGTGTTCGAGATAGTCATAGACCGAGTCACCCATAGCGGTCATATCCGGCAACCGCAATCAGTCTTCAGCAGGTCTGAAGCGTAATCGGCCAACCTCTCAGTCTCAGCGAACTTACGCAACGACTCGAGATGTCGGTGCGCCAGCTTGAGCGATTGTTCGGCAGCGAAGTGGGCGATGCACCGCTATCGTATGGCCGACAACTCCGTATTCGAACAGCAGCATGGCTTCTGACCAGTTCGGATAGGACGGTGACCGATATCGCGTCCTCCTGTGGATTCTCAGATGCATCGCATTTCGGACGAGAATTCCGGAAAGCGTTTTGGGGACTCTCCCAACGCCTACAGGCTGCGAGGCCCGCATACGGTGCCAGAACTCACCTCCCCCATCATTTACTTGACATCTAAAATATCTAGGACTAAATTACATTCGAGAATCCAACCGGAGCACCAGCATGCGCATCGTCTGTATCGGAGGAGGCCCGGCCGGCCTGTACTTTGGGCTGTTGATGAAGGGCCGCAACCCGCAGCATGAAGTCACGGTGATCGAGCGGAACCGGCCCTACGACACGTTCGGCTGGGGTGTGGTGTTCTCCGACCAGACGCTCGGCAACCTGCGCGCGGCCGACGCCCCAAGCGCCGACGCGATTCTCGACGCCTTCAACCACTGGGACGACATCGAGATCAACTTCCGCGGCCAGCAGGTCCGCTCGTCGGGTCACGGCTTCTGCGGCATTGGCCGCAAGCGCCTGCTGAACATCCTGCAGGCGCGTTGCGAGAAACTCGGCGTCAAGCTGGTCTTCGAAACCCAGGTGACGGACGACACCGCTTACGAAGCCGACCTGATCGTCGCCTGCGACGGCGCCAACAGCGCGATTCGTCAGAAGTATGCGGCGACCTACCAGCCGGATATCGACATGCGCGATTGCCGCTTCGTCTGGCTCGGTACGAAAAAGCTCTTCGACGCGTTCACCTTCGCCTTCGAAGAAACCGAATGGGGCTGGTTCCAGGCCCACGCCTACCGGTTCGACGACCAGACCTCCACCTTCATCGTCGAAACGCCGGAGCGCGTCTGGCGCGCCGCTGGTCTCGACGAAATGAGCAAGGAAGACAGCATCGCCTTCTGCGAAAAGCTGTTCGCGAAGTATCTGGACGGCCACCCCTTGCTGTCGAACGCCGCGCATTTGCGCGGCTCGTCGCAATGGATCCGCTTCCCGCGCGTGGTCAATCAGGAATGGGTGCATTGGCGCAGCAACGCCAACGGCGCGCGGCCCACGCCTATCGTGCTGATGGGCGATGCCGCGCACACGGCCCACTTCTCGATCGGCTCGGGCACCAAGCTCGCGCTTGAGGATTCGATCGAACTTGCCAACAGCATCGGCGAACATCCGGGCGATCTCGCCGCCGCGCTCCAGCATTACACCGAAGTGCGCAGCGTCGGCGTGCTGCGCATCCAGAACGCCGCACGCAATTCGACGGAGTGGTTCGAGCATGTCGACCGCTATACGTCGTTCGAGCCGGAACAGTTCGCCTATTCGCTGCTGACGCGTTCGCAACGCATCTCGCACGAAAATCTGCGGGAGCGCGATGCCCACTACCTGTCGGCATTCGAAGACTGGCTCGCAACACGTTCGGGCATCGAACGCGCGCCGGCCAAACATTCCGTGCCGCCGATGTTCACGCCCTTCACGCTGCGCGGCGTCACGCTCAAGAACCGCGTGATCGTGTCGCCGATGGCGCAATACTCCGCGGTCGACGGCGTAGCGGGCGACTATCACCTGATGCATCTCGGCGCACGCGCCATGGGCGGCGCCGCCCTGGTGATGACCGAGATGACCTGCGTATCGCCGGAGGCCCGCATCACCCCCGGCTGCCCCGGCATGTACGCACCGGCGCATCTTGCCGCGTGGAAGCGCATCGTCGATTTCGTGCACGCGCAATCGGACGCGAAGATCGGCATGCAGCTCGGACACGCCGGCGCCAAAGCATCCACACGCGTGAGTTGGGAAGGCATTGATCAACCGCTGCCGGAAGGTAACTGGCCGCTAGTGTCGGCCTCGCCGCAGCAGTATCTGCATGGCGTCAGTCAATGGGCGCGTGAAGCGAGCCGCGAAGATCTGCGCGAAATCGAAGCGCAATTCGTCCGCTCGGCGCAGATGGCTGTTGAGGCTGGCTTCGACTGGCTCGAACTGCACTGCGCCCACGGTTATTTCCTCTCGAGTTTCCTCTCGCCGCTCACCAATCATCGCAGCGACGAATACGGCGGCTCGCTGCAAAACCGGTTGCGCTATCCGCTGCAAATCTTCGCGGCGATCCGCAAGGTCTGGCCCGCGGACAAGCCCATCTCGGTGCGCATCTCCGCGCACGACTGGGTGGACGGCGGCACCACGCCGGACGACGCAGTGGAAATTGCGCGCGCCTTCAAGACAGCAGGCGCCGACATGATCGACGTCTCGTCGGGCCAGGTCAGCAAGGCCGAAAAGCCGGTCTACGGCCGCATGTTCCAGACGCCGTTCGCCGACCGCATTCGCAACGAAGCCGGTATTGCGACGATCGCCGTCGGCGCGATCTCCGAAGCCGATCACGTGAACAGCATCATCGCCGCCGGCCGCGCGGATCTCTGCGCGGTGGCGCGGCCGCATCTGGCCAATCCGTCGTGGACGCTCAACGAAGCCGCGAAGATCGGCTACTTCGATGTGATGTGGCCAAAGCAATACACGGCGGCGAAATCGCAGTTGGAACGCAACCTCGAACGCGAACGCGCGCAGGTCGCAGCGAACGCGGGGCTCTCGCCGCAAGAACGCGCACAACGCGCAGAAGGAACCGTGTGAACACAGAGATCTCCGGGCTGGCCGGGAAACATGCCGTCGTCACCGGTGGCGGCAGTGGGATCGGCGCGGCCACTGCCGAAGCGCTGGTGCGTGCCGGCGCACGCGTCACGTTGATGGGTCGCGACGCGGCACGTCTTGCTGCGCAGCGCGATGCGTTGAACGCGCTAAGCCTTTCAGGCACAGCAGGCGACATCGCCTGTATCGCTGTAGACGTCACACAGGAGGCTGCCGTGGTCGCTGCCTTCGAACAGGCTGGTTCGGTAGACATCCTGATCAATAACGCCGGCCAGGCGCAAGCGACCCCGTTCGCGCAGACCGATATCGCCCTCTGGCAACGCATGCTCGACGTCAACCTGACCGGCGTGTTTCTATGCACGCGCGCCGTGCTGCCTGGCATGCTCGAACGCGGTTACGGTCGCATCGTCAACGTCGCGAGCACCGCGGGGCAGACAGGTTATGCCTACGTCGCGGCATATTGCGCGGCCAAACACGGCGTGATCGGCCTGACCCGTGCGCTTGCGCTCGAAGTCGCGACCAAAGGCGTGACCGTCAACGCAGTCTGTCCCGGCTACACCGAGACCGAACTGCTGCGCGCCTCGCTCGACCAGATCACCAGCAAAACCTCGCGCAGCGAAGAGGAAGCACGCCGCATCCTGCTGCGCAACAACCCGCAACAGCGTTTTGTCACGCCGGAAGAAGTCGCCAATGCCGTGCTGTGGCTGTGCATGCCCGGCTCTGCCGCGATCACCGGCCAATCCATTTCCGTCTCCGGGGGAGAAGTCACATGACTCGTGCAACCAGCGCTAAAAAACCCGCCTCAACAGAAGCGAAAGCGCCGCGCAAAGGCGTCGCCAAACCGGCCGAGAACGTGGTCGACATGGAAATGAGCACCGGCGCCGACAGCCATATGGGCCTGCGTCTATGGCTGCGCATGCTCACCACCACCAACCTCGTGCAAGCCGAATTGCGCAAGCGGCTGCGCAACGAATTCGACACGACGCTGCCGCGCTTCGACCTGATGGCCCAGCTCGAACGCCATCCCGAGGGGCTCAAGATGACCGAGCTCTCGCGCCGTCTGATGGTGACGGGCGGCAACGTAACCGGCATTACCGATCAGCTCGAAAAGGAAGGCCTCGTCGTGCGCGATGCGGATCCAAACGATCGCCGCTCGATCAGCGTGCGTCTGACAACCGACGGCCGCGCGCAGTTCGACCGGATGGCGGTAGCGCACGAACAGTGGGTTGTCGAAATGTTCGGCGGCCTGAGCCTCGACGAGAAGTCGCGCACGCATCAGCGTCTGGGCAAGCTCAAGAAACATCTGCTCGACAACCTCAAGGGTTGAGCGGCACCGAACTGGAGGAGATATCCATGACACCATCCCACGTCGACGCCCTGCTGGCCGGCAATCGCGTCACGCTAGCGGGCTATGAGGCGAAGCACTTCGGCTGGTCGGTCAGCGCCAAGGTCGCGACCATCACGCTGAATCGCCCCGAACGCAAGAACCCGCTGACCTTCGAATCGTATGCCGAGTTGCGCGACCTGTTTCGACAGCTTGCGTACGCAACCGATGTGAAAGCCGTGGTGATCCACGGTGCCGGCGGCAACTTCTGCTCGGGCGGCGACGTCCACGACATCATCGCGCCGCTGATCGACCTGCCGATGCCCGAATTGCTGCTGTTCACCCGCATGACCGGCGATCTGGTGAAGGCCATGCGGCATTGCCCGCAGCCGGTGATTGCCGCCGTCGATGGGGTCTGCGCAGGCGCAGGCGCCATTCTGGCGATGGCGTCCGACCTGCGCCTGGGCACCGCGCGCAGCAAGCTCGCGTTCCTGTTCTCGCGCGTCGGCCTGGCCGGTTGCGACATGGGCGCGTGCTCGATCCTGCCGCGCATCATCGGCCAGGGACGCGCGTCCGAACTGCTCTTCACCGGCCGCTCGGCGAGCGGCGAAGAGGGCTACGCCTGGGGCTTCTATAACCGTCTGTGCGAGCCCGATGCCGTGCTCGACGAAGCCGCCAGGCTGGCCGCCGAACTCGTCGCCGGACCGACCTTCGCACACGGCATCACGAAGAAGATGCTGCACCAGGAATGGAGCATGAGCATCGACGAAGCCATCGAATCCGAGGCGCAAGCGCAGGCCATCTGCATGAGCACGCACGATTTCGAACGCGCGTATCGCGCGTTTGCGGCGAAAACGCGTCCGGTATTCGAAGGAGACTGACGTGAGCGCTTCCGGCAAGATCGATCTTCATAGCGCACTGGCGTGGCCGTTCTTCGAAGACCGTCATCGCGAACTCGCGGCAGGCGTCGAAGCCTGGTGCGGCACGCATCTGGCTGACGCGAGCCACGGCGACGACGTCGATGCCACCTGCCGCCATCTGGTGCGCGAACTCGGCGCAGCGGGTTGGCTGAAATACGGCGTCGGCGGCACGGCGTACGGCGGGCACGGCGACACCATCGATACGCGCGCTGTCTGCCTGCTGCGTGAAACGCTCGCGAAACACTCGGGCCTCGCCGACTTTGCGCTCGCCATGCAGGGGCTCGGCTCCGGCGCCATCTCGCTGGGCGGCACGCACGAACAGAAGCACCGCTACCTGCCGCGTGTGGCGAACGGCACGGTCATTGCGGCCTTCGCGCTATCCGAACCGGAAGCAGGCTCGGACGTTGCGGCCATGGCACTCTCTGCCCGCGCCGACGGCGACGCCTATGTCCTCGACGGCGACAAGACGTGGATCTCCAACGGCGGCATCGCCGACTTCTACGTGGTGTTCGCCAGAACCGGCGAAGCACCCGGCGCGCGTGGCATCAGCGCGTTCATCGTCGACGCCGATACGCCGGGCCTCGAAATCGCCGAGCGCATCGACGTCATCGCACCGCATCCGCTCGCGCGCCTGCATTTTGCCGGCGCACGCGTGCCGCGCAGCCAGATGCTCGGTGCCCCCGGCGAAGGCTTCAAACTGGCCATGCGCACGCTCGATATTTTCCGCACCTCGGTAGCGGCGGCATCGCTCGGTTTTGCGCGGCATGCCATGGCAGAGGGCCTTAGGCGCGCCGCATCGCGCAAGATGTTCGGCCAGACGCTGGGCGATTTTCAGTTGACCCAGGCAAAGCTCGCGCAGATGGCGCTCACCATCGACAGCAGCGCCCTGCTCGTCTATCGCGCAGCCTGGTTGCGCGATCAGGGCGAGAACGTCACGCGCGAAGCCGCGATGGCGAAGTGGCATGCCAGCGAAGGCGCGCAGCAAGTGATCGATGCAGCCGTTCAGCTTTGGGGCGGCATGGGCGTGCAAAGCGGCACGGCCGTCGAAATGCTCTACCGCGAGATTCGCGCGCTGCGCATCTACGAAGGTGCAACCGAAGTGCAGCAACTGATCGTAGGCCGTGATCTGTTGAAGGCCCACGCCGCCGCGCAACAGGACAGCACGTCATGAGCGCGACGTTCGACATGCCGGTGCGCATCCGCTTCGCGCATTGCGACCCGGCCGGCATCGTGTTCTTTCCGCAGTACCTGGTGCTGACCAACGCGCTGGTCGAAGACTGGTTCACCGAGTGCCTGCACGTCGACTACGCGCACATGATCGGCGAACGCCGTATCGGCTTGCCGATCGTCAAGCTCGACTGCGAGTTTTCGCGGCCAAGCCGCATGGGCGAAACCCTCACGCTCACGCTGAGCGTGAACGCAATCGGCCGGCGTTCGACTCGCCTCGGCATCGTCGGTCATTGCCAGAACGAAGTGCGCTTCCGTGCGCATCAGGTGCTGGTGACGACGTCGCTCGAAACCGGCCAGTCCATCGATATTCCCGACGACATCGCGAGCGCCCTCGCGCGCTTCGCCCCACCGCCTGCCCTCACCGACGAGCCACGCTCATGAAAAAACCTCTCCTCCCTGCCGGCTGGGTCAAGCCGCGCGGCTATGCGAACGGCGTTGCGGCCGTCGGCACCCAGGTGTTCATCGCCGGCCAGATCGGCTGGGACGCCGAGGCGCGCTTCCAGTCGAGCGACTTCGCCGCCCAGGCGATTCAGGCCTTGCAGAACATCGTCGCGGTTCTGCATGAAGCCGGCGGCAAACCGGCCCACCTGGTGCGTTTGACCTGGTATGTGACGGATAAGCGCGAATACCTCGCCGCGCTCAAGGACATCGGCCGCGCGTTTCGCGAACTGATCGGCGACTACGACATTGCGATGAGCGCGGTTCAAGTGGTCGCGCTGATCGAAGACGAGGCCAAGGTCGAAATCGAGGCCACTGCAGTGATCCCCCACGAAGCCCACTAACCGTTCGGGAGAGCGTCATGGAACCGTCTGCGCACGTCGACACCTTCGCCCGCGACCATCTGCCGCCGCAAGATCAATGGCCGGTGTTTCTGCTCGACAATCCCGACATCGCCTACCCGGCGCGCGTTAACTGCGCGACCGAGTTACTGGACCGGACCATCGAGGCGGGGCACCGCGACCGCCCGGCCATCTGGTCCGAGGTGAACGGCGAAGCCCGCGCCACCACGTATGGCGAGTTGCTTGCGTTGGTGAATCGCAGCGCACATGTGCTGGTCGATGAGTTGGGTCTAAAGCCCGGCAACCGCGTGTTGCTGCGTGGGCCGAATACCTTGCAGATGGCGGTGGCCGCGCTGGCCGCGCTGAAAGCGGGACTCGTGCTGGTGCCGACGATGCCCCTGCTGCGCGCGAAGGAACTCAAGCAGATCATCGACAAGGCGCAGATCGGCGCCGCCCTCTGCGACGCACGCCTGACCGACGAACTCGCCCGCTGCCGCGATCCGCAGGACGAATATTTTTGCGCGGGGCTGCAACAGACCTGCCTGTTCCATGACGACGGCGCGGACGCTCTCGAAACCCTCGCCACCAGCAAACCCGACCACTTCACCGCCTGCGATACCGCCGCCGACGACGTCTGCCTGATCGCCTTCACCAGCGGCACAACCGGCTTGCCGAAGGGCTGCATGCATTTTCATCGCGACGTGCTGATGATGTGCGACCTGTTCCCGCGGCATGTACTCAAACCCAGCGCCACCGATGTGTTCTGCGGCACGCCACCACTCGCGTTCACTTTCGGCCTCGGCGGCGTCTTGTGCTTTCCGCTGCGGGTGGGCGCCTCCACCGTGCTGATCGAGCGGCTCACGCCCGAGAGCTTGCTGCAGACGGTGGAGCGCTTTCACGCCACCATCATGTTCACCGCGCCCACCTTCTACCGGCAGATGGCGCCGCTCGTGCCGCGCTTCGATATTTCGAGCCTGCGGAAGACCGTTTCGGCCGGCGAAGCGCTGCCCGATTCGACGCGGCATCTGTGGCGCGAAGCGAGCGGCATCGAGATGATCGACGGTATCGGCGGGACCGAGCTGATCCATATTTTCATTTCGGCGGCGGGCGCGGATATCCGGCCGCATGCCATCGGCCGCGCGGTGCCGGGTTATATCGTGCAGGCCGTCGACGACGCCATGCAGCCGGTGCCGCCCGGCACCATCGGCAAGCTCGCCGTGCGCGGGCCGACTGGTTGCCGCTATCTGGCTGACGACCGCCAGACGAAGTTCGTGCGCGACGGCTGGAACCTGCCCGGCGACTCCGTCTATCTCGACGAGGACGGTTACGTGTTCTACCAGGCACGCGCCGACGACATGATCGTCTCCGCGGGCTATAACATCTCCGGCCCGGAAGTGGAAAGCGTGCTGCTGCAGCACGATGCGGTAGCGGAATGCGGCGTAGTGGGTGCGCCCGACGAAACGCGTGGCCAGGTCGTCAAGGCGTTTATCGTCCTTAATCCGGGCTTCACGGCTGACGACAGCATGGTCGCGCAGTTGCAGGAGTTCGTGAAGAACAACGTGGCGCCGTACAAATACCCGCGTCTGATCACCTTCGTCGACGCGTTGCCGCGCACCGAAACCGGCAAGCTCAAGCGGTTTGCGTTACGGAGCCTGTAGCGTCGGGAGAAACGTCGCGGCGATTTGAACACCGCCGCGACGCGCAAAACTCAGTCGCCGAGCTTCGCATCAACGCAGCCGGTGCTGCTGCATTCGCGCTCGCGCTCGCGCAGGAATGCAACGCGCTGCTGCGTCATGTCGGTCGCGCATTCCAGATTGACGTAATAGCCGTCCTCTTTTTCAAAGCTGCATTTCGCATCGCGCTGACTGAGCCATGCGAGTTGCCCGTGCTTGAGCGTCGCCTGCTCGGCCGGTTGCAATGCCTTCTTCACACGGTCATATTCCTGATTCAGATCGCGATCGAGCTGGGAGAACTCGGTGCTCGCGCAATAAACCTGGTCAAACGCATTACGGGGCTTGCCGCAACCGGCCGCATAAGCCGTCATCGAAAACGCAGCCAGCAGTAAAGGTAAGGCGATCTTTTTCATGCTAAATGCATCCTTTCAAGTGAAGAGAAGTTTTACTATCGAAAAGCGTCATGCAGACACAGGCGGTTTTACGGCTTTCGGCAGACATCCATTCCAAACGCAATCCCGGCCGCAATCGCCAAAAATCGTCTATGCATCAGGCGGTGCGCGACAGAGCGCCCAGCCCTGCTGGCCAGTTTGTGAGCACGAAAGGTAAACGGTTTTCCGCTTTATGTGAACCCGCCACAAACCGTAAAATCGGTTTTTGTCACCGCCTGACAGTTTTTAAGACGAACTTCAAAACAACTTATTTACTGATGCATGGCACGTGTGATAGAACCACTGTCGCCAATGATTGTGACGACTGCAACCTCCGGCGCCGTACATGGGATGCTTAAACCCGGCGTTACCCTTTTCATTCGGGACACACCATTGATTCGCGTCCGTTTGCCGAACCAGGCCTGACTCCATGCGCCCGCACTATTTACCGTCCAGCCATTCGCCTTTCTCGACCGAGCTTCGCCGGGAAGTCGCCGCGTATCTCGCGAGCAGGCAGGACCACCGGTTCGGTAATGCGGCGACCTGGCTGAAGGCGGGGAGCCTGCTGGCGATCGCCTGTGTGCTGTTTGTGCTGTGCTTCCGTGCCCACAGCCCCGCAACGTTCTTCGCGTCCTACGTCGGCATGTTTCTCGCGGCCGTGATGCTGTCGGTCAATTCCATGCATGACGCATCGCATGGCGCCCTGTCGAAGTCCAAATGGCTGAACACGTTCGTCATGCGCGCGGTCACGCTGCCACTCGGCATCGAGCCGGCCTACTGGCAAGCACGGCATGTCCGGTATCACCATGTCTATCCGAACATCGAGCATCACGACCTCGATACCGAGGCCAACGTGTTTCTGCGGCAAACGCCGTTTCAGGCATGGCACCCGCATTTCCGCTTTCAGCATCTGTACTGGCCGGCAATCGCCGCGCTCTCGCTGCCCTATATCAACTGGATCTACGACTGGTCGGACCGCCTCGGCACCACACCGCTGGCGCAGGACGGACTGCTGCCCGGCGCGCGCGGCTGGGCGCTGTTCATCGCGTCGAAGCTGGTTCACTTTGGCGTGTTCCTGGTGTTGCCGCTCGTGCTGCTCGGTCCCGCGGTCGGCTACGGGACGGTCTTCGCCGCGTATCTGGCGGGTCAAATGCTCGCCTCATCCATCCTGTTGATGCTGATCCTCGGCACGCATTGGGCCGAGACGGAGTTTTATCTGCTGCCCGCCGACGGCCGCTTGCCGCACACGCGCGACGAGCACGCCTTCCTGACCTGCTGCGACTGGATCACGCGCCCCGCTTTCATCGGCGCCTGGCTGGGCGGTCTCAATCACCATCTCACGCATCATCTGTTTCCGGGGCATGGGCACCGGCACTATCGTGCGATTGCGCCGATCGTCGAGCGCCTGGCGCGGCAACACGGTCTGCCCTATCGGGCGATCGGTTACGCTGAACTGCTTTCGAGCCAGCAGCGTTTCCTGAGAAAGATGGGGCAGACGCCCCGGAGTCTGTCGGCATGACCATCCTCGTCACCGGCGCCACTAGCGGGCTGGGCCGCAACGCCGCCGCGTTTCTTGCGCAGCAGCGCCGCAGCGTACGCACCACCGGCCGTAATCGCGCGGCCGGCGAGGCGCTGCAGGCGCTCGGCATGGCGTTCGTGCCGCTCGACCTCGCCGGCGCCACCGGCGCCGATCTGGAGTCTCTGCTGCAAGGTGTCGATACGGTGTGGCATTGCGCGGCGCTGTCGTCGCCATGGGGCGCATGGTCCGACTTTCACGCGGCCAATGTGCTCGCCACCTCGCGCCTCGCTCATGCCGCAGTCGCGAACGGGGTGCGCCGCTTCATCCATATCTCGACTCCCGCGCTCTATTTCGATTTCAACCACCGGCTCGATATCGAAGAAACGTTTCGCCCGGCCAGCTATGTGAACCACTACGCGAGCACCAAGGCGCAGGCCGAGGACGTCATCCGCGCGGTCGCCGCCACGCATCCGGATACCACTTTCGTGATGCTGCGGCCGCGCGCCATTTTCGGTCCGCACGACCGGGTACTGCTGCCGCGCATCCTGCGGCTGTTGCGCGAGCGCGGCGGTCGCTTGCCGCTGCCGCGCGCAGGCACGGCCAAGGTCGATCTGACCTATGTGGGCAACGTGATCCATGCGATGCAACTGGCTACCACCAGCCCCGATGTGCGCTCCGGCGAAGCCTTCAACATCACCGGTAACGAGCCCACTTGCCTGCGCGACGTACTCGACGTCCTGCTGACGCGGCTCGGCATCGCCTACCGGATCAAGGACGTGCCGTATCCCGTCCTCGACCTCGCCGCCCGCGCGATGCAGCGCTGGGCCGCGATCAGCGGACGCGAACCGCTGCTGACGCGCTATAGCGTCGGCGCATTGAGTTTCGACATGACGCTCAGCACGCGCAAAGCGCAGCAGGTGCTCGGCTATCAACCGCGCTGGACGCTGCAGCAGAGCATCGAAGAGACCGTCAACTGGATCAGGGCACATGGCGACGATTACGGTCTTTGAAGCCGGCTACTGCACGCACATTGCGTGCATGGCGCTAAAGGGCGCGGGTTTCGCGAGCTGCCGGTTTCCGGCGCGGGCGTATCTGATCGAAACGTCCCGCGGACGCTGGCTGTGGGATACCGGGTATGCGCAGCACTTCCACGACCATACGAAGAACGGCCTCTTCTCCCTGTACCGGCGCGTGACGCCGGTTTACTTCGACGCCAAAGAGGCCGTGGTCAGTCAGCTAAAAGCGCGCGGCATGCAGCCGCGCGATCTCACCGCCGTGATCCTGTCGCACTTCCATGGCGACCATATTGCCGGCTTGCGCGATCTGCAAGGCGTGCCCACTTACCTCTCGGGCGCCGGTTGGGAAGCGACGCGTGGTCTGCGCGGCATCGGCGCATTGCGCAAGGGTTTCGTACCGGGCCTGATTCCACCGGACTTCGAGTCGTCCACTGTGTTTGTCGAAAGCTTCGAGCGGGTTGCCCTGCCTTCCGAGCTTGAACCGTTCCGCCAGGGCTTCGGGCTGCCAGGCGCGTGCACGGAAGTGATTCTGGTCGAATTGCCTGGACACGCCGCCGGTCATCTCGGCGCCTTCGTCAGTACCGCTGACGGTTGGGTACTGCTCGCATCCGATGCGGCCTGGTCGCCGAAGAGCTATCAGCAACTGGTGGGACCGTCCGTCATCGCACACGCCATCATGGACAGTCCCGCCGAATACCATCAAACCTTGCGCGACCTGAATGCGCTGCATACGCGCGGCGAAGTGAAGATCTGCCTCACGCACGAAGGGGCGTTGTAATGCGCCTTGCAGAGACGCTCTGGTCGTATTGGCAGACACGCCGCTTGCGCTTCGCGACCCGCGAGGTGCTCGAACAACATCAGCAGCGCAAGCTAAAGCAGTTTATCCGCCTGCACCTGACGCGCAGTCCGTGGTTCGCACCGCATCTGTCGCAACCGCTGCAAACGTGGCCGTTGATGAACAAGGCGGTCATGATGGAGCATTTCGACCGCATCAATACGGCCGGACTCAAGCTCGACGAAGTGCTCGCCTGTGCGATGCAGGCCGAACACTCGCGCGACTTCGAGGCTACCGTGAACGGCTATAGCGTGGGCCTGTCTTCGGGCACCTCCGGTTCGCGCGGTGTGTTCGTCGTGAGTCCGGCCGAGCAGGCAAAGTGGGCGGGTGTCCTGCTCGCCAAACTCCTGCCGCGCGGACTCTTTCACGGCGAGCGGGTCGCGCTGTTTCTGCGCGCCAACAACAACCTGTATTCGTCGGTGCGCAATCCGTGGCTTTCGTTTGAGTTCTTCGACCTGTTCGAGCCGTTCGACGCGCATTTCGAGCGCCTGAACCGCTACGATCCGACCATCGTCGTGGGCCCGGCACAGGTGCTGCGCAGTCTGGCGCTGGCTAGAACCGCAGGATACCTGACGATCAAACCGCACAAGGTCATCTCCGGCGCCGAAGTACTGGACCCGCTCGATAAGGTGCTGATCGGCGCCTCGCTCGGGACAGTCGGCGAGGTCTATCAGGCCACGGAGGGTTTTCTCGCGGCCACCTGCGAATACGGCACGCTGCACCTGAACGAAGCGCATATCCACGTCGAACCTCAATGGCTCGACGGCGAACGCTTTGTGCCGGTCATCACGGATTTCACGCGCGTGACGCAGCCCATTGTGCGTTACCGTTTAGACGACATCCTCGTGCGGCGTTCGACGCCTTGCCCCTGCCATAGCCATGAGATGGCACTGGAGCGGATCGAAGGACGCTGCGACGACCTGCTGCGCCTGCCCGGTGCAAACGGCGTGCCGGTGGAGGTGTTCGCCGACGGCCTGTCCCGAGCCATTGCGCAAACGCTGCCGCGCACGGCGGACTATCGGCTGGTTCAAACCGGGCCGGCGTCGCTCGCACTTTACGTCGACGCGCCAGGTGCGCCGCTCACGCAATATGAGGCCGATCTGAGCGCCTATCTGCAACGCCTGGGCGTGGCGACTGCAAGCCTGGAATGGGACCTGCACGCCGCCTTGCCGCCCACCGATTTCAGCGCCAAACGCCGGCGCATCACCCGGCTTCGGGAGGCACACTGATGCCTGTACTCGCGCGCTTGCGCTTCATGTTGCTGGGGTGGGGGGCGGTGGGCGTGGCCTACACGACCGGCCGCGTGCTCTCCGGTACGCCGACCCTGCTGCCCGAAACCGCACTCGACCGCCTGATTCCATTCAATCCGGCGGGCGTGTGGCTCTATCTGTCGTTTTTCCTGCTAGTGCCGCTCGCCTTCCTGACCACGGATGCGGCCCGCGTGCCTCGCCTCGCCCGTGCAATGCAACTGTGTGCGGTGGTATCCGCGGTGATCTTCGTGCTGTGGCCCACTACGCTCCATTACCCGCCGATCCCGTCCGGCGCCGCAGGGGCATCGTTGCTTGACGGGCTGATCGCCTCGGATTCCGCGCAGAACTGTTTTCCGTCGCTGCATGGCGCGCTGACCTTGCTGTGCGTCGCCGCCCTCTGCAGCCGGCGCAGGCCGGTTGCAAGCGTGCTGGCGGTGCTGTGGGGCTTCGGGATCGGCTGGTCGGTCATCCAGACGCGCCGCCATCTGGCGATCGACCTCGGCGCAGGCATGCTGCTCGGCTGCGCCAGCGGCTGGCTGGTCGCCCATCTGAGCCGCCTGCGCGATCGGCGAGCGACATCCCCGGCTGCGTCCTCGAATGCCAAAGCCGCGTTCGAAACAGAACTGGAAAGCGAATCATGAATGCAATGGCCCTCCCCCTGCTGATCACGCTCGCTTGCGTGCTACTGGAGCTGGGGTACTCGCGTGTCCGGCGCGGCCTGGCGATTCCGTGGCGGGACGTGATCCTGAATCTGGATTCCGGGCATATCCTGATGTGGTTCTTCCGGGGCATCGAAGTCGCGGTCTTTGCGTGGATCCTGGCGCACGTCAACCTGCATTGGCTCGATCGCTGGCATCCCGCCGCCGTGTGGATCTTCGCGATCCTCGCGTGGGATCTCGGGTTCTACTGGATGCATCGCCTGCATCATTCGTTCGGGGTGCTATGGAGCGTTCACGTGGTCCACCACGAGGGCGAGCACTTCAATCTCTCGCTCGGCATCCGCAACTCCTGGTATTCGTCGCTGACCACGCTGCCGTTTACGACGATACCGCTCGCTTTGGCCGGCGTGCCGCTGGACATCTTCATTGCCGTGTCGACGCTTCACTACACCGTGCAGTTCTATAACCACAACGGTATCGTCGGCCGCTCCGGACTGCTGGACCGGTTTCTGGTCACCCCCGCGAATCACCGGGTTCACCATGGGCACAACGCCGAGTATCGCGACCGCAATTTCGGCGGCACCTTCCTCATCTGGGACAAGCTGTTCGGCACGTTTCAGCGCGAACTGCCTGGCGTGCCGATCCAGTACGGCATCGCCACGCCCACACATTCGACCAATCCATTCTGGGCGAACACGGTGCCGCTGCTGCGCTATGCGGGCTTACGCGTGCCGCGGCTCACCGGCGTGCGCCGCCTTTCTGTGCCCGACGCGGTGATCGCAAGCGGCGGCGTGATCCTGTTCGGCGTCGTCACCTACTACGTGCATCGCAACGGCACCTGGCCGGAATTTGGGCAGCCCACCTTCTTCGCCCTGATCTTCGCCGCAACGCTTGCATTGGGTGGCATGTCGGATGGCCGCCTTTGGGGTGTGGCGAGCTGGGTCGTCATCGCCGCGCTCTCGCTCGCCATCATGCCGCTGTATTTCGGCCTGCGCGATCCTCTCGGGCTGAGTTTGCTAGGCGCGCTGCTCGTGCACAGCATCGTGGCCGCTATCGTCACGCTGCGTGTGCAGGAAAAAGCGTCGAGCTATGTCCAAACCTGATATTCGCCGCCGCGACCTCGATTTCAACATGAAGGACGCCATTGCCGTTCACTGGCTGGACGGCGAGTGCCACATCACGCGCCATTACGACGCCATGTCGATCATGTTCCCGGAAGGGGAACGCGCGTTCATCGAGAGCGTGTCCCTGTATCGCGACCAGATCGCGCCTGGGACGCCGCTCGCCGAGGACGTCGCCGGGTTTGTCGGCCAGGAAGCGATCCATCGACGCGAACATCAACGCTATAACGCGAGGCTCGCGGCGCAGGGCGCGCCGGTTGCCGCGCTCGAGCGCCAGGTTGCCGGACAACAGGAGTTTGCGCGCCGCTATCTGCCGGATAGCGTGCGGCTCGCCATCACGGTGTGTCTCGAACACTTCACCGCCATGCTCGCCGACCAGATGCTCCGGCAGCGTGCCTGCATGAAGGGCGCGGATCCGCGCATGCGCCGCATCTGGGGGTGGCACGCGGTGGAAGAAACCGAACACAAAGGCGTCGCGTTCGATGTCTTCGCGCACGTCATCCGCCATCCGGTGAAGCGCTACGCATTGCGTTGCGCAGCCATGTTGTGGGTCACAGCCATCTTTACGCTGCTGGCCTGGGGTTTTACGTTCAGCCTCGTCAAACACGATCGCCGCCTCACGGACTGGCGCGGCTGGGGACGCTTGCTGCGCTATCACTTCGTCTCGCCTGGCGCGCTCGTGCGCATTTTGCCGCATTGGCTCGCCTGGTTCTCACCGGGTTTTCACCCATGGCAACACGACAACCGCGAGCTCGTGCGCGAGGCCTACCGGGAATATGACGTGCCGTGGGACGAAGGCCGCGCGAGGCTGTAGATTCGACCGGGCCAGGTCTCGCCCGGTTTGTGAGGCGGTGCTTCACTCTATATTTAGCACTACCCAAGCCGGCTATGATGTGACACTCCACAGGCCCGGATCTCATACTCATGCTCACCGTCCATCATCTGAACAACTCACGCTCGCAGCGCGTCCTGTGGCTGCTTGAAGAACTCGGTGTGCCGTACGAGATCAAGCGCTATGAGCGCGACGCCAAAACCATGCTGGCGCCACCCGAATTGCGCGCCATCCATCCGCTCGGCAAATCGCCGGTAATCACGGACGACGGCCTGACCATCGCCGAATCGGGCGCCATCATCGAATATCTGGTGGACCGCTACGGCCAGGGACGCTTCGCGCCCGCTGTCGGGACACCCGAGCGTCTGCGCTATACGTACTGGCTGCACTACGCGGAAGGGTCGGTAATGCCGCCGTTGCTGCTCAAGCTGGTGGCGTTGCGAATCGCCAGCGCGCCGATGCCGTTCTTCGCCAGGCCAATTGCACGCAAGATTGCTTCGACGCTGCAATCGAGCTTCGTGGATCCTCAGATCAAGCTGCACCTGGGCTATATCAACGACGCGTTGACGCCCACCGGCTGGTTCGTCGGCAACGAATTCAGCGCCGCGGACGTCCAAATGAGCTTCCCGCTCGAAGCCGCCACGGCGCGCGGCGGGGTCGTCAGCCATATCGCCGCCATCAACGGCTTTCTCGAACGCATCCATGCGCGTCCCGCGTATCAGCGCGCGCTGGAACGCGGCGGCAAGTACGAACTGTTGGGCTGAGTATTGCTGACCCATAGGGCAACACGAGGGGCGCCGCACGCCGCCTGGATCGCCCCATGCTCGCCTCAGGTTCGAGAGGCGTAACATCTTGGTTTCCGACGCTAATCCACACCGGAGACCTGCCGCATGACTCACAACATCGACGGGCGCAAACGCTGGCTCGCCCTGATCGTCCTGTGCCTGGGCGTGCTGATGATCGTCCTCGACTCGACGATCGTAAACGTCGCGCTGCCGTCCATCGCCGCAGATCTCGGCTTCTCCGAAACCTCGCTGGTATGGGTCGTGAACGCCTATATGCTGACCTTCGGCGGCTGCCTGCTGCTCGGCGGCAGGCTCGGCGACCTGTACGGCCATCGCAAGCTGTTTCTGGGCGGCATTACGCTCTTCACGCTGGCGTCGCTGGCCTGCGGCATGGCGAATTCCCAGGTGCTGCTGGTCTGCGCGCGCGCCGTGCAGGGGTTTGGCGGCGCGGTGGTGTCGGCGGTCTCGCTGTCGCTGATCATGAACCTGTTCACCGAGCCGGGCGAGCGCGCCAAGGCCATGGGCGTGTACGGCTTCGTGTGTGCGGGCGGCGGCAGCATCGGCGTGCTGATGGGCGGTCTGCTCACCAACCTGTTGAGCTGGCACTGGATCTTTCTGGTCAACCTGCCTATCGGCATTGCCGTTTACGCGCTGTGTGTCGCGCTGCTGCCCGATGGCCGAGGCCACGCACACGGCGAGCGGCTCGACGTCGCCGGTGCCGCGACGGTGACCGCCTCGCTGATGCTCGCGGTCTATGCCATCGTCAACGGCAACGAGGCGGGCTGGACCTCGCTGCCCACCCTCGGCATGCTCGTCGCCGCGCTGGCGCTGCTCGTGCTGTTCCTGCGCATCGAAGCGCGCGTGCAGCACCCGCTGATGCCGCTGGGCCTCTTCAGGCTGCGCAATGTTGCGGTCGCGAATGTGGTCGGCGTATTGTGGGCGGCGGCGATGTTTGCGTGGTTCTTTATCTCCGCCCTCTATCTGCAGCGCGTTCTGGGTTATCGGCCCATGCAGGTCGGGCTCGCTTTTCTGCCGGCCAACCTGATCATGGCGTTGTTCTCGCTTGGGTTGTCCGCTCGCCTCGTGATGCGCTTCGGTCTGCGCCTGCCGCTCGGCGTCGGCTTGTTGCTGGCCGCCGCGGGGCTCGCATGGTTTGCGCGGGCGCCGGCTGACGGCAGCTTTGTCATTGATGTGCTGCCCGGCATGACCCTGCTCGGACTCGGCGCGGGGATTGCGTTCAACCCGGTTCTGCTGGCCGCGATGAGCGACGTCGAAGCGAGCGAGTCCGGCCTCGCCTCGGGCATCGTCAATACCTCGTTCATGATGGGCGGCGCGGTGGGTCTCGCGGTACTCGCAAGCCTTGCCGCGGCGCGCACCACTGCGCTGCAGGCGAGCGAGGCGCCTGCAGCGGCGCTGAACGGCGGATATCACGTCGCGTTTCTGACCGGTGCGATTTTTGCCGCGGTTGCGGCGCTGTTCGGGGCGTTGCTGCTACGCACCCACACGACGGCGGCCGGCGAGGCTGACGCGGATGCACAAGCAGACGCCACTGCCGACAACACGGGTGTCACGCACAGGCCACATGCCAGCCGCGACACCACCACCGAAAACGGCTAACTCCTGCAGAGGCCCACGGCGAAGGGTAGGTCGCCGCGCCGATCCAAAATGCGCAAGCCCGATCAAATCAGCTACCGCGCCACTCGCTATGCTGGCTTCATGCTGACACGAGAGCTGGTATGAACCCCGTCAAAAAAGCGCTCTGGTTTATCGAAAGCCACTATTCGCGCGAGCTGACACTCGACGACATCGCGAGCGGCGGCTGCGTTTCGCGCTACCACCTGTCGCGTGCCTTCGAAGCGGCAACGGGCCGCTCGGTGATGCGTTACGTGCGGGCACGACGCCTGACCGAAGCGGCGCGGCGTCTGGCAGGCGGCGCACCCGATATTCTGGCAGTAGCCATGGAAGCGGGATACGGCTCTCATGAGGCATTCACGCGCGCGTTTCGCGAGCAGTTCGGGCTCACGCCCGAGGCGTTGCGCGCGCAGGGACATCTCGACAACATCCCCCTCGTGGAGCCGATCAAAATGGATGAAACCGTTCTTACCAACCTTCCTCCGCCTCGCTTCGAGAACGGCAAGCCGCTGCTCGTCGCGGGCCTCGCCGAACGCTACACCTGCGATACCAGCGCGGCCATTCCCGCCCAGTGGCAGCGCTTTAACGAATACTTCGGCAAAGTGCCCGGACAGATCGGCAACGTCGCCTACGGCATCTGCTATAACGCCGACGACAGCGGCAATTTCGACTATCTATGCGGTGTCGAAGTCAGCGACTTCTCCAGCCTGCCTGCCGGGTTGAGCCATGTGCGGGTGCCCGAGCAGCGCTATGCCGTCTTCGCGCACCATGAGCATATCGCCGTGATTCGGCGCAGTTGGAACACCATCTGGAATCAATGGCTGCCGGAATCGAGGCATACGCCCGCCGACGCGCCGAACTTCGAGCGCTACAGCGAGCAGTTCGACCCCGTCACAGGCATGGGCGGCTTCGAGATCTGGCTGCCGCTCAAGACGTGATGGCGCCTTGACGGAGCGCGGCGATCCGCAACCGCTCGACGCCCTCGGCAAACGCCAGCACAACCTGGTGCCCGTTCCGTTCGCGGATGCTGATCGTCTGGTCGCGTTCATCGCGCGGCCCGACCGCGACGAAGACAGGCACCTGCTTCTCGCGCGCATCGACGATTTTCTTCTCCAGCCGCTCCGGGCGATCGTCGAGCACGACCCTGACGCCGGCGTCTTCAAGCGCCTGCACCACCTGCGCGGCATACGCCGCGCTGGCGTCGTTGATCGTCGCCACGGCAACCTGCTCCGGCGCGAGCCACAACGGTAGCCAGCCTTCGTGATGCTCGAGCAGCATGGCGATGAAACGCTCCATGCTGCCCAGCACAGCGTGATGGATCATCACTGGCCGCTCGCGCTCGTTGCGCTCGTTGACGTAGAGCGCGTCAAGCCGCTCGGGCAAGACGAAATCGAGCTGAATCGTGCCGCACTGCCAACTACGTCCCCGGCTATCGAGCAGATGAAATTCCAGCTTGGGACCGTAGAACGCACCCTCGCCCTCGCGCACGTCGAACTGCAGTCCGGCCGCCAGCGCGGCTTGGGCCAACGCCGCTTCGGCACGATCCCAAACCTCGTCGGCGCCTGCCCGCAACGCGGGGCGCGTCGCCAGGGCGACGGAGAAAGCGGGAAAGCCGAGGTCGGCGTAGACGTTACGCAGCAGATCGCAAAAGCGTCCGACTTCGAGCTCGATCTGCGCCTCCGTGCAAAACACATGCGCGTCGTCCTGCACGAATGCGCGCGTGCGCTTGAGGCCCTCTAGCGAACCGGAAGGCTCATCGCGATGACAGGCGCCGAACTCGCTATAACGCACCGGCAACTCGCGGTACGAACGCACGCGCTGATTGAACACCTGCACGTGGCAGGGGCAGCTCATGGGCTTGAGACACAGCGCGCGGGCTTCGGACGCACCATCCGCATCGTGCGCTTCGCTCGCGCCGCCCGAACCCTGTCCTTCGGACAACGAATACATGTGGGCGCCAAATTTCTCCCAATGACCGCTGCGCTCCCAGATGGAGCGGGCGAGCAGTTGCGGCGTGCGGATTTCGCGGAAGCCCGCGCGCCGCATCCGCTGGCGAATATAGTCTTCCAGCACGCGATACAGCTCCCAGCCGCGCGGATGCCAGAAAACCATGCCGGGACCTTCCTCCTGCTGGTGGAAAAGGTCCAGCTTGTTACCCAAAACACGATGATCGATGTCGTTCACAGTACGCTCCGTTTGATATGAGCCAACGACGGAGGGCCGTAAACGCCAAGGGCCCCGTCCGTCTCCGGCGGGGCCCTTGGGGGTTTGCAGCAGCTTCTTGCTTTAGCGCGCGCAACCTCCAGACGACCCGCCCATGAGGGTGGTCGTCGTGGTGGTGACAGCCGCGAAGGAAAGCGAATAGAGGTCCATGGATCGACATTAAACGATTTGATGACGCTACGTCAATCGATGCCCGCGGGAATTTCCTCGCCACCCTTCAACGCCGGCTCAACCTCAAACGCTTCACCGGTGGCAAAAAACGTCCCACCGGCCACGTAATGACAGGTACGCAATTCCGGGTCGTCGCCGAAGTGCCAGCGGTTCTTCGAATAGACCCGGCTGTCCGCATACGCGGCCACCACTTCGCCGATGATCAGATCGTGGCGCTGGCTATCGTCGGGAATCACCTTGCATTCGAGCCACGTGATGCAACCGGCCAGCATCGGCACGTCGATGCGCTGCCCTGCAAACGTCTCCAGGCCGAAGGCGGCGAACTTGTCGAGATCGGCGCCCGGCGTCGTGCCAACCGCGAGCGTTTGTCTCGCGAATGCGCGGCTCGGCAATTGCAGGCCGAACACGCCGCTGGCTTCGATCAGTTGTCGCGTGAGCGTGCGACTGTCGACCACCACCACGACCTTGGGTGGATTGAAATCCAGCGGCATCGCCCACGAAGCCGCCATGACGTTCGTGCGCCCTGCATGCGCACTGGTGATGACGGTGACCGGACCGTGATTCAGTAACTGGGTCGCCCGCGACAATTCCACTGCTTCTCTGGTGCCTTTCATACGTTCCTTCATCGTGCCGACGGTGTATCGATTCGTGCGGTCTGCCCAGGCATCCCGGCCACGCCACATGGCATTCTAGCCAGGCGGCGACCGGGTCGTGCGAGCCGCGTCAGGCCGCCGGGCGGCTGCGCATTCCGTGTAACACCTGCCTCTTCGAGCGGCCGCCACGTTTCGACCCGCATCGAAGCATACAGACCGCGTGAACGCCTATGATGGGAGCATCGCAGGAGAACCGACCATGTGCCCTCACCCGAATATCGCATCCACCGCCTTCCTGATCTCCGATCCGGCCCGCGCCAGCATGCTGATGGCGCTGGTCGACGGACACGCACTACCCGCCGGCGAGCTCGCCTACGCGGCCGGCGTGACCGCCCAGACGGCCAGTACACATCTGGCGAAGCTGCTGGCCGGTGGCCTCGTCGAAGTGGAAGCGCAGGGCCGTCACCGCTATTACCGGTTAGGCGGGTCGCACGTAGCATTGCTGCTGGAAAACCTCGCCTCGATCACGCCATTGAGCCGCCCTCGTACCAGGCCGCTCAGCGGCGACGCGCAGAAACTGCGCTTTGCGCGCTGCTGCTACGACCATCTGGCCGGGCAACTCGGCGTGGCGATGACCCAGGCGCTGGAGCGGCGTGGGGTGCTCGTTGCAGCGGCGGACAAGCAATTCGAGGTCACGTCAGAGGGGATCGAATGGTTCGGCAGGATGGGCCTGAATGTGCCGGCGTTGCAGCCCACCCGGCGCGGCCTTGCGCGCCAGTGTCTGGACTGGTCGGAGCGGCAGCATCATCTGGCGGGACCGCTCGGTGTGCAATGGATGAGCCTGCTGTGCACCAACGGCTGGCTGCGGCGGGTCAAGGCCACACGCGCGGTGCAGGTGACGCCGCACGGCTGGGTGTGGTTGAAAGAACAATTGGGCATCGAAGGCAGGTTGGGAGAACTCGCCCACGATGCCTGAGACGCGCCGCCGTGCGGCGGTGGTCTTGCTGCGCAAATTGGCGAGTCGCGCGCGGCAGCCCTCGCCCGTGCATCCGCGCTAGCTCTTCTCGCTGTGCGCCACATCCAACGGTTTGTGCTGCTCTTCGCCGAGCCCCGGGAAAAACGCATTCCACGCCGCACGAACGCCTTCGGCCGCGGTCGCTTCGGCGCTGAAGGTTTCGCTCTCGCCGGAGCGGGCCGGATCGGCAGAGAGCCCTCGCCAATGCGTGAACACCAGCAGCGGCTTTTCACTCCACTCTTTATCACCGAACTTCGCAAACGCGGTCTCGCCGCTCACAAGCTGAACTTCATACCAGCCGTCACGGACAGGGGCGTAACGGTCCAGCGGAAACCACGCGGTCGGTCGAATGTCCATCATGTCCTCTCTGGTCGAAAGATCGTCACGAGTGAACGGAAGGCATTCTTCATGCCCGACGCTGCGGCTGAGCGCCGTCAACATGACGCGAAGGCCCGCGCGTATTCAGCGCGGGCGAAGGGCATCGGTGGCCGGCTGTTGCGTCGACGCGCGCGATGCGCGTGTGACGAGGTAAGGAGCAGTCACCCTCTGTTGCAGCGAGAGTAAGACTTACACGGTATGTCGATGCAGCAAGCGGCGCGCGCCACCCGCCACTTTGCTCACACACTGCGCGAGCGCGCCGACCGCATCCGCAATCTGCTCCGCAGGCGTGTTGCCGTAGCCGATCACAAGGCCGTTGTCCTCATCGCACGGTTGCAGCGCGAAGCTGGAGAGCGCACGCGGATTGAGCCGCTGCTGCTGCGCCAGATCGACGACCGCGCGGTCCGAAATACGCGGCGGCAAGCGAAGCGTCAGATGCATGCCGCAATTGCCGCCGAGAATCTGTGCCGCTTCGAAGTACCCGGCCAGCGCCTCGCGCAACGCCTGCTGCCGCTCGCGATAGAGCCGCCGCATGCGCCCAAGGTGACGGCCAAATTCGCCCGCTTCGATAAAGTTTGCCAACGCCGTTTGCTCGAGCCGGTGGCCGCCGCGCAGCATCTCTTGCAGCGCGATGCGCGTAGGCTCCGCCATGCTGCGCGGCAGCACCACAAAGCCGATGCGCAGCGCCGGAAACATCGTCTTGCTGAACGACCCCACATACAGCACCGGAGCATCGGGCACGAGCCCCTGCATGCTGGCAATCGGCTCGCCCGTGTGACGAAACTCGCCGTCGTAGTCATCCTCGATCAACCAGGCGCCGATGCGTCGCGCCTGCGCAATGAGATCGAGCCGCCGCGCCACGGAGAGTACCGCGCCAGTCGGATACTGGTGCGCGGGCGACGTATAGATCAGCTTGGGCGGGCTGACACGCCAGGCATCCGGCGGCACGACCATGCCCTCATGATCGACCCGCATCGGCACGGTCTTCAGGTCGCCCAGGTTGAAAGCGGCTTTGGCGCCGCGATAACCCGGATCTTCGACCCACGCGGTATCGCCGGGGTTGGTGAGCAGGCTCACACACAGGTTTAGCGCCTCCTGGGCACCCTCGGTAATCACCACCTGAGAGCCGTCGCAGCGTACCCCGCGCGCCATCCGCAGATGCGCGGCGATGGCGTCGCGCAAAGCCGGCTCGCCCGCCGGCTCGCCGTAGCCAAGCAACTGAGGCAAGCCTTGCTCCATGGCCCGTTCCAGCGAGCGGCGCCAGGCGCTCAGCGGAAAGCGTTCCAGCGCCGGGCTGCCCGGTGTCATCACCGAGGTCATATCGAACTGCGTGCGAGTGGCGGCGAAGCGCATGAGCCGCGCCGCGTACGCGATCTCGGCCGGGGCCGGGTCCTGATGCGTGTCGGCGTGGGACGCGGCGCTCGAAAGCGAGCTCACCCGAGTGCCCCTGCGGTCGGCCAGTACATAGCCTTCGGCAAGCAAATGGTCGTAGGCGATGACCACCGTGTTGCGCGACACGCCGAACTCCGCCGCGAGCAGCCGCGACGACGGCAACAACGCGCCCGCCGGCAGACGGCCGGCCAGAATCGCCTGCTGCAGACGCTCGATCAGTTGCTTCTGCAGCGGCACCGGTTTGCCGGTCGGCGTGAGCGCGCCGTGGGACAACGGCCCTATGATCTCGATCATCGTCGCTGGACCTATCAAATGGTGGTTCTCTGGATCTTTTTAACATACCACGTTTGCCGTATCGTCTCTGTTGAATGCAGCTCAGGCAAGATCTGATCAACGCCGTTGCGCGGCCCTTCAGCGGGTCATCGGGCAACAAACAAGCAAGGAGAGGAACGTGGCACAACGTCTCAACGAATACATGCAGCCGATCGGCTTACCGGTGCCGGACTGGAAAGGCGCACAACTGCCGGGGCGCGAGCCGCTCGTCGGGCGCTATTGCCGGATCGAGCGGGTGGACGTCGAGCGCCATGTCGAAGACCTGTACGAGGCCTATCGCACCGCCGAGGACGGTCGCGACTGGACCTATCTGGCGGTAGGGCCGTTCGAGAGCCTCGAAGCGTATCGGGAACATCTGACCAAAGCGGCAACGCTAACCGATCCGATGCACCACGCGGTGATCGACCTGGCTACGGGCAAGGCCGTCGGCACGCTGGCCTTGATGCGCATCGATGCGCCTAATGGCGTGATCGAAGTGGGTCACGTGACCTATTCGCCGCGCCTGAAAAGGACCCGCATCGCGACTGATGCAATGGGGCTGATGATGAAATACGTGTTCGAGGATCTGGGCTACCGGCGCTTCGAATGGAAATGCGACTCCCTCAATGGGCCGTCACGGGCGGCTGCGCTGCGGTATGGCTTCAAGTTCGAAGGGATCTTTCGCCAGGCGATCGTCACACGTGGACGTAACCGGGATACCGCATGGTTTTCGGTCATCGACAGCGAATACCCTGCGGTGCGCGACGGCTTCGCGCAGTGGCTCGACGAGCGCAATTTCGACGCGCAGGGCAATCAGCGCGAGCGGTTGGGCGATCTGATCGCGCAACGGCAAGCGCTGGCGGCGGAGGTCGAAACGAAGGCGAAGGCTGGCGGCTGAAATTGCCGCTGGCTTTGCGCTTGCTTCCGAACGCCGGCTATCTGGCGCCTGGTTACCTGGCGCGGCCTGCTGTCCGTCAGCCGGACCGGGGCTACCGCGCCTCGTACTCGTGTCAGGCCGGCGCGGCGGCGCGGCGAAACTGGATAGTCGGCTTGCCCTTGTAGACGCCGCGAACCCACTCCACGTAACCGCACTTTTGCGCTACCCGCAGGGACGCTGTGTTCTCCGGCGCAATGATGCAAGCAGTGTGGGTGGCGGGCCATTCTGCATCGGCCCAGCGTAGCGCCGCGCGCACCGCCTCGGTTGCGTAGCCGCGCCCGTGGGCCGCGGGTGTCAGCGCCCAGCCGATCTCGGGCATGTCGTCGAGCGGCGGCTCGATCTGACGCCGGAAATTGGCGAAGCCCACTTCGCCGACAAAGCGGCCGCTCTCCTTTTCACGCACCACCCAATAGCCGAAGTCCAGCAGCGCCCAATGCCCGACGTAGCGCAACAGACGCGCCCAAACCTCTTCGCGGGTAGACGGCTGGCCGCCGATAAAGCGAATCACCTCCGGATCGGACCACATCGCAAAGCTGTCGTCGAAATCCTCGATGACATGAGGACGCATGGTCAGACGATCAGTCTCGAGGAACGTGCTGGACTGGGCCATGGTGCGGAAAATGGGGTTGAAGGTGGTTGGGATGATCGCAGATTTTGGGCAATGCGTTAGGCAATGCCATGCAAGTACCGAACTTCGCACTCGCTCTACGCCAGCTCCAAAAACCGCTCCAAACACGGATTGCGATTCACCGGCGACCATACCAGCACCTGCTCGATCGTCGGTGCATCGGCCAGCGGCCGGAACACCACGCCTGCAAGCTGCGCCTTGCGCATCGAAGCCGGCACGAGCGCAACACCGACACCCTCGTCGACCAGACTGAGCACCGTCTGCTGCAGTTGCACCTCGAAACGGATATCCGGCTCGAAGCCCCCCGAGCGGCAATGCTCGAGGATGGTGGCGCGCAAGGTGGGCGCCACTTCCTCCGACGCCAGCACAAACGACTCCCCCGCCAGTTGCGCAATCTTCAGTTGCCGCGCCCGCGCTCGTGGATGAGTCCGCGACAGCGCCACACACAGCGGCTCGCTGACAATCGTGCGCATGGCGAGGCTCCTGTTCGGCGCGCCCGGAAACATGATTGCCGCGTCGATCTGGCCGGCCAGCACCTGCGCAGCAAGATCGTTCGACACCACCTCGCGCAGATTGAGCGCCACTTCCGGATATGCCGAACCGAAAGTCCGCGCGTAACTGGGCACCACGCTGTACGCGGCACACATCGTGAAGCCGATCGCCAGCGTCCCCGTGTCGCCGTGCGCGGCCGCCTGGGCATTACGCGCGGCCTGTTCGATTGCGCTGAGAATCGCCTTGGCGTCGGCGTAGAACCGCTCGCCGGCTGCCGTCAGCGTGACGCTGCGCGGACTGCGCTCGATCAGCGTGACGCCGAGACTCGCCTCCAGCGCCACCAGTTGGCGACTCAACGGCGGTTGCGACAGGTTGAGCCGCGCCGCGGCCCGGCCGAAATGGCGGGTCTCGGCCAGCGTCACGAAGTAGCGTAGCGGTTTGACGTCGATCACGATGCAAAAAAGGTATTGTTGGGCACTCGAAACGGTATTTGATTGTATCAACGTGAACCACTACTCTGGCGAATCGTCTTTTCTCAGCCTGTTGGCCTGCCTCACTGATGTTATCGACCCTCGAGATTCTGCTCCCCGTATTCGGCCTGATTTTCGCGGGTTTCGTGTGCCGCAAGCGCGGCCTGCTGGGGCCCACGGCCGCGTCGGAACTGAACCGCTTCGTCGTCTGGCTCGCGCTGCCCGCGCTGCTGTTCGACATCATGGCCCACGCCACCTGGCGTCAGTTGTATCAGCCGGCGTTTGTCGCGACCTTCGCGCTGGCCTGCGCCGGGATATTCTTGCTGATTCTCGCCGTGCGTCTGCTGGGCGGCCGGCCCCTGGCCGACGCCAGCGTCGATGCGATTGCGGGCTCGTATCCGAACACCGGCTACATCGGCTTTCCGCTGTGCCTGATCGCGTTTGGACCCGTCAGCCTGACGCCGACCACGATCGCTACGATCCTCGTCGCCTGCGTGCTGTTTGCAATCGCGATTGTCCTGATCGAGGTGGGTCTGCAGACCGAGCGCGCGCCTCACCGGCTGGCGTTGAAGGTGGTGGGTTCGCTGGCGCGCAATCCGCTGATTGTTTCGCCGATCGTCGGCGTGCTGGTCGCCAGCGTTCACGTCACGTTGCCGCAAAGCGCGGAGACGTTTCTGAAACTGCTGGGCGGCGCCGCAAGCCCATGCGCGCTGGTGAGCCTCGGTCTGTTCCTCGCAGAAAAGCGCGAGGGTCAAGCCAAGGCGACGAAAAACGGCGCTTCACTGCTGCTTACCGCCACCAAGTTGCTGCTGCAACCGGCCTTGACCTGGTGGCTCGCCGCACGTGTGTTTGCGCTGTCGCCCATGCTGGTCGAAATGGCCGTCGTGCTGGCTGCCCTGCCCACCGGCACCGGTCCGTTCATGCTTGCGGAGTTTTATCGGCGCGAAGCGCACATCACATCGCGGACTATTCTTCTGTCCACCCTGGGTTCGCTCGTCACGCTCTCGCTGCTGCTATTGTTTATGCGGCACGGCGCCTGAACGACGGCGTGGCGGTGCGGTGGTGCGGTGGTGCGGTGGTGCGGTGGTGCGGCACGTTCACGCTCGCTCGCGCCGTGACACTGCGCGACATATCTCGCACATATCTTTTAACCGTGCCCGTCCCTAGACTGGTTTCATGGGACGCGGCGGCGATCGGTGCCGCAGACGATTCGTCCCCTCACGAGTCGGAACAGGCACACAATGATCTCCACAGGAAAAATTTCGCTCTTTGCTACAGCGATTGTCGTCAGCGCGTCGATGATCGAAGCATGGGTCCTCAGCCGCAAAAAAACCGCGCATTTCGACTGGCATGAAGTGATGCTGTCGTTGACCGACCTGGTCGGCCGCAAGCTGCTTGCGCTCCTGCCCTTATCGCTGGCTGCGCCGATCTTCGCGTTTGCATGGGACCATCGCATCTATACGGCCACTATCAACAGCGCGTTGATGGTGTTGTTGCTGTTCGTCGGGCAAGAGTTCTTCTATTACTGGTATCACCGCGCGTCTCACCGCATCCGTTTCTTCTGGGCAACCCATGCGGTTCACCATTCGCCGAATCAACTGACGCTCTCCTCGGCATACCGTCTTGGCTGGACCGGAAAGCTGACCGGTACCGCGATGTTCTTCACGCCGCTCGTCTGGCTCGGCATCCGCCCCGAAGTCGTGCTGGCGACGTTGATGATCAATCTGCTGTATCAGTTCTGGCTGCACAACACATGGATGCCGAAACTAGGCTGGCTGGAATATGTGTTCAACACGCCATCGGCTCATCGCGTGCATCACGCATCGAACGTAGAGTATCTGGATGCGAATTACGGCGGTGTGCTGATTATCTTCGATCGCCTGTTCGGCACCTACGTCGCCGAGCGCGACGATCTGCCCTGCCGCTATGGCCTCACAACGCCGACACGTTCGCACAATCCCTTTGTCGTGCAGTTCGAACATTGGGTGAGCCTCGCTCGCGACATCGCATCGTCGAAGCGTCCGTGGACCGCGATCGGATATGTGCTGCGTCCGCCGGGTTGGAGGCCGGACGGTGCAGGGGAAACGACGGAGGATTTGCGGCGGGGGGTGACGCACTAAGGCGTGCTTGCACGGGTGTTCCGCTGCACTGAAATTGTCCTTGCCGAGCATGCCTGCCGGCAAGGCGTACAGCTTATAGCCTGTATTTGCGAAATACAGCCTATAGGCTGTTATTTGCATTTACAGTCTATAACCTGTATTGTGCTTGAATACGGACCGGAGACCTACGGTGGATTATCCGATCAAGACGCTTAATCAGCTACGGCCCATTCTGCAGGGATTCCGCAAAGCTGCTGGGCTCACGCAAGCCATGATGGCCAGTCGCCTCGGTGTGACGCAGCAGACTTACGCCCAGCTTGAGGCCAATCCGGCCGCAGTCAGCGTAGAGCGGCTCTTTAGGGTCTTGCGTGCACTGGATGTCGATCTGACGCTGGCTTACACCGCTGCGCGTCCACAGAAAGGCGGCGTTCCGCGCAAGACTGCTCCGCCTCCTCCGGCAAGCATGTCCGTCGCAGCCCGAAAAAATAAGGGTGCTAAGGCAAAGACCTTGCCGGCCGCTCACGCAAAACGCGTCACGCCTGGCAAGACGAAAAGTCCGCAGGAAACCTCATTGCGTGCCAGCAGCGCCCCAAAACGGGCTGAAACAACCCGGGAAAGCAGCAACAACAATGAGCCTACTGTCCGACGAAGCGCCAGAACGACGGGAGGGAGCAACAAGAAAAGGGAGAATTGGTAAACATGCCGCGCCGCACGCAAATGAATCGGCTTGATCTGTGGATGAATGGTCTGCCGGTCGGCTATTGGGAAACCACTCGCAGCGGCGAGCGGCTCGTGTATCGGGACGACTGGATCGACGATCCCCAAGGGCGCCCCCTCTCCCTATCGCTGCCCTTCACACCGGGCAACCAGCCTTATAGCGGCCAGGTCGTAGCGGATTATTTCGACAATCTTCTTCCTGACAGCGAGGCGATCCGCCGCCGCATTGCCACACGCTACAAAACCGGTAGCACCGAGCCTTTCCAGCTTCTCGCGAAACTGGGCCGAGACTGCGTGGGCGCCATCCAGATGCTCCCGCTGGACGAGGCGCCGGTCGATCTCAGGAGCATCCGCGGACGCGAACTCAAGCAGGGTGAGATCGCCCGCCTGCTGCGGGACACAACCTCGGCAATCCAGTTGGGCCAGCATGAACCTGTGGATGATCTGCGCCTGTCCATCGCCGGCGCGCAGGAAAAAACGGCCCTTCTCCGAAGCGGTAACCGATGGCTGCTGCCTGAGGGCAGCACGCCAACCACGCATATCTTCAAGTTGCCGTTGGGCCTGGTAGGCAACATGCGGGCCGACATGCGCACCTCGGTGGAAAACGAGTGGCTCTGCTCGAAAATCGTCGCAGCCTATGGCCTGCCCATCGCCCAATGCGAAATCGCCAGGTTCGAGGATCAGAAGGTACTCATTGTCGAACGCTTCGACCGCAGGTTATCAAGCGACGCAAGCTGGATTTTGCGGCTGCCGCAAGAGGATATGTGTCAGGCAACCGGCACACCTGCACTTCAAAAGTACGAGTCTGACGGCGGCCCAGGCATTGAAGCCATCATGCACGTGCTCGAACGGTCTGAGCGCGAGGCCACGGACAGGCGTCACTTCTTCATGACGCAAATGATCTTCTGGCTGCTGGCGGCCACGGATGGTCATGCAAAAAACTTCAGCATCGCCCACCTGCCGGCCAACCGTTACGAATCCACGCCGCTCTATGATGTATTGTCCGCTCATCCGATCATAGGCAGGGGCGCCAATCACATTGCCGTGCAAAAGGCGAAACTGGCCATGGCGGTGCGTGGCAAGAACGTCCACTATCTGATCAACCAGATCCAGCGCCGTCACTGGATTGCCCAAGGGCAACGCGTCGGATTTTCTGCTGCAGAGACCGAAGAGATGATCGGCGAACTGACTGCGCAGACCTCAGATGTCATCGACGAGGTTGCGGGCCTCCTGCCAAAAGACTTCCCCATGGATATTGCGGAGGCCATTTTCAACGGCATGCAGCGGCTGAGCAGCAAACTGGCCCTGTCGAAGTAAGCGGGGATCACGCCCCGTGATTTCAACCCCGCGACTCCCCACCCTCCACGCCACCGCTGCTCACCGCCGCCAACGCCCTCGCCCCCACCTTCCCCGACGACTCCGCGATCTGCCACGCCAACAGCCCCGGCACAAAGATCAGCAGATCGCGAATCCGCCGCGCCCCTGCAAGCGCAAGGCACGTCGCCGGATCGAGCCCCAGCGCGCCGCCAATCAGGATGAAGCCGCCCTCCTGCACCCCCAGCCCGCCCGGCACAAAAAACGCCGCACTACTGACCGCCTGAATCAGCGACTCGATCACCACCGCCTCGGTAAAACTCACGCGTGCACCGAGAAAGTACAGCGCCAGCCAGATCTCCAGCGCGGTTAGCACGCACTGCAGCGGCTGCCAGAAGAACAGATAGCGCAGCACCACGCCACGGCGGCGCCAGATCAGTTTGATCGACTGATCGATCTGTGCCGACTGGCCCACCAACGCGGCCAGCTTCCCGCTCGTCGCATGGTTCAGCATGCGCGTGATGCGTTCGAACGGGCTCGCGTGCTGCACCAGCGCGAACAGCACCAGCAACGGCGTGAGCGCCACGATGCCCCAGGCCAGATCGGCAGCGAGACGTAGCGTGCCCGACGCCGCGTGAGCAAACAGAAAGCCGATGCCGACCAGCGTGAACATCAACTGGCTGATCAGCGTGAGCTGCATATCGACCACCAGACTCGCCGCCGCGGTCGAGCCGCGCAGACCGCGACGCCGCATGAGGCGAAACGACACCACCTCGCCGCCGATGCGCGCCACCGGCAACATGCTGTTGACCGATTCGCGAATCCAGACCAGTTGCAACATGCCCGCCAGGCTGGGCCGGTTCGCGCCGCGTATCAGGCTTTGCCAGTCGCGCGCGTTGGCGAGCATCGGCAGTACGTGGGCGAGCCCCGCCAGCACCAGCCCCGCGCCGGCGGCGCGCATGAGCCCGAGCACCGCGCCCGGGTTGTCGTGCACCACCAGCCAGAGCGACGCAATCAAGCCAAGCAACGCGGCGAGACGACCGACATGCTTCATCACGCTGCCACCTTATTGCACGCCCCCAGCATCACCGCATTGACCGCGGTGACTGGTACTACGAATACGCCACGTTGCCGGGAGGTCCGCTGAAACCCACCCGCGCAGCCTGCAAAGAAAATCCGCATAACCCCTTACTCGTCCTGAACTGGCGACAGCAAACCATTGCCGTCCACCTTGAAGCTCACGCCTCGCCAGATCACTCGTGTCGAACAGAAGCTCGCCACGAAGATCAAAAACGACACGATATCCCAGAACGGCAACAACCACAGGTCGCGACGCACTTGCCGCAACGCGCGATCCGATTGTACTTTCAGCGCCAGCCGCGCGAGCAGCGCCACCGCCACGAGCGGCCACGCCCATGCCGCACCGCCGGACAACACGATCGTCAGCAAGGCAAAGGCCAGCGGATGAATCAGTGCCGAGCCAAAATGGCCGACCGGATCGATCGTGCGGATGGTCCGGCTCCAGCGCAATTCGTGCGCAATCAGCTTGGTGGCGCTGGTCTCGACGCACGCGTGCGACACCGTGAACGGCGGTATCACCACCTTCTCGCCGATCATGCGCACCGCTTCGCCGATCGCATGATCCTCCGCCAGGTGATGCACGAACTGCGCGAAGCCGCCGATCTTCTCGAGCGTT
>Ga0116227_10000225_pt1 | contig 101256 bp, 67 predicted proteins | sample S1TSphgellanicum_FD_89693 | JGI IMG/M metagenome (GOLD analysis project Ga0116227, IMG submission 89693) | Host-associated microbial communities from peat moss isolated from Minnesota, USA - S1T2_Fb - Sphagnum magellanicum MG | ecosystem: Host-associated > Plants > Peat moss > Unclassified... | reverse complement strand
GTCAGCTCTGGACTGTGTGCGGGCACGTTTGTTCGGAAGCGTCATGTCAGGACCTCATTTGCGGATGTGAATGGTAGAGAGCTCGACGGGCTTCGCCAGAAAGCTTCCAAGAAGACAAACGGATCGCAAAAGAAAGAATCTGTTGTTTTTGTGCGTCAGAAATCGGAGAAGTTGCTCGGGAAATACAACAGCATCACAGGAAAGCTCTCGAAAGCTCGTCACAACATTTTTACAAGAAATTTGCAGGTATAAATAAGTTAACAGCAGCTTTTGAAATTTAGTTAGGAACGGTCTTTTGCGCTCAGAGGAAGAGTCCGCAGCTTCTCTGCGTGTTTCTTTTGTCGGTTTGTTCTCTAGAGCTCTTCTTTGTAGTTTGTTGAGCACGCCTCTGGTGGGAGAAAAGAGTAATCGTTTGAAGTTTGGAAGTAATGGAGTACCGGAACTTGGGTCGGACGGGACTCAAAGTCAGTGCTTTGAGCTATGGCGCATGGGTGAGCTTCGGGAACCAGCTGGACGTAAAGGACGCCAAGGTGCTGTTGTCCAGATGCCGGGAAGCCGGCGTCAACTTCTTCGATAATGCGGAGGTGTACGCCAACGGTCGGGCTGAGGAGATCATGGGTTCCGCCATCAGGGAGCTGGGATGGAAACGCTCTGACATTGTCATTTCCACCAAGCTCTTCTGGGGTGGTCAAGGACCCAATGATAAAGGCCTTTCTCGCAAACACATAGTCGAAGGAATCAAGGTCTGGGTGCTCTCTCTCTCTTTGATCTGCAGTCTATGTTTTAGGGTTGTTTGTTGCCTGGCTGTCTTCACTACAACACTGCTTTGTTGCTGATCTCGTGTGCGAGTTCTGATGTTTGCTCAGTGCTCAGGAACCTGAAAAAGAAAATTATCAGGCTATACCTTCTTTGAACTAGCAGGGGATTGATAGAGGATTAATACAGGGGTAACATGACTCATTCATTGGTCATGTTACCTGCAAAGTGTTGTTCTTGTGGAGATTTGTCTGCAATTTCATATATATATATATATATAGTGGGTGTCAAACCTGTGCTTGTCTCAACAGAGAGATTAGCACTGGAAATTAGCATTGATTTCTAGGTAACATTTGATTGGCTTGGAGTGTTTGCTGATGAGATTACTGCTGATCCAGAAAACAACCTTGTCTCCTTGCACTTTACCTTTCACCTGGTTTCTCAACTTTCACATGACTTTTCAGAACTTTGAAATTACCAAAAAAATAAGTAATAAGATAAGCGGTTTACATGTAGAAGTCAAAGTTAAATGAAGGATGATCTCCTCTCATTGGTTCTTTTATGTTATCATAGTAAGCGATGATTTCAAAGATGTAAGCAAAGGTTTGACACTCACCAATAAATTATTTGCCATGGCATGAGCACTACTGTTGATGTTTTCTATTTCTTTGCTTTAATGTGAAGGCCTCTCTCCGGCGTCTGGATATGGAATATGTGGACCTTCTGTATTGCCACCGACCTGATATATCAACCCCAATTGAGGAGACGGTGCGAGCTATGAATTGGGTCATAGATCAAGGCTGGGCATTCTATTGGGGAACCAGTGAATGGAGTGCACAACAAATCACAGAGGCTTGGGAAGTTGCACACCGCCTTGGTCTCATAGGGCCAGCTATGGAACAACCCGAATATAACCTCCTCGCTCGTGAAAAGGTAAGCCAGCTGACATTTTCCTTTCCTAATTCCCTGTGAATTGCTTCAACAATCTGCTGAAACTTTTAACTGTCATGTGTGTATAACATGGGTACTATTGGTGCCTTGTTTGATTCCATTAACTGAGCATTATTACCCTCCCCCTCCTACATCTCATGATCCACCTATGTTTATGTATAGGGGAATTCCTCATCCTCAGGGACTTCCTGGAATGAGATACCACCCTAGTAGGTGGGGCCAAATTCCAGGAAGCCCCATGGGATGAGGACTTCCCCTATATAAAACTGTGGAATTTTTTCTTGGAATTTGGACCTTATGGCTCCCAAGGTTGTACTGAGTAAGGCATGGCAGGCCCTGATTCTGCATGAGAATCCACCCTAGAAATACACTAGAAAAAAATTCCAGGGTTTTTACATTGGTGATAACAGTGGCATTGGGCTTTATGATGGGAAAAGCCCATGGGTGGTCTCAAAACATGGGGATGCACTTGGCCACTGCCTTGTCTTAGGCCCCTTGTCTTATTTTGTGAATGCCCCCACACTGGGGCTTTACCTTACACTGAAAAGAGCAGGGTATTTGTCTGTTTTAGATTTACATTTACTTTGCTTCAATCAAACCTTGCATGCTAACTGTGTGTTTTGTCTTCCACATATGTAGTACAAAATTTTTATGTTTTTGGATGGGCATTGAGAACACAGGCATGTCATAGTTGGGACATTTATCACTAACCAGGTGTTGTATGACTGTTTTGAAGGTTGAACTGGAATATGCACCTCTTTACAAGAGTTATGGTCTCGGACTCACCACGTGGAGCCCTTTGGCCTCTGGTGTGCTATCTGGAAAATACAGTAAAGGCAACATACCTGAAGGCAGCCGTTTTGCCCTTGAAAACTACAAGGTTATACTTCCAAAAACACTTTTGTTGCAAGTTTGTGGTGGACATTTAACTGCAAGCTTTGTGGTTGGAAATGCTGTTTTCCTGAAAAAGTTTTGTGAGACCTAAAGAGGTTGGGTGATGGTGCTGGCACCAAAAAGGAGACGAATGGTCTGGAATCTGTGCTTCTAATAACATTTGGCTTATGCATTACACAACCTTTCTGTTTGCAGAATCTTGCATCCCGGTCACTTGTGGATGACATTCTGAACAAGGTGGAGGGACTGAAGCCAATTGCCACAGAGCTAAATGTGCCCATGTCACAATTGGCTATTGCTTGGTGTGCTGCCAACCCAAATGTGAGCTCTGTGATCACTGGTGCTACCAAGGAACATCAGGTAACACTAACTCCTATACAAAAATTTCCTGACTTAATTCCATCAATCATGGGTTGAAATGGGTGTTGGCACTCCATAAACGATTTTGTGAATCTCTTTGATAGTTACCAGAATGAGTTGAGTATCCTTGGTTTTGAAACATTCTAGTTTCACATAAGGCAAGAATGGCTTCCTTGTGCATGAAGATTCATGTGTTTCTTGCCAGTCAAATCACTGCATTGCATCAAGAAGTTTGATATTCAACTTCAATGGGTGTACACACAATGCTTTACGATCTGCCCTTAATCCAATTAAAGAGCTGCAGTAGTTAATAGGCCTACATGGGAGCTAAATCTTCTTTGGTGAAACCTTAAATTTGGCTTTGCAATGGCAGGTAATTGAGAACATGAAGGCACTTCAGGTATTACCAAAGCTAACCCCTGATGTAATGGAGAGGATCGATGCTGTTGTGAACAGCAAGCCTAAGCGACCTGACCAGTATAGGTGAAGAGCTTTGGCCCTGGGCACTCTTCTTGGAAACATGAAAAATGAAAAAATGGGTTCATTACCCTCTGGATAAAAAGTGTATTGAGCAATAGTATGCTTTGCCAGGTAGTGAGCTAGACAAGCTAAGAGGGGATGTGTAGTCTTCACTTTGTCATATGTTCTGTGGTTTCTTCCCGTGAAATTGGTAATGAAAACATAATGTCATGGCATTTTCTGTCACAGTGTTTTCCACCACGTGACCTCCAATTGAAGAACATGTACATATTTGTGTTTGTTTCGATCCTTAGTATCGACTCCAGATGATACTACTATGTGAGAGTGCTGTTGTTACAAAACCAGTATTGATAAAGTCTTATCATTATCACCAGTAGTCTTATACTTGTGGTACCTGTATGCCTTGGGCTTTGCTTGTACAACAGGTGAAGCTCAAATGAAATGAAGCTCTCTCCCTCATTTAGCAACTTTAATGAGAACTATTGAAGTTGTTTTTTCATTAGCTTTTGTGAGTTGCTGACCAAGTTTGAAAGTTTTGGGAAATTTTGTCAAATTTTTAGCAAATTTGTTTGAATCTACACTAGGAAAAAAAACAAAAAATTCCATGTATTGCTTTGGGGAATTGAGCAGGTTCATGTTGATTGATGGTGGATGCAAGCCATACATGTTGTTGAAGGCTTGAACATGTGTATGCTCGATGTTGTTCAAATTATTTCATGTGTTTTTCTTTTTTTCTTTTGTTTGAGGTGTGGGGGCCATTGATATTTTAAGGTGAATTTTGTCATTTTTCAACCTGAAAAATGAAAATTGACCTACCAAAAGATTTTTTAATGAATAGAGGCTGAAATTCACCAGATCTCAAAACCAACCCAAAAATAAAATAAAATGAAATATTGCCAAATCTTACAATAGATTCCCACAATTAGCCAAAAAGTTAGAAAGATTACCTACATTTTTTGACTTTTTATATCTACTTTAAACCAAAACCAAATTTGGTTATCTCTTCTCATGGATCATCATAACTGAACTGCTACACCAAAATGAAACAAAAAAATTGGAAGAGAGAAAAAAGCAAAAGAACATTGGGTGGGGTCTTCCTCCTTTTAATCCTTGTTGATGGTTAATGCATTTTTCTTACATTTGAAATATCAATTACCTAATTATAAATCATATTTCAACATGTTTCATGTTGATTAAAATTGCGAGTATTGAGAAAATATTAGTACCTATGGTCAAACATATAAAAGCTACTTATGGGATTTGTGAGGTCAATAGAGATATTCGCAAAATAAGGAAAACATTTCATCATAACCCCTTGTCTCCTTATAAAGTGGATGAGATTTTTTTAAAAACAATGAAAAAAATACATTGGGCTTCAGATTAGCACTGAGTTCTTCAGATTTTTTTTATTATTAATTTTTTTTTTCCTTTTTTTGGGGTAGACTCAAAGGGGGACTATTTGGACCTCTTTTTGACCTTTTTTTTTGGCACAATTTTTTGATTTCTTATAAAGGAGCACACTTGAGGGACTTATTTCAAGGTTTAAGGTTGACACTTTTTGGCCTTGGGGCACACTTGACAAATTCTTGTTTGACCCATTTTCGGTACAATTTGAAACTTTTGGGCACATTTGAAAAAAATGTTTTATTGACAACCTTTTGGATGGCACATTTGAAATTTTTTTTTGAAACTTTTTTGAAAGACTTTCATTAAACCCTATAAATTTGGACATTTTCAAACCATAATCCTCATTATAAAGTCATTTTAGGGTTTGAGCTATGATTTAGCTAGGATGATTTTTAGGGTTTAGTTTACATGAAACTATATAGCTGTTCAATTTCTCCTTTCTCTTCTTCATTTTGTTGCACTCCTTACTTAGGCTCTTCCACCTATATGCTCTTCTTCATTCTTTATTTTCACTTGGTTGCTTTGATCTTTTCTAGGGTTTTTTTTATGTTCACTCTTTGTTCTTTAAAGGTTCGATTTTTTTCTTGCTAATTGTAGGGTTTAGGAAGTATAGGGGTTGTTTTTAGGGTATGAGTTTAGAAGGCATTGTTTTAAGGTTTGGGGTTAGGAAGGGCTGTTTTTAGGTTTGGGCTTAGGAGGGACTATTATTAGGGTTTGATTTATTTTAGGGTTTACTTTTCTGGATTTAAGGGTTTAGGGGTTTTTTAGGGTTTTTGGGTAATTTATTTGTTGGGTGTTTTTTCTATATCTTGGTATTTTTTTGATGGTGAGGCTTTCCATGACATCCTTGAATTTGATAGTTTTTTATCAAGTAGTGATGAGGAGATGTTTGAAAGGACTTGTAAGCAACATCAAATAGTGTTTGTGGCATCAATGGTTGGCACTAATACATAGGAGCTCTTCAATGCGAATGAACTAAACCCGGGTGTTGGGTAATTGGTAAACCATGATGTGGGTGTTTGAAATATGTTAGGCACAATGTGACCCACTCCAAGTTTGTTCAAAACTTTAACAAATTTTAGTTTGTTAGAGTTTGATGAACTATGTGCATTAGTGGCCCCCACCATCTAAGCCCATCCTTGGGCTATTGGTGATATTCACATTGTGGTTGAGTGACCAACCAAACTAACCCTAGACCAATGATTGTTCCCATTCATCTTATGCATGAAACATGAAATGTAATCATGCATGATGCATTCCTTTGTAATTAAAACAAATCTAATGTATGTGATGATGTAATTTTCATTTCATCTTGCATCAAACAAACTCACCCATGAGATTTGATGGCCAACTCTTGAGGAGTGGATGACTCTTGGTATATAAATTCCCGAATTCCAAGCTTGTATTAGACTCATTGATGGGACTCCCATCAAGATCCACAAACCCTAGAACAATGCTATCCATGCTAAACCAACTCACTTGCACTCGTGCAGGTCATCGTTCAATGGGTAGGAAAATATGTATTGCATGAACACGGTGGTTGTGGATCATTGTGGACTATTCATTTACCTAGATGTTGGCTACCTAGGCTCTTTTCATGATGTCACCATCTTACATGAATCAAATTTGTACAAAAATTAATGCCATTTTTTTGTGCATACTAATGAGTACTTAAAATACTTATTAGGGGATTTTGGTTATTTGGGTGAAAAGATATTTGTTATGTGATGTCTTGGGAACAAGGTTTTTTTTTGTGGCAAATTTTTGCCACCTAGTGACCCAAAAAAAAAATGCTAGTGGATCCAACAAAGGGATTCTTGAGATTTTAAAATAGAAATTTGCCATATCCCTACTTGGGAAGCACGAACTTGTTCCTTGGCATGATCAAAATGTGGTTAATGCTTACGACAAGATGTATGTTGGTTATAAGGTGACGGTGGGGTGGGTAATTGGGGGGTTGAAATGGAAGTGGAAATGGAAATGGTTAATGAAAAACTTTGATTCTACAAAATCCAAATATGGTCATTTATCTTGTGCAATAACTATCCTTACGAATTTCATACATAGAAATTGGATGGATTTCATATATGAAGCCCTTGGCAACCAGATTGAAGACCTCGATGACTATGGTTGGGATGGAAATTACTTATTATAGGCTTATAACCTTTTTAACCTTTTCTTTAAATTTTGCATCTATCAAAACCCTTGTATCTTTAGCTACTTTGAAATTACGAAATCTAAATTATATCATCTCCTCTAGACTAACCTCCATCTTGACCTTGATTAGGGCTCTGTGATCTTCATTGCTCACCTACATTTCCTAAGCCATGGTGGCAAAACTGGTAGATTGTGAAGCTAACAAATCGACTTTCATTTGTGATTTGCTACGTGATGTGCGTGCAATAAAACTAAGGCCACAACTAGATGATGGAATAAAAGATGGTGTAGGTGGTTTTTGTATATAGTCATTAAGGGTGGGAGGAATAAGTGGGGGACATGCCACTCGAAATGTCCTCAAAAGGTGGCAAATTGTCATAGATGGTACATTGGCAAAAGGATGATGATAATGACCACCGAAAAGGAAGCTCTTTCATGAAGCTTCTTTATGCAAAGCTCTTTCAACCTATAACAATTCAATAGCTTACACAAAAAAAAAACTAGGACTCTCCTAGTTTGGTTTGCTTGAAAAACATTTTGCAAAAGATTTGTTTTTTTTATGTGAACTAAAAAGTCCTTTGCAAAATGATCAAGCATGGAACTTTGGTCTTAGTTCTGCAATCATGAAAAACAACTTCACTCACAAGCTTTATGCAAGCAAAAAAGTTTGCAACGAAGACCTCCCATACAAGGGTCAAAATCAGGTAGGGGTGGAAATGCTAAATTGGGAACAAAATTGGTTTTTTGCAACAAATATTGTGCCAAAAACAGTTTCAATCCTAGTTATTTGGTTTGTGTAATTTTTTTATCCGTGATTCCGCATCTCGTCTTTAATTAAGCTCGAACTAGGCATTCTCATCCCCACTTTGGGGGACTTTACAAATAATTTTAATGTTTAGAGATTGAAATAGGGGTTAGGGGATGAAAGAAGGGCCCAAAAAAGGCTCAAAATACGGATCTTTGTAATAAACACATGCATTTATATTCATTAAGTTGTAACTCAAATATTAATATAAGTCCTTTGAATGCAATTTAATATTTTAACCTTGTAGTTAGGCCTTGGGTTGACTAAAACATGTTTGATACATGCAAATGTTTGTAACCATCTCTTGATAAATGTAAAGAATAGATTATATATGACAATTCAACCAAAAGTTTTCTATCGATTTTCAAATATATTAAAAACATTCCATCTTGCTCCAAGGATATTTGGATTGGTGTTTAGATAATATTGTGAATAAGTACAAAACCTTGAAAATTGGTAAATTAGGCTTGTTTTAAACTAGGAGTCAAGGCAAAAAAATATTGAAGACAATAACGAGAACTTTAAACATTTTTTGATTATTGTGTGCCCCAAGTTACTAAATTTATTTTTTAATCTGTTGAAATTTTGAAAAAAATATTTAAGGTGGAAAAGTTTGAACTATAATCATTTGGAAGGGAAGTTACTAAATAAAGATCCACCTAATCGTTAAAATAGTTCAAGTTTTTTGAAATATATACCTTACAATAAGTTTAATATTAACTATTGAAAATTTCAAATTAAAAACTTAAACGTTGAATTAGAAAACTTAAATTAAATTACTTATTCAACAATTAAGTGCCCAAGCTATCAAGGTATTACAATATTTGTTTCGGGGCCAATGGGTTCATATGTAAAACCACTAACATAAAAATAAGTAAGGACCAAGGCTTCAACCCTTCATATGCTTTCTTTCTTTCTTGGTATCATTCTTCTTCTCATTTTTGCTTCTTTTTGAAACTAAACCCTAAAAACAGACCACTATGGATAAATGTAGACACAAATTTTTATAACTCTTGTGTTTTTCATCACCATATCCCAAGTAAAAATAAATAAAATCCATCCATCATTCACAAATAAGCATAACAATTCAACAAGAGAAGAAGAAAATAAAAAGAGATGAAATGAAGAAGTAAAAGATATAGGGTTTGGTTTAAGGTTTACTTGATTTCATCAAAACAACAATATTTTATTCTAGCAACATTGGCTTGAAGGGTTGCAAATTAGCCTCCAAAGCCTAAGTACGCACCCATTTAAGTATGCATCCTGGTAAAGTACGCATTATTTCCCAAAAAAATAGGGTTTAGATTTATTTAGTTCAACATGTCATGGATTGTCATTTGGCGCAATTTTTGAAGATTCTTGCATTTGGCTTTCAAGGTGACAACCCGGACTTTATTTTGAAACAATTCAAATAACTTTCTAAGATCATCGAATGTTTCCTCAGCCTCTTTTCAAACTTCAGAGCAGAGCAACTAATCCTTTATATCAACAACTTACTTATAAAGTGACTCAAATCCTTTAAATACAATGGTGTTTCCTAAACCCGAATCTGATGCTTGAGAGGTAAGAATGTCATCATCATTGTCATCGTCTAGATTCTCTTCAGCAATCGTCTCCAAAAGCTCTTCAATGTTTTCCAAAACTGCAGCTGCGAATTCTTCACTGTTTTCATCATCGACATGAACAAATTCTTCAAGCTCGTCTTGCCCAACAGAAAGATTTAAAGTTGCGATAGCTTGTGCAACTTTGGTCCCTAAATCCTTGATTTCGTTCACTATTTCCTGATCAGCTTCTAATGTCACTATTTCCGCCTTGATAAATGCATTTTTGATAGAGCTTGGTGACACGGATTGCCAAGCTTCTTTGACATAACTCGCAACATCGAGCAGGTGAGCTAGATTTCCATATGCAACTCCAGCAACACCGCGTCGTAATCTTCGCCCCTGCATTTTCTTTCGAAGTTTCGCCTCCTCATCCAATTCATAGAAGTCAAGAACATCCTTGAGATAGAAATATTTGAACTTCTTCTTCAGAGCTGCGATTATGCCCATATTGCAGGGTTGTTTCCAACTTGTGCAATTTGGGGGAAAGAAGACGATCTTAACATTGTCGCGTTCAAAAGCCTCAAAGTGTTTAGGGGCATTGTCCAACAACAAAAGAATTCGACGTTTGGTTCGTTTTTTCACTTCTGGAAGAAACACTTTGTTGAACCACTTCCAGCACGTTTCCACGTCCATTCAAGCTTTAGCTTGATTGAAATATGGAACATGCCATTGGTGGTCCTTGATACAAGCAAGTGCTTTCGGTTTGCTGATCAATGCGCAAGGAATTTTGTGAATTCCCACAGCGTTGGTGCACGCGATAAGAGAAACCCAATCTTTGGATTTTTTCTTCCCTCTAGTGGTTGATATGTTCTCATTTGGCATTAGAAGGTTGTATCTCGGTAGTAGGCGAAAAAACAGGCTGGTTTCGTCCATATTATAGACGTTTTCAAGATCATATTGGACAATAATCGCGTAGAGGTCGTCTAAAGCTGCCAATAATCCAAGATCGGATTTGTTGACTTCATTTCCCTTTCCGTGAAGCAACATCTTTTGCAACCCTCAGCGCACTCTGAATCGACTTAGCCATTGCTAGGATGCCTTGAAATCCGTTTTTGGAATCGATAAACTCGATGCAATACTTTTTGCTTTGGCGATGGCAAGAGATGGCGGAACAGGAAGATTGGCATGACGCATGCTATCAATCCAGATGTAAAGCATGTCTTCAAGCTCGGTGAAACGACCAATAGAAGATCGAAAAATCTTCTTTTTAGTTTCATCAGACATTAAGGCAGATCGTTCTAGGATTTGCTCCCACTTGTCCCACACCTTTCTGATAGTTCCTTCACTAACATCGTACTCGCGCGCTATAGCCCTTTTACTGGGAGCATCCGTCTTGTTCAGCTTCGTTATGATCTCGCATCGTTGGGACTCATTGAGACGTTTCTCGTTCGGTTTCTTTGACATTGTAGTCAAATCAAGCGATTAGGAAGTGATTTGTCTAAAGTGCGCACCTACCGGCTAAGTATGCACAATCCTCCCAGGTTCAAGTTGCATACTTATGCGGGAGGCTATTGTAGATATCCTTTTTTTTTAACCTTGTGGCAAAGTCAGGGCCAATAAAGTGATAGAAAATTTTCTTTTCAGCCTTGACTCTTAGTGTGAAGCCCTTGAGGCTGATTTCAATGATTGCACCAATAAGAATGCTTGATTTGAATTCAACCTTGGCCTTGACTTCTAGTGTAAATTGGGCCTTATAGAAGAAGGGGAAAACAAGTTTTGGTGGATATTTGGCAGGGTGACCCTAATGGGCAGAATCCAGCATTTACACCAGCGTTTTTTTGACTGGTGGAATTCGCCAGAAAGAGAAATTTAGAAACAAAAAATTAAAGTGATTTTGGGGGTTTCCAATTGCCAGAAGTAAGGGGAAATAAAAAATGAAGCAAAAATTGCCAGATTTCTATACTTGGTTCTCAGTGCATGTAGTCAAATATAGAAGCATGATTGAAGGTTTTTTTTAATTTCATTTTTGGGTTATAGCCAGATTTGGCTAAATTTTCCTAGGGAAGAACATCATTTTTTTTCCATGGATGATAGCCACTTTGCGTACCAAAAAACAAAAATTCCTCGTTAAAAAACAGCACTGATCTACAGCCCACTCTCTAGTCAAATAAAATGCAAAGAAAAGAAATATACCCAGTGGATAAAGAAGGACCCAAAGAGAGAGGTGCGAGTGGACGGCGAGATAAACACCTATCTGCTGGGAAATCAAAGAGGAACCGCTGGATAAAGAAAGGCAACCCCAAAAAAGGAAAAAAAAAAGATGAGAATACAAACACAAACACATCCAGATGCCGTGGATGAGAAACCTAGAACCGGTGAACACTTCCAATATTCATCGGATCGTGCCTGTAAACATTTATGTTATGTCAGCGACCGCTGGGTGGATATAAACCAACCGACGGATAAGGCGAGGGACAAGGAGGTACCGCGACACAGCTTCGTCTCTCTCTGCACTTTCGCACGCTTTGTCTCTCTCTCGCTCTTCGCTGCTGTATCCCTCTCTTCTTGCATCAAGTTCGATCAACAGGAAGACCGCCATGGCTGGTGAGTTTGAGCTCTGTCTTGTCTTTTTCCTGCTGCTTTGTTTCTTTTTTTTTTCCTCTTCTGCTGCTTTGATTTTGTATTGGTTGTGAATCCGGCTTCTCTGTGGAGAACAATCGGAGCAGATACGCTTCCTGCTTGCACAAATCTGTGTACACTCTTTATGTTTTTTTCTTGTGGTCTCTCTTGTCCGGTGTCGGTCTGTGGATTTGGTTTGGTTTGGTTTTTTTTTGTGTGGATGGGAAAGGATTTTGTTTTGGAGCTTCTTTGTGTGAGGGTTTCATTTCCCAGCGAGGCACCTCATATGACGGCAGCATGTATCAGGAGTTCTAGAGCAGATGTACTGGGATTTTTTTGGTGGAGGTGGAATTCATGTAGGCCTCGAGCCGCGGTCTAGTTTGCTGCCGGTTGAGAGATCTGGTGTCTGGAAGTGGTTTGGTGATTTTCTGTGGTGTCATCTTTAGTAGGATCCATGTTCAATCTGGTGATAAAAGAAGGATGATGTGAATGAGGCTTGCTGGCTTGCTTGCTTGATGTTGTTCCATAAACACTCTCACAGTGGTAGATTTCCTGACCCACAGATGAAAGCTTTTGATGGTGTCAATATGGACTTTTGTAGCTCTACAACTGTAAGCTCGTCTTCTAGTTGCAAACAGAGTAGTCCTGTTTTGCAAGCAGGGAGACTTTCTGAGGATCTTTTCATGGTTGTTGTTCTTGCTTGCTTTTTGGTAAAGTGATTGCAAACCTTGTAATGTGCTATGAGGTGAACAGTTCCTCCTTGGTGACCATCATGTTTCATTTTGGATGCGGGTCATGAATGTATGGCTGCATTGGAATGATGAACTCTGATTAGAGAACTGGAATGAAATCTGGTACCTGTGAGTTCTTGAAGCTTCAATGTAAAAGTTTGTGCAAGCTCAGACCTAATTCTGAATTCACTGTTGAGATTGCAGGGAAGGTGGATGATGTGTCCAAGGCTGCATCCCAGCCAGTGAAGGAAGAGAAAACCCCAGCAGCAGCAGCACCAAGTACTGCTCCCATTGGTGATGAGACCGAAGCCCGTGTCCCCAACCCTTTTGACTTCTCTGCAATGGCCGGGCTTTTGAATGTATGCACCATTGATCATTTTGGTTCCACTGATTTTTCCTGTCATGTGTTGCTGGAAATCTATAGCTTGGCTTCGGATAGATTTCAGAAATATATTCTTATGTTCTTTAAAATCACTGTATATGACAAAGCAGCCATTTTGTATCTGTTCTCATAACACCAACTATGATTCTATGAATGCTTGTTCTATCAATACAGTTCAAGTTATGAAGCTAAGGCAAATGGAAAATTTGAACACATGATCGTGATTGAAGTATATAATATGCAGGTTTCCAGGAAAACTGGTTCACTGGTGCTTGGGATTCATTTTTCACTGTACGCTTGCTGGCAGATAAGACAGCCAACAATTAACCAATGTTCTATGTCCTCTAATGTTTTGTATCCACAAAACTCCTGTGACAAAATAGGGATTAATACATGTTTCTCTAAGTATGGAATCAAATGTGCCATTCCATGCTTATTGTGACCGGGAATTTGAGCCAATTTTGGTGCTCTAGACCTTGGGCAAATGATGGGCTCTGTGATGATGTGTGTGGAAAAAATTGTTTCATTAGGACCCAAGTATAAAGGAGATGGCAGAGCAGATTGCAAAGGACCCTGCCTTCAATCAGATGGCCCAGCAGCTTCAACACAGTGTCCAGAATGTTGGCAATGATGATGTGCCTCAGCTGGACACCAACCAGTACATCAATGCAATGCAGCAAGTTATGCAGAATCCCCAATTTATGACCATGGCCGAACGTTTAGGGAATGCCCTCATGCAGGTGAGTCTCCTTTCCTGCTCTTTCAATCGGTGTGTGCACTCAGTAGCTATGAGCTTTGTAGAGAGCCTTGAGAATTTGCTTGTTTGTCTTGCTTGATGCAGTCATTATTTACTACCCAATTTACAAGGAATCTGAGTTGTAAAGATTGCAAAATGTAAGTAGCATGATGTTGTTGAGTTTGATCTTTGCAAGATGAGAAAAGCTGAGAGAGTGCAGATGACAGCAAGTGTTTTGGCCTTCACACCTGTAGTCAATTGAAGTATCTCCACCAATGATTTCAGTTAATATTGTTGTGATGGGTTGCAGGATCCTGCTATGTCAGGCATGCTTTCAAGCCTGACCAATCCTGCCCAAAAGGAGCAACTTGAACAGCGGATGGCCCAAGTTCGTGAGGACCCCACTCTCAAGCCTATCCTTGATGAGATTGAGAATGGAGGGCCTGCAGCCATGATGAAGTGAGGGATCCTTACTCTTTGAACTCAAGTCGTGTCACTTTTTCTGTTGCAGTATGGTGATGTTTGTTTGTCATTTATTGTCTCTTTTGTTGTTTTAAATCTTGGCACCAGGTCTTCATGTTGGAAGCAGAGCCTAACATACAGGCCTTTTTCAACATATTAGTTTATTTTATAACTGTTGTGTTCCAGCTGCATCTGTTCATTTGTCAGGATCATCTGTCCAATGTGCCTCCAGGTACTGGAATGATCCAGCCATTTTAAGCAAGCTTGGGCAAGCCATGGGTGTGGGTATCGCTGGAGACACAGGCATTGCAGGAGAAAGGGACTTGGGTAATGAGGAAGAAGGTGAAGAAGATGTAGGTGAGGAAGAAGAAGATGAGTTGACAGTCCATCACACTGCCAGCACAGGTGATATAGAGGTATGGCAGAGTGCCAGAGTGCCCTTGTCTGAACCTGTTGTCCTCTTCTATATTTCTGATGACAGTGTGAGTTCAGATTGTGCCAGACTGAAAGAAGCATTCTAGCTCATTGATGAGAACACCTTTCTGACATGACAGTTGGGAAGTGGTGGCGCAGGGGTTGAAAATCCTTTTGCAGGAGGGTGCAGACAAGGATGAGAAGGATGAAGAGGGACGGACAGGCTTGCATTTTGCTTCTGGTTATGGAGAGGTAAGACTTTTGGTGAAGTGCATGGCCTGTTTGGATTTTATATCAATACATTATTCCTCTGTTATTGCAATTGCATCATTTTGATTATATGCAAAATGAAAGTTCCTGTTTGCAGGTGAAATGTGCTGAGGTGTTGCTGGAAGCTGGAGCAGCTGTGGATGCTCTTGATAAGAATAACAACACCCCCCTCCACTATGCTGCTGGCTATGGCCGCAAAGAATGTGTTGAGCTTCTCCTAAAGAATGGTGCTGCTGTGTAAGTGTATTGTTTGCTCATGCTCTTTTCTTTATTACCATCAATACAGTCGTCAGCTACCACTGATCAATTGTGACATCACTGCAAACTGATGAAACGGGTCAAGCATTTGTTTTCAAATTTTGAAATCACACGTGTGCTGAGAAGGAATAATTTCCTGTGGTTGCAGGACCCTACGTAATTTGGATGGCAAGACTCCAGTTGATGTTGCCAAGCTCAATACCCAAAGTGAGGTACTGAAGCTGCTGGAGAAGGATGTCTTCTTGTAAACTGTTTCATGGAAATCATTCTGATTTTACAGTGTTGGCAGTTAATTTTCATCAGATACTACAGTGTTTCTACACTTACTGTGAGCAGTAAGTTCATGGATATCTTGTTGATTGCAGAAAGTAGTTCGTTCAGTTCCTCTTGTAACTGACCTACTACTGCACATATTTTTTGTTGTCAAAGTGTGTGTCAATGTTCTAGCTTGTGGTCTTTCCTCAGAAGGAAAATGTGGGGTAAGTTTCCAGCGACAGGGTGTAAATTGGGAGAGTCAAAATATGTTGTTTTTCCATCTTTTGGCAATTGTGAGCCATGATCCTCAGTGTAACATGGTTCCCTTGGCTTATTATGAGTTGGGTACAATGCGGAGAGTACTGAAATCTGATTATAGCTGAGCAAGGGAATACGATTATCTTGAGGCATTATCTTGATTAGGAGCTCATTAAATGGTCTTCTCTAGTTGGCTATCAGTTCTGTGGATCACACTTAATTTGTGTGTATAGGAGGAGGTCAATATGGATATCAAATGTTCCAGAGTCAGGTACTAAGGGTTTTGATGAAATTGGAGATAGGGTACAGAACAAAACCTGACTAAAAGATTGTTGTGAAAAGATAGTGATGTGTGCAAAAAATCTTTGATGTGCATTTTTTCCATTTTATTCAAAGGATTAAAATAAAGGTGTTGGATTTGTCGGTAATGGAGTAAAGGTGGTGTTGCTTGTCATTGTGAGTCAAGGCCATTGGAAACCTTGCAGCTGGAAGGGTTTTGAGCTTTTAACTTCATAGAAAACACATTGTTTAGTGAATTGAATGAAGTGTTGGATTTGTGATTAGAGCATTCAAAGTACTACGTACAGGTTGCTATACGAATGCCCGGGAGATGCTCTTAATAGGGTTAAGTTGATATGGCTTTCACATGATTCAAAGTGATTTGAATCTATACACTTTGCAACTAGAAGAGGTTTGAGCTTCTAACTCCATATGAGAAAGCATCTTATATAATGCAGTCATCCATAAGGGGATCCGCAATTGGTCCCAAGTCTGGATTGAATTTGGTCCTCAGTTTGTCATCTCATGCTCAGTTTTCTGTTATTTGCAAAGTCAGTGAAACTGGAACACTAGGGATGACATTCACAAAACCAGGAACCAAACAGAAATTTGGGAAACTACGGGCTGCCCAAATAAATTTTATTGCCTATGGGTTTGTGAGTTTTTGGGGCTAGGTTCGTGTTTAGGTAGATGGTAAGAGTTAGAAATCAGGATTTAGAGTTAAGGTTTTAGTGTTAGATTTAGGGTTTGTACACCATCTTTTGCCTCACATCTAATTATACAAGTAGGAGGTCCTCCTCCCAAACTCTTTCTCTTTGAACAAATGGAGTTTTCATCATGCTCTAGCCATGGTTCTTCCACTAGGTGTGGTTATTCTAGTTCATCTTCAAATGATGATTTTAAATGTTTCATGACATGGATAAACAAGCTACCATGTTTTTTGAATGTGCATTTGTTGCTACCAGCTCTGGGGACTTGTTCAACACAGATCAAATGGAGGAGGGGCCTAGTTAATTAGTGAATTTGGATATTGGTGTTTGGGATGCGTTGGCCACAATGTGAACTGCATCAACAATGTATAAGAACTTGATCCAATTTCGATTCGGTTGAATTTGAAGAACTTTGATGTATCTTGTGATGCCTACAATCTTCATCCATGTTAGTTTTACATGTGGAACTCCTATTTTATTAGAGAGACTATCAAATTGACCTTTGAGGAACATTTTTTCAACTTTATTTTGTGTATGAAACATGAAAATGTTATCATATATGACACATGCATTCATTTGGAATTGATCAAAGAGATCATTCTTGTGAATTAAAATGATGCACTTGCAAATGAGATCCATTGGCCTAAGGTTTAGGAGAAGCCACCTCAGGTAGTTAGTTGTAGGATTTTCTAGAGTCTATTGGCCATTGATTGAAAATTGATGATCGAAATCCAAAAACCTTGGAAGAATGAGGCACACAAGATCTAGTTCAATGGCTGAAAGAAAATTTACTTTTTGAATAACATTGTTGTTCTCGATCACATGGCCTATCCATCTAGCCATTGGCTACCTTGGCTTTTACCATGATATGGGCATCCTCTGCCATTTTAGCTAGCATCTACATAGATTGGCACCAATATTTTGCACAAGGGGATGGCTACTTTAAGAACTTGTTGCGAGATCAAGGTACATGCCTAGGAGAAGAAATGTTCATCAAATGAAATATAGGAAGATGGGAACTAGACCTTGATGCCAATCATGACATAGTGAGAGCCAACAACAAGATACATGTTAGATATAGAATGCAAGTAGAGTGGGGGATAGGTAGTCACAACTCATAATATTCATGGAAACTTAAATTTAAGGTTTGATTCAACAAAGCCAAAATTTAATACATTCACCTTATTTGATGTATTTCTCTTGTTTTAATTGTACAAATTAACCTTTGAAGGTGTAAACAAAACAAAATGAACCTTTAGATTACCTTGGTAGCCCCCAAAAAAGAAGGATCAAACTAGGTATAAAACATGAATAAAATTTAAGCATAAAATCATCGTAAGTTGAATGTTTTTATTTTGCTAATAATAAAAAGATACTTCTTCACTATTGTGCATTATTTTTCAAACTTTGCATTTTTTTAATAGGTGTTTAGTAAGTTTTTCAAAATGTAAGTAATTGTGAAATCTACTTTTTATAACGCATGGACTTTTGTTTCAAGTATCAACACAATCTCAATCATTTTCCTTCAACCAAATGACAACATGAGAGTGTTGTACAATTCAATTTAGTGTGGGTATCATACACAGAAGATGCAAATATTAGGCTATCAATGCTATTGACTATGTAATGACCATTTTTTCTTGTACTAGGGAGAATTAAGTGGAGATGGTTATAGGGAGTTAGTTGGGTAAAGATGGTGAAAATTGCTTATTTTGTTTAGGTGTAGTTAAACCTTGGTGAATATTAGAATAAAAAGGAGAATGTAGTTGTAACTTTAAGAAAAAGGAAAGTGAAAGGGTGGAGTATATGCAAACTTCTTATAAAAACTACAATGAATTTATTGTAAACAAAAGGACTTTAAAAAAAATTTATGATGTGTGTGTGTGAAGTGTGGGTAGATGGGAAATGTGTTGTGGTTGTGTTTCAAGAGCTTATTTCAAATTTCCAACTTTGGTTCTTTTCATTTAAGGTAGTAAGGGAAGATTAAGGATTTTATCATTAGGGAATTAAGGAACAATTAATGGGGCAAGGAACAAACATCAAATAAGAATAGAGAAGTGAAATTGGCATAAAGTCATTGGTGCAAAAGGAAAGATATTTACAAAACTTTATCGCCCTTTGGATACAATTCAAAGGGAGAGAGTGGACATCACCATTATGAAGCAAATACTTTTCATTTGAATGATTGTGGTTTATTATTTGGTTAACAAAGGTAACATGAAGAAGACTACCTATACATAATCAATTCAAGTATTTTGGCATGAATATGGAAATGTGTTCTTATTAATTTATTCCACTAATAACATTAGTTTGAAGTATAAATAATATAATGGCCAACTAGGCTATGTTTTACTTCTATAGTATGTAATTGAAGACAATTCTTGTTTGCTTGAGTAAAAATATTGTTCTATAAACAAGTCATAATCAATAATTACCCCCAATTTTTTAAAACTTTATAATAATAATTTTTGTTCACTTTGTATTCATGAATATGTGTTGCCATGATTTCAATGTTAAGATATTATGAATTTGTTTGAGGACAACATGTAATGCAATATAAGGTGATCTTTTGTGTCCATATGCATGAAAAATCCAAAACATCATGAGGGAAAAGAAAACTTTGTTTAGAGAAGAATTTTTTAATGTCAATTACACATGTTGTCCCCTTTATGATAATAATTGAAGGTAGTTTCCATTATTTATATCATTATGGCACCAAGAAGAATGTGATTTTAATTTATGTGTATGTCATCCATGCTTGTCATTTGGACGCTTATTTACTTCTACGAAATGAATTAGCTAAATTTCATAATGTGGACATAATTAACGATATAGGTAGTACTTTCTTTTGGGATATTGATAGTGGGTACACAAAAGACGATTTTTGTATATTTGGATGTCTTGTTAATTAAAAAACCAAGAGACATTAAGTTATCCAAGGCATTAAGGTTTTAGAGCCCACTAAATTTGTTTATTTAATTTTTTTGGATGATCCTTTTTTGTAATTTAGAGTTACCTATGTTGGACAATATTCCATTTAAAAAATAATTACGAATTATTATTGATGAATAAACCTTCATTTGAAATGTGAAATTTTTGTGATGCATTTGAAAAATGGTCAAAACATACCAAATTACATTCATTATGATGATCCATTTCTTATATAATAAGTTACATCTCCATTATGTTTGTTTACAAATACTTTCATGTGGCAAAACACTTTTGAAATTTAAACATACTAGAAAACTCAAATTGTGTTTTTGAAAATAAAGTGCTTTTTGAATGTGGCTAGTAGTTTTCTAGTGACTACCAACAAGTTTATATTTATGCAACTAAGATGGTCCTTTGCAAAATGGAAAAAATTAACGCAATAATCATTTAATAATTTCAAATGTCTTTAATTTAAGTAGACCAAAACCTTAAATTGGATATAATAGGTTTTCAATTTGAATTTGTGAATCCTTGTAATTGAAATTAGTCATGTACCACATCTTGCCATGATTACCCTTATTTTTGAATGGCATTGTGCACATATTATATTGATTTAATTTATAATTGTGACTTGGGATCTTTTTTGGAATTATACATAAATCACAAATTTTGTTCAATAATTAGAAAATTTATGTGTCAAAAATTTAATTTAAATTTTTAAAAATTATGAAAATTTTGTTAAAATTTTATGAATAAAAATTGAATGAAATGATTTATGATGAGGTATGAAAATGGTAGTAAATTTATAAAATTGTAAAACACCCATTAATTAATAGATGTAACAAGTATATCACAAAGTAAATTGCATATTTGTTTCAACATATTGTACATTCACTAGAAGAAATCATGTCCATACCAATGTAGTTTTCATGACTACATGCAATTAGTTTCCAAATAAAATAAAATTATTGTAGTGTTATGTGTCACCAAATCATAGGTCGTTTTAATCACAAGCGTAATTAAATTGTGTCACATGCCAATTTGTAGTTACATATGTGAATATTTGGCGTAATTATTGTTTTTGAATTTATCATATGTATTATCAAGTTTATGTGTTAGTTGTGGTTGTAGGTGTGGGAATATATTATGACTAAGTTGTATAGGGCAAAAACATCCTTGGGTAGTATCATTAGGAACCATCTTAAGGAATGGTAAATTAATAAAACCAATCAAATAATATTTGTTGGCCATTTATTTCAAATGTTTTTATAATTATAATTATTTTTCTCATGTTTATCAATTGCATGCCAAAATATATTGCCTAAAATTTTTATTGGAATAAAAAGGTGAGAATTATTAGAAGTTTGTATTAATAATTGCAATGGCCTTTTTCAAAATTAGACTTTTAAATTTTGGATATTCTTAACTAAATTATACCTACTCAATAAATTACATAATCAAGTAATCAAATAGAATGCCACAGAAGGTACCTTTGAAAATGATATCCCAAGAAAAAAACCAAAACATGTTTCAAACTTGTGTTTGTGGCCAAAATGTTCAAGGAAAGTAAACATTGAATTGCATTCCTAAAATTTTATTTTAATGTAGTAATTATGAAAATTAAAATACAAAATATTTTTTTATCTCATTAAAGTTTCAAAATCTATACAATTTAATAAATCAAGTCACTACAAACTTCTAATTTTATTTTCATTTAATGTTTTTAATATTTTTCTAAAGTTCAATGGTTCAAGTAAAATTAAATTGTGATGAAATTAATGATATTACCCAAGGATACTTTTGCCTTACATTTGGATGAATAGATGGATGAAAAGTGATATTTTTCATCCAACATGGTCACATCCAATGATGAATGTTATATAAGTTTGGGGAATTAATAATTAGGCTACAAATTGGTGTTGGGTAGTTATTGATTTTTTCCATACCTATCAATAGGTTATTTTATGTAAAAACTTTGGGTGCCAATTCGGTTACCAATATCAACATTAAAAAAATTGGATGCTAATAAGGTTATCAAAAAAATTTAGTAATATTTTTTAATTATTCATAAAGGTAGGTTTTCAAATACTTGGTTGATAACTATTGGTTATAGATCAGTTAATTATGTTATTTTTCAGGTTTTTGGTTTTCTATTATGAAATGTTTTTGGTGTTTTAGGATTGATAACTGACCTAAATAATAACCATGTCATTTAGGTAAGTTATGATATTTTGAAAAGTCCATACCAAGGGGTTTAGTTATTAATTAATTAATTGTAAAAAAATTCAATAGCCAATTGATAGGTTATAAATAATGAGATTGATAACTAGGTCAAGATTCAATAACTAGGCAATATAAGTACAAACAAAATAAAAGGAGCCACAATGAGGGGACACGATGTTTAAAAATGTAGACTTTACTTTTCAAAAAATCCCAAGGGAAACACAATAATTTGGATTATCAATTTCAAAATAAGGTTCCATTAATTACAAAGTTTCAATTATAGAATTTTGATCAAAATTCATGATCCTTCAAAAGTCCTTTTGCATGTTCAAAGCATTCAAAATTTATTTATAAACAATTTTTATTTCTTTCAAATGACTTTTTTTCACATCAAATGTGTGCCATTCATTCTCAAAATTGTAGAGGATCCAAATATTGATGATTAAAAGAGTAACATGAATTGAAATTGGTGAAATTCATGTTTACAATACATTTTGGTGCTCTTGATTCAAATGTGTTTTTGGCCTTGAAAATTATGAAATTTGAAGATGTGCCTTGAACAATTTTTTTTCATTTTTAGGTGGTAAAAAGCATGGTATATATGATATATGATCAAAGTGTCATCAAATTTTTATATATCTATCACATAGTTATTCACTCGGTATGAAAAATGCAAGATTTGGGATAATATACCAACAAATGAATGCCACATGTCAAATGTAGTCCTTGAAAAAGACTTTTAGCTTGGTGTCCTTGGCTCATTTTATTATGTTTGGACCCATAAGTAGGTAAGTAGGTTGGTGCTAGGGAGAACATGAACGGAGTTGATATTTAATAGGTAGCTATTTAGCTAGCTAGTCTATGGTGGTTTACATGTAGTTATGTAGGCAAGCTATTCTAGGCTAGGTTGGTAGGCAGATAGGTAACTAACCTAGATAGGTTAGGCTAGGAAGCTAGTTAGGTTAGGTAGCTAGATGTAGGTAGGGTAGGTAAATTAGGCTACCTAGGTAGGTTAGAAGAAAATGATTAGAATAACATGATGACACATAATATTGTTTGTTGAAGATGTGATGTGGCGGTTAAGGACTTAGTCTCTTAACATATGTGGAGGTGAGGGGTTCTATTCCTCAACTTTGCAATCTCTCTATATGCCTAGGCTAGGTTATGTTGATGGTTAGGATAACTAGCTTAGGTTAGGGTAGGCCTAGGTTGCTTAGGTTACCCACCTACCATTCTTTTACATAAATATTAGGTAGGTGTGCATGTGATCTACATTCAAGTGTCCATGACTAGACCCTTGTTAAATCATATGTTTATGCAAACATTTATATGTTTGGGCATGTTTATGTGAGTTGCAAAAATAGTTGCAAAGGTAGATCAAAGGTGTGCCATTCTTTCTCCAAAATTGGAGAGAATCCAAATATTTGGTTGCAACCCTAATGTAATTATCATTGCAACTAGGTGACATACAATGTGCCATGTAATGTCTTTTGCAACTAATATGTCTTTTATGACTTGTCTAATGCAACTAGACACTATAGTAGTTGCATGTGATATTTAAAAATAAAAACTAATTGTTAACCCAATTGTTAGTACACAATTTTTTTCTAGTGATTTATGACTTCATGACAAAATGGGTCTCAAATTGCCATATGATCTTGGGGTGCAAACATGATAAAAGGAACCACACTTGTCACTTATTGTGGATATTTAAAAAGTAATGGGTTTGTTTGTTAAGATGATATGGCATATTGGAATTCATTATAGAAAGGGATGGATTAGAAAGTTATGATGTTTATAATGACCAACAATACAAATGACAAAAACAAATTCACATTTATAATATTATGTAATTTGGTGTGGATAAATTTTTTTCACAATTATTTCATTTTAGTGCATTTCAAAACATTAAAAAATTAAAAAAATTAAGAGCACTAGGGTTTTGTTTTCATTGTGATGCAACCTCATTCACAATCACCCAAATTTGGCTATAGGAGAAAGAGAAAAGTAGAAAAATTTAAAAACTGCTACTATAATTTGGTGACCTACTAGAAACTAATCTAAACATGGAAATTTGAAAAAATTCTATTCAAAATTTGGTTAGTGTACAACACATTGTTTTCAAAAAAATCGTTTGTATGAATCTCATTAATTTTATTTTTTTTGTTGCCAAATGATGAAACTTTGCCAATTTTGTTAGATTATAATTTTTTAAAAGTGCTTTTGAATACTCTATACTTGTTACATTGTATTTAAAAATATTATCATCAAAAAATATTAAAGCCTTGCAACCTTTGTACAAATTTTGACCCTAAAATATGAAAAGAAAATATTGTTTACGTTTGCCATGACCCCTAATAGACTAGGTTGCTTGGTTGCAATCCATGGTCAATCTAAAGATTATCCATTTGACATAGAACAATTGAATTTCTTCAATATTATGAAATGAAAAAAAAGAAAAAAGCTAAAGGTCTTTGAGGGGCTAGATTTGTAATAACATATCTGTTTTAAATTTACAAAATTGAGATTTATAAGTGCAATCACAATCAAATGAACAAAAAATGATGTCAAGTGAAGTGAAATTTGCATTACCATTAATATAATGCACATCCTTCTTTGTATTCATGATGCACATTTCAGATTGTCATTTAAAAAGATGATGTACCAATGTTTTATTTATGCATATTGAATTATCTGAATATTAGAATAATATCTTGACATGTTATGGTTTTGCCCAATTGTAATTATCATGAATATTTGAATTACTTTCTTTCTAATTGCTTCAAGCTGATATATTAGTTACCAAATTGCAAACTAACCTGTTATACAAAATTAAAAGAAAGTTTGATGTTTCCTAAGCCTAAGAACATAAACCCAAGTAAGGTTGAACCATGCACAAATTAGGGTCACAGGCATTGTAGCTCCATTCCATCCTCAATGTATGTTTTGGGGTAAAGATTATGCGTTCATAAATGTATAGATCTTGCTAAGTTGTGAAACCCATTTACTTGAAAATCTGCCTACATAATTGTTTCAAGGCTGATCTAATATTGAAACAATTTGGAAATACTCATGTGTTCTTTTAAAGTGTTTTGTCAAATGCAAAAGTTCTTAAGACTATGACCATACTATTCTCAATGCATTTGTGTTATGTAAACCAACAAAAGTTCTCAAAATTGAGTACCAGTTCCATCTACTAAGTACTACTTCAAAAGCTTCTACACCTATGATAATAGAGTTATCCATAAAGTCACCCTGTCTTTGGGCCTGCTTTCACCCCCTATCCCCTCTTTCAGGGGTATCCGCAAAGTAAAGAAATTTTATTAAATCTCAGTATGAAATGCAAAAACTCAGCATTTAATGCATAAGGTTCTAGATTAATTATAATAGTTATATAGGTAGGAACAGTGAAAATATATGTAGCAGCAGTGGAGGGGCTCAAGAAAAAGGAAAGACAGGATGAAACTCAGTTTACCACCAATTTTGGTGGAAAAACTAGTTTGGGTCCCAATTACTTGGTTTTGTAAAATTTTCATTCCCTGTTATGCGTATGATGCCCTATTATGCTGAAACTGGCCATTCTCGCCCCTTAATCGCCGGACTTAATAGATATACCTAATGTATCTCATAGCTTCTGGGAAAGGAGGATTTAAAGTGGAAAGCTTATGTCATGGGTTGTCAACAATGATAACTTATCAAATGAGTAGTAGTAATTCACTTTTCTTTTTGAGGTCATAATGTGCAGGGTTTTCTTAAGATTTTTATACCATACTGAATGCAACATTTGAAACTGTCCAAATCTTTATGGTTTTTCATTACAAGCATGTCCACTAAGTTGATGACCTATGACAAGGGGTTATGGATCTGGAAAGACAAATACTAGATATTCTAATTTGCACTACATGCTAAGCCTATTCCCATCAAAATTGGAACCAAAATACACCCCTTAAAAACACACCTGCAATGGACTGAAGATCTTGCATAACAAATGGGTTGTAATGCTGCCATAACTTCTCTTCCAAATTTTAGGCCCTTCTCTTCTACCTTTTACAAGTTGAAACCTTTGAGAGATTAGGTTCAGAGTTGAAACTTTTTCTAACATCCTGATGACATGATATGTACAAATCTTCACAAGGATCTGTGCTGATATATGATGTATCTTATAGTTGGCAATAAGACCTATACCTAGTAATGGGGTCCATTGCATGGTGGAGGTAGGGTCAGATAAGTGTCTTGCTTTTTAAGGAGACAAGAGATCTTTGAGGTACAATGCACCAAGGAGCTTTTCATACACTATGCGATTCAAGTGACCCAAAGAGTACAGATTGTGTTCAGGTGTTGTCATGAGAACAGCAAGTACTATTACTGGGTTCCTCAAGTTTTGCAAAATTAATAAGAATGGCTAGCCAAGAAGATATTGATGCCAGCTAAAAATGTCCTGCCTTTTTGGCCAAACATGATGGGTGTAGAAGTGTTCTCAGTAGTGAGTTTGACCTAATATGTATGTGTAGGTCCTAGCTAGCTCCTTGGCAGGAGTAAATTATTTGGGTAACTTTTCTCTGGAGGAAGCAGAAGACCCACCAATCTCTTGAGGACTCCAAAAGGTGACCATCTACTACTAGTAACCCACTTGGACCAATCAAATCATATTCTAGCCAATCAACAGCAGGAGTTAGGCTTTGCTGTACCTTTTTGTCAGCTTCAGCATCCTGTGAAAAAATGCTGGGCCAAAACCATTTTGCTAAGCCAAACCAACATGTTTTGACTGGAACATCCATGCATAATGTGATTTTGAATAAGATGAAATTGGTTGTGTAAGAAGCTAAATTTGTTTCGATAAGTTGTGATGAACATAGAGCTGTGAACAACAAGTCCCATATATCCAGCCATGCATATGTTGTTCTTGAAATTGGAAAAAAAAATCCAATTCTTTTGAATCTTGAAAGGATTGTGGATGGAGGCACATTCAACAACCTCATTCCTATGATTGTTCATTCTTTTTTTATTTTTGGTGGTTTATTAAAGGCTAACATTATTAATGAGTTTGTTTACTTTGGGGCAAATATTGTAATAATGTTCTGAGTGTTGAAGATGAATGTTATTGTTCAACTAATGAATAAATACAACCCTTACATTGTTGACATCCATTGTATGGTACATCAATGTAGTTTGGTTGTCCAAATCACCTCTACTTTGATTTCAGTTTGCAAAGATTGAAAATTTGTTTGCATCTATGTATACATACTATAATCAATCTCCCAAAAGACACTTTGAACACATTAAGTTGATGGAGATGATTCAAGCAAAGGGTTTGAAAAATTTGAAGAACATTAAAACAATGTGGATTTCTATGTTGGCTCCCTTTAAACAAGTGCACAATGAGTACAAGACATTCATGGTCAAAACGGTTAATGATGGTGCAAGCATTTCTAGTGTTAAGACCAACTGTGAGCTTCTATGTAATGTGAAAATTATCATGGGCCTAACTTGTTAACATTGTATAAAGCTTGAGAAAATTTGCAATGACAATTTTGCAATTGTGTAGATGTGTTAGGTGTAATTATACACCATGTATGTGGATGTTGAGTTGCAATATTCGTACGACCATTTGAAGAGCTTTTGGGACTTGGTGGGATGCATTTATAATGTTGTACTATTCATTCAATGGTGGATCAAGTTGTAAACATAAGTTGAATATGCTATTTTCATTTCATTCAACACTTGTACATGTTTCACAAAATTGACAAATCTACTAAAGACTTTTCCACAACAACTAAACATGATTGGAGCATCTACATGCCAAAAAATCAAAGAGTAGTGTAATTTTGTTGTTAAAGGTTTTTTGTTGAGTTGGACAAATTATTCCTTGTATGAGGTGATGAATGCCATAGACATCATCTACTTTCAATATTGGATGCAACCAAATTCTACAACAACATTCATAACCATTTAGCCATTTTGAAAGAACAATATTGTTACAACAAAACCAAATCACTAACTAGTGTTTGACACAATCCCTTGTTGGATGTTAATTTACAAGTTTGATTAGGCAAGCTTTTATCTTTGTTGTGACTATATAATCTAATTGCATTGTTGCCATGCAACCCCTTTATGATTGTAACCTTACCATTCGAATGTGAAAACGTTTGCATATAAACCAAGTTTTGAAATGCAAGGTATCTAAATACCTAAAGCATGTTGAACTTGTGGTTGTCGTTGTTCTAAGGAGTGTGGAGGACAAATGTATGTTTTTCACATTTACTTTTGTGGGGTCAAAGTTGAAGAATCAATTGATTATGCACCTTGGTCTAATTGTTAAAATGTATATGCAAGAATTTTTTAAGCTTGACAACTTTCCATTCTATACTGCCATCATTCGATGGAGTGAAAGTGAAAAGAAATATTCGTATGTGGTGGAGATGTAACATGACATCCATGGGTTAAATAATTTGAGGTTAACCTTCCTTGCAAGTTGAATGTACATGTATGTCAGGTTTATTCATAGATAGGATACTAATGTCTCTTGTTTTGTAGGTTTGCTATTTAGTTTAATAAAGCAAACTCCTTCTCCAAGCTAGGATTCAATTCCTTTGGAAGGTATTACATAAAAATTGTTGTCACAAAATGCATCAAACCCTAGATTTTGGAAATGTTTGGACCTTTAGTTATTTCACTCAAGCTTTTGTTTTGAATTTTTCATCTAGTTTGCATTTAGAATAGGGCATAAGTAGTTTGCAACAACTAGAGATGAAAGGAAGGGCTTGGGTAACAAATGTAAGAAATTTGAAACATTTGCAGATGTTGTCATTTTGATGATAATAAACTATCCAACCTTCCAAAGTTTGTTGTAAATGGAAAGGTTGTAGTAATTTTTTGTGAACTAATACATTTGTAACATGTATGTCTATTTTTACACAATATGAGGCAATGGTTGCCATCATCATATGACTGGAAATAGTTAGGTTTGAAACTTGTTCTTTCATTCTTGCCTAGGTTACCAAACCCCACATTTGTAGATATTGTTCTATCAAACACCTTTGTGTGATGTTTCTTAACCATTTTCTTCAATAATGATATGTTTTTTCACAAAGTTGTTTTGTGTTGTTTGTCCCCGGGGGAGGATGCTTAATGTAAAGTTTGGGATCTATGTGCGTCAAACGAACATTTTAAAGGGGGTATTAGAGAATTGTTCAACCTATTTTTTATCACCCTATTATTATCTAAATTTCAATATATACGTACTAAAGCCACCCTATATTAATTATAATCCATTATTTTAGATTATTATATACCTTATATTATAATTAAATTGATTATTGGAATAAAATGTACCCTATCATTTACCTGCTTAACTTATAATTTTTAGCCAACAACCAATATATTGCACCCTATATTTTTACTCATATATTTTTAAAAAAAATTTACTAGTGTCCCCTCGGGGTTGTTTGGGGAAAAATTGGATTCTGCATAATGTGTATGGGTTGGGAAAGATGACGTCCATCAAGTTGTTGTAATAATGGATCTTCAAGAATCCAGTTATTGTAAGTTCGATGGGTTGTCCAAAACTTCTGAAATTGCGAAAATTCTCATTATTGGACTCATGCAAATTTAGACACAATGTGCTGGCCTAACGGGAGATTTGTTTGCATATGTAGAAAAGTTGGTGATTGCGAACTGTGATGGAGTTTGGGTTGTTCAGCAAATATGTGTTTGAAATTTGCCACATTTGCTCAATTGCACGATTAAAGATGGCCAAAATTTCTACAACACTCACAATTCTGTCACACCTTGCATGTACCAATAAAAAGTTCATGCCACCACATAATTTGAATACTAAACGGAACTTATCAGCATTTTATAACACCAATAAAAAGCAAATAGCCATGTCAGGTATGTGTAATGTGCCACCTCAACCCACCCTGCCGAGGTAGTTGGAGGTCACTTGAACAACATCAGAAAACCCAAAAAAAAATATCACTGCATTGACTGGTGCAAAAAGCAAGCTTGATACCAGACAGAAAATTGGAAGGCAGGTTCATTGTTCATTCTCCAGAGAAGAGCATTCTGATGCATGAATAGCATTACAGTGCATGAACAGTTCAAAGCACTAGGAATGCAGATACTGTTCTAGAGGATGGGCCCCTGGCTTTAAAAGCCAATGCAACTCCCTGAATGTAATGGTTATTCTATGCAATCTTTTCTGTTTCCTTGTGGTTCCAGTTGTGTGGGGTTGGACATGCTGACTAGGTTTACATTAGTGTCCGTGCTGCTGTAGACCGAGCTTTTCTTGTGCTTGCAAGTAGAACATCAATAGTACTGGGTGCAGAATTCTGAGCAGTTCAATTTGTCTTTTCCATCCAGCAGAAACATCCGTATAGGACTGTGATTTAAGTACTTCAGACTTAGTTGCATGATATGCGTGCAACATTTTCAGACTAGAGTGGAGATCATGTTCAATCTTGTGATCTTCAAATGGTCAACTGAATTTGCATTCATTTGGAACTTGTAAACGGATTTTTGCTTGCATCTCATACTTTGGATGAAGCATATGTATGCTGCTCATGTGAGCCCGCCAGGAAGTAGTCAAAATATTCCAAAATAATTTAAGCAAGTTTTAGTGAAATGAAATGGTCAAAGACAATCGCCACAGTTGTCAATGTTATTGTAGGGGCCGTTCCTGTATGAGTGGATTCTCCTAGGGCACAAAAGGGCATTTCTGAACCTCAGGAAAACCTACAAATACGAAAAACCTCCCCATATGTAGATGATTCTCTTATTATGGGAACACAGGAACATATAAAAACTAGGAGGATCTCCCCATGGCATAATGCCCTAGGGTTCTTCTCCCAAATACACAGAGAAATAAAAAGAGAGCCACAAAACACTGTTAGAAACCTACAACTGATCTTCCGTTAGAGCAAAATTAGTATACTAACTGTGACAAGACTGTGTATTAGGTCTCAAAATGATCGACCACATCGTCTCTCACCACAATGTTGGACTTGTCTTCAGCTTCTACATGCCAAGTTTAATGGTTTCTGAAACCCAAGAAAAATAGTTCCTTAATCCTAATTTACTAGAGTGGAAATTGGAAACCCTATTGAGTGCAAAATTGTTTTTCCAGGCAAGCGAAGGTTTCTCAGACTGCGGCTCTAAACCCTAAACTGCTGCTCACAGACCGGTTGGCAGCACCCTGCATATGGGTGTCCATCTCACAAGCTGGACCTGCATTTTACACAAACACACAATCCTGTATAGTTTCGAGTACAACATCCCATGCTCCATGCATGAAGATGAGTTGCCATGGGACTTGTCAAATATCTTTCCACTGCGAACACTTTATTTCAACATTGCAAATTTGTTCTTGAAGACCCCAATGTATACCATTAGCATGAGTCATGCACAACTAAATAATACACTAAACATGTACTCTATACATAAAAACCTCTGCTGAAAATGGTAGTATAGTTTAGGGGATGCCCCCAACCACGATTTCATACTCTTGAATATTTTTCATAATTTCCCTGCAGGCAAAGAAGATTTCATATAATATCCGTAAGGTGGGGGAGATTTATTTTTTTGGGGTAAGGTGATCTCCAACATTCATTTGAATGCATCTGTGCCATCCTTCTAATTGTGCACCTCAGTTTTTACAAAGGTGAAGATATATTGCTAGACCTTGGGCTCTACCCTGGGTCCATGGGGGAGAAAGGCACTCACTTGTGCGCCTCCCCATATACTAAAATAGGTCTAGGCTCATGATTATTGCTTATTAGAATCTTGCAGTGTTCAAGAATTTTACATGTGAGAATGGTGTGGCCCAAAGGTGTGGCTATGGTGCATGGCCACAACCTTGACCTTCTCCCACTGCAACACATGTTGAGAAAATGGGGGAAGTAAGTAATAGACCATGATCCTTGAAACAAATTGTTATGTTTACATTATTGTGTTATGACATCAATACCTGAAAGATCACCTACTTTGTCAAAGTGACAGATGTGTGAGAGAGACATGCAACAAAGCACATCTATTTTATGCTTAAAATAAGTCCAATTTGATGAATGAGAATATATATGTATATGCCTATGCATTATTTAAAAAAAGCCTGAGCTCCCTCTCGAGTCTCAAGGCAGAATGTCAAGAGTGGATGTGGGATTCTTGCATGTACGATGATTGGTGGTACCCTGTTTGTGAGAAGAGGTAATGTCCCCAGTATGACAACTGCTAACTAGCTTTGATGAGGATGAAGAAGGCCTGGCTCCAGGAAACAGCTAAAAAGAGAACCACCCCATGTTGTGATACTTGCAGGCATGGACTGTCCAGCAACAGATCAGCTTTTATCTTTTCTTCATGTGCTTAGAAATTCCTAGTAAGGATGTGTAGCAAATTCATGTACACAATAGTCAATGTTTCTATTCACAATGATATTGATGTGCATTTTGTTTTTTAAGGAGCAAGGAGGTCTATTTTATCACTGTAACATTTGGGCTCATCATCCAGTGGTGGGCCATATAGTTCAGAAAGTGTGAATCTAAACTATATGTGATAATAGAGTTATCTATAAAGTCACCCTCTGTTTCATCCCCTATCTCCTCTGCTTTCGCCCCCTATCCCCTCTTCCTATGGTATTCGCAAAGTTAGGAATTTTTTTATTAAATCTGGGTATGAAATGCTGTGTTTCAGCATTTAATGCACAAGGTTCGAGAGTAATTATAATAGTTGTACAAGTAGGAGCAGTGAAAATATATGTAACAGCAGCGCAGGCGCTCAGGAGAAAGAAACAAAGGATGAAACTCAGTTTACCACCAAAATTGGTGGAAAAACTAGTTTGGGTCCCAGTTATTTCTTTTTGTAAAATTTTCATTCCCAGTTATGCATTTGATGCCCTATTATGCCGAAACTGGCCGTTCTCACCCTCTAATTGCCTGACTTTATGGATAACTCTAATATGTCGTAGCATAGCATTACAAACTGTGGACTGCGGCTGGAGCCTGATGTCTTGGATGTGATGGCATTACCTGGAGTAATGAACGAGGTAGGCCAGTAACGCAGGTCTCCCACTTATAAAGCGAGAACGTAATTTCTCACGGACAGCCCAATTGTACTGTGCCACCATGTGATGGGGTGTTTGACAAGATGCAATGCCCACCCACAAGTTCACATCAGTATGTATCACTGATAATGTTCATTGGGATGATGAATTGTTGTATGCTCATGAATGTTGTTTATGGGCTTCACTGTACTATTAGACCCAAAACTTAATTTGTCATATAAAGGATGTCTTGTTTCATGTCAAATGGTGTGATCATCCCTAGGAAGATGTAGCTAAATCTGGCTATAAATCATATGTATAGTATACAACCATACCATCATCGTTTTATATTTTTGGCTACATACCAGGCGATTTTTACTATTTCTTTTCCCTCACTTCTGGCAATTGAAAACCTCCAGTATCACTTCATTTCCAAACTTCGAAATTTTAATTTTGTATTGGGGAAAAATTTAGTCAAAAGGTTCCAGTAATTAGCATATCCCATGTGTAAGTTTGCCAGTGTCCTTCAGAGGTTGCATGCTTCAGACCAATGTAAGAAATATATCCTCTCTTTTTCGGGTATATCATAGAATTTTGAGAGAACATATCCTGTTGTTCAGGATAAATCATAATTCTAGAAATGTTTATCTGTCAGTTGTAGTTATATCTGTCTTTCATGACTATCCCTAATACATGCAAATGCTAATAATTAATTTCATGTGACTTAAGGCCCAAGGGCATACATACAAGGTATAACAAGGTATAACAAGGTATTCTTTTCTTCTGACCTGAAGTAGGATTGTCTACTATTATGATAAGCTATAACACTTACGGTGCATTCAAACTTGATGTTAAGCCAATGTTAAATGAAAATCTAGGTGGCATCCTTAGTGGCACCCAATGTTAAATGGGCGATAGCTTAATTTTAATCGAACGTCAACTTAACATAAGATGTTCACAGTAAGTAGGTGTAAGTCCTAAATGACTAGTGAGGTGTTAGGGGACTCAATACTAGAATTCCTAACACCAAGTGTGATAGCACCTTTATACCATGTGCATACTAAATAGCAGTGGTGGCTCTTAGGACAAACATGCCCAACACCACACATAAGCTTACAAATGAACAGCCCATTAGTTCAGGGGAGGACCTTCAAGAAAACAACCCTAATTGTCTTGTTGCACAATTGACTGTTTATGACTCAACATTTGGTATGAAATTGTTGTGTTCAATTCTTTGAAAAAAAGTGGCAAAAATATTGCTTTTTATGTTCGCTGATGGGCGTAAAACTGAAGGGGCATGCATAATTCTCAAGCACCTCATGGTCTTGTAATGTTTAGTACCGTGAGGTTTTGTGAAAAAAAATAAAAATAAAAATGATTAGAAATCTTGGACATGTGGGAGCAGGGGGAGGTGTTTGTTATTGTTCGGTTTTAGGGCTGTTGGTTCAATTTTAAAAGGGCATTGTATATTTGCAAAGTTTTTGTGTAGTATTGGGGGGTTGGGTGTTCATTAAATCAAGGAAATGTAAGAAGGGGGGCATTTTTCTTGTTAGGTGTTGGGGGTGTTTCGAGGCAATTTTATGTAGGGTATGGAACATTGGCAGAAACTTTGTTTAGTCTTGGGCATAGGGCTGTCCCATTAAAAGAGGTAAATGATCACAAATTTGAAGAAAAATTTATTTGTGTTTGAATACCTAATTGTGAGCCCATCAACTACAATCAATAGGAATGAGCCCTAATTTAGGATATTAAAAATTGAAACATTGATGAGCCACCTAAAGCCCATGCTTTGTAGATCCCCCCCAATTGTGTGCACATTTTCCTTCAAAAACATTGCAACACATTCACAAGCATTTGGGCAAACCTTAATACAATTGAGAATTTTTCTTTGTTCAATATTGATTTTCTTAACATTCCATTTCTAAAGAAAGAAGCAAGTTTGAGAGCATTTCAATGTTTTCTTGAAAGGTTAAGCTTTAGTTCAAAAATCTTGAAAAATAAAATAGATCACAATAACTGGTGCAAAAAATAACCATGAAAGATTGCAATCAAATATGGCCAAAGGTGTAAAATTGAAGGAAGTAGCCATAGAATAATTGAAATTGGATATGACTAGAGATGCAAATGTACAACAAGTAGACATAATGCAATTGCAATCATATCTAATTATAATTGTAAATTTTAAAAAGTAGTTGTAGAAAAACTACCATTAGATTTGACTAGAGGTGTAAAAGTGTAAGAAATTAACATATAAGGTTTGCAATTAGATTTGAAAGGCAAGGTACAGGTACAAAAATTAGACATGGAAGAATAAAAGGACATAGGGATTAAAGTTTTGGATAAGATTTACAATGAAAAGTATGAGTAGTACCTCTATTATCATTGGTTTTCCAAGTCTCTAGTCCCATCTTCTCTACTTAGTAATTCAAAGAGGGGCAAGTTCCAACAAGCTCAAGCTCCATGCTCATTGAGATTTATTCCCATAGCTTGCACAACAATAGCAAATCACAATTTGGTTTGGGAAGATTTCTTCAAATAGTATTCTAGCTTTGACATACTAGGGTGGCATGTAGATCAAACATATCCAACACTAACAAAAATTTTGTTCTCTTGGGCAAAATATGGGGAGAATAAAAGTATACCTCTTATATGGGTAAGGCTTACTCCACCCATTAGGTGGAGGCTAAGGCAAGGAGGGAAGGGGAATCCATGATGTGGCATGTGCTTCACAAGAGATGACGTGGAATGAAAATACACCAACAACCAAACAACAACTAAGAAAACATCTTGCCTAAGTCAAACCCCATACACAAGCCTTTAAAGGCTTATAGAATAATAGTAATGAGTGGGAAAGGGAAGTGGACATATGAAGCATTTGAGGAAACAATGGATGTAATAGAGAACAACAACACCACATTGAGGGAGGAAAGTGGATTATGGAGCATACCCTTAAACTCCCTATTTAACCATCTAAATCATAAAACATGAACAAGGAAGAATGGATTAGTGTGACATAAAATTAGTGTCAAAAGTTTTTTGTGTGAATGTAGATGGATGAAAGGAGGAAACTTTAGTTGATGATGGATGTCAAGGGAGAATGAATTGTAGATAGTGCCAAATTAATGGACAATTGATCATCATAAATGGTTATAGATGCCAAAGGTTCATTTTTCTTTGTTCTTTTTCTACTTTTGGGTGTTTTTGTTTGTTTGCGGGCTAAGTGTGTTTGATGGTTGTAATTCAATGGAGTAACATTATTGTTGCAACCCTAGCCTTGGGCTCATGACCAAAGCAAGGGCTTGCAAAAGTGTGAGCCAAGAGTGAGCCTAGGTGTCACATTTCATGCTCCCGAGAGTGCAAAAAAGTGTGAAGGAATGAACCTCACATTCCCAAGTGAACTCCCACTTTGGGAGTTGGAGTCTTAATGGACTCCCGAATCTTCAGAGGGCAATTGTAGGGGTCAAAACTCATTGGATTGAAGAGTTCATTATATCATTAGAAAGTTCTTGGAACTTAAATGCTTAAAATGAGATCACATTATCCATTTGGATACTTAAAACATAAGTTATGGTCGAAAGAAAGGTCGGAAGTCAAATTGTCAATTTGACTCCCGACCACTAAAAGTGAAAAATTGCCCCGATTTATTTATGTTCAGGTGGCGTGTCATATACTGTTGAAAAGCTCTTGATAAGAGCTACAACTTTTCTTTGGAGCTCATCTCAATCAGCGGTCTACAAACAAAGTTATGGGTCTCCAAAGTCGCAGGAATCCCAATTTAGGGAATTTTGGGACTCCAACTTGGGAGTCTCAGAACAAAATGACATTTGGGTGCTGGTCCTATGGCCAGGTGCAAAGAATATTATAAGGGGGAAAGTGGTGGCTTCCCTCAAGTTTGGGCCATGGTGAGTCTTGTGAGTTCGTGTTTGCATGTGGCTCATCCGTGCACCAAAAGTGCTCTGACTATGCACTAACCAACTTGTTGTTTGGTTTGTGCAAATTCATGTGAGTAATTGATTTACTTGTCATTTTTCCTAGTCTTTATCTCGGAGCTCCAACACGCCCCTTTACCCTCGAAATGCTGCAAACCAGGGAGCATACCCCAATTCCTCATTCTTCTGTTGTGTTCACCTCGGACTCACATTTGAGTGTATTAAGGAGCTTGGGGGTGTTTCAACTACTGAGTTGGTTTCTATGATGGAGCGGTTTCATAGCTGCATTATTGTGGTGCTTAGATGGGGTGAAGGTGGATTAAAAAACTTAACGATGGTTGGTTTTGGAGATTCTGTGGTGGTAGGAAATGGTTATAACTCATGTTATAAAAAATGGCATTTTAGTGGGACATATCATCTTGGTGGTCAAATTGAAAAAAATTATGTTTTTTTTTCTTGTTATTTAGAAAGGTGGAGATAGGTGAAGTTCAATGTGGTTATAGTAGAGAGTGTTATTTCATGTGTAGTTGGGGAAGAATGTTCCACTATTAGTCTTTCATCTTCCTTCTTGGAGCAAGCATTCCATTACATTACGAACTTCAAGGTAAGAAAGGAAGGTTTAATGTTAGGATTTAAGGACCAATTCAAGGGAAGTGACGACATAATTTAGAGGTTTCAAGAGTGGTTTATGTGGCTTATTCAATTGTGTTGTGGGTTTTTAGGCTTTTGAGGGAAATTGTTAAATCATCTAAGTTTGGAAAAGAATACTTACGTTACCATAGGAGCTTCGGGGGAAAATGGGATTCTAAAAGCACATATGGGTGTTATGGAAATAATTTGTTATTCTATCCAATTCCCTTTTATTTCTCTATCTAACTTCTAGATTTGATGGGATTGAGATTATCATCCAGAGTTTGGGATTTTTTTTATCATAAATGAACTGCCATGTTCATGACCAATTGGTTTTTGAGAGGAAACCACAAGAGTTCTAATCCCTTGAGGTCTTTAGATTTTATGTTGTTCTTGATGTAGAAGTTGTAGGAATACAAGTTAAGAAACAATTGTTTTGTTAATTCCATTGATCATTGGATAACGTAGTGATCCTATTATCAAAATGTTCAATCACATCAAGGCATTTCCTAATTAAATAACCTTTTTGTTTTGGTGACAATAGAAGGAATATTGATAGTAGAAGAAAATGCTACAATAATTACTTGGATTTTGGCTATGTAGAAAACAAGTCTATCAATTAACATATGACAATTGAAGTTAAAGGTAGTAGAAATCATTCAAACTACAGTAACACCATTTTAGGTTTCAAAATGGGGTTCCAGAAAATAGTTGGTGGTATTGGTTCAAGAAGTGCCATCAAGTACAAGCATGTTAAAGTGGGCAAATTGGTGATCCTTGCTCAAAAAGTAAAAGTATGTGGAAAGTAGGTTTTGAATTTAAGCCTTTCACCAATTTTATAAAATTTGGGATGTACTAGCCATATTAAATAAACCATATATGGTCATCCCTAATCTATATCATTTTTTGAGTTATTTTATTTATTTATTACAAACTTATATTTGATATTTTTCCAAATCAAATTATTCAAATGATGTGTTATTAATGTTTGAACCATCATGTATATTAATACACATTTTTTGAAACTTGAATATTTTGATTATGATAATGTTAAGTCCTTCAAAAATAAGTTTTTCTTTATGTAGGTTTGAAATGCTAAGAACTTAATTTTTCAATATGAATTACAAATGCATTTTGTGATTATAACATGATAAAACATGCTTTAAACATTCTTTGAAGGAGCCATAAGAATGAATTTAAAACTAAAAGGTCACAATTATACTTTATGTTTACTTTGTGTAAAATGGGATAATCGTACAAAATTAAGAAAAGTGAGTGAAAATAGGTTAGAAAACAAGTAAACATAACATCTTAAGCTATTAAAAAACATTTCATGTCATACTACATATGTTCAAGTAGTTTAAACATTAATTTAAAAAAGAATGTGTCCTACTTTTTAACCTCCAAAGCACAATTTTTTTTTTCTACATTATCATGATATTTTTTTGGCCTACTTTAACATGCTTATGCCCCATCCATATTTGTCTATTGGTCAAGCAAAATGATTGAAGGTATGTGGAACAAAATGATTAATTCCACAATCTTGCCAAATATTCTACAACAATTTTCAACTTCTATACATTAAAACAACTACCTAGCAAACCGCATATGGAATAGTGATGAAATTGGAATTCAAGTAGCCAAATAAGTAGATGCAAGAGATGCTAGCAAAATGTGGTTCACAACTAGTCTTTAACACCATTCCAAAGTTTAAGGAAATTGTCGTTATGAATTGTGCAATTAATGCTTTGAAAGGATTTTTGCTAACATTCTACATACTTAGGGGTGAAAATTTGCAAGAAGATTACATCAAGGACTACAAACTAGGCATAGGTATGGAAATGCATAAAAAGGTTCAGATGATAATGATTTTGTTCAAAGAATTCCTAAGTTTTTTTAAAAGGTAAGTTCTTAGTGTGATCTTTTTATCCAAATTCTCAATGAACATGGATCACATGTTACTTTACAAGCATAGAGCAAGCCCATCAGTTTGGTTTAAACATGGTTATTTTACCATCACATACTTCACATGCTCTACAACCCTTGGATGTTTCATGAGCTTCAACCATTCAAAATTGAATTCAAAAAGTTGAAAGATGTGGCCATGGTAAGAAATAATTATATTGAACTAAACAAGGTCACATTGGTTAGGTGGGTACACAAGGTGTTGGAGCAAGCATTATTAAAATATATTAGATTTGGATTTAGGGCTACATGGACTTTGCCATTGAATCCAAAGGTTATGGATAAAAAATTCAACCTCGTAGAAATATACATAACACAACCTACAAATAGGGAGGAAATAAAGCATTTCAATTCATAATATGAAGAAAAGGAAGATCAACAATGCGTTGAAAAATTAGTAATAGAAGAGCTCTTCAACATAATAACTACAACTGAAACTACAAACATAACTAATGAACAAGGAATAGAAGAGTTTCATTATTATGTGGACATGCCACATAACCTTGTTGTAACATAAATGGAGGGACCAACAAACATTACTATAGTAATAGTAGACCTAAAAGACCCTTCAAAGCAAGAAAAAAAAAAGAGAAGAGTCTTCCAAATTTGCACAAGAGGCTATATTTCTTCACAAGTAGTTATTGCTACCCATTTACTTACAAGAAAAATGAGAAGAATTAAGGAACCATTAATTGATATCAACATGTCCCATGTAGTCACTTTTGAAAAATACTTGAACATTATACAATAAAAAATAATGGCCAAGGCAACAACAACAACAAAAATCAGAAAATATAAACAAAAGGAAAATGAAGAGAGGAGGTCCAAATGGGTAGCTAAAACTCTAATTGTTGTTGACATGTAATTCAAAGGTCCATTGAAAAGTGAACAAGGGCAATGTTCATGCAAGCTTGGTCATGCAATTGCAATTAAGGATGCAAGGGATAAGTTTCATAACAACTTTGTAACATAGTTACGAGCTGCCCACTAAGGTACAGAGATGTCAAGTTGTCAACCTTGATGCCACTACATAGGTCTAAACGGATGTTAGAGCAAGAGCAAGAATGCAAGCTAGACATGTTTTAGTTAGGCACCAAACTATTTCTATTGAATAAATAGTAGAAATATGAAGGTTGATAAAAAACAAAAGGATATGAACATCAAGGGATCAATCACATAAAAAAGAAATGAACATGGAGGGGGGGGGGGGGGGGGCAACAAAAAAAAAAAAAAAAGAAAAAAAAAAAAAAAAAAAAAAAGAGGGGAGGGGGGGGGGGAGGTGTCATCACAAGAAGAAGATACAAGCATCATCAAGAAAGTGAGATTAGATGGTCAAAAAAAATTGAACATCAAAAGAAATAGATGACTATCATTAAAGCCAACATATGAGAAGAAGGAGATGACCATCACCAAAGCCAATAAGAAATTAAAAGAAGGAGACAACCATCACCAAAGCCAATAGGAAATCAAAGAAAGAGATGACCATCACCAAAGCCAATAGGAAATCAAAGAAAGAGATGACCATCACCAAAGCTAACAACAAATGAAAAGGAGATGAACATGAACATCACTAACAAATGAGAGTTAGAAAAAGGAAATGAACATCACCAACATATCATAAGAAGGAAACATAAATGAATATCACCAACCGATGAAAATCAAAAGAAAGAGATTGCCATCACCATGACCAAGATATTAAAAAAAGGACACAAGTGTCACCATCATTGTGACTAGCAAATCAAAATAAGGAGATGAACATCACGACAATTAACAAATTGAAAAAAGATGAGCATCACTATGATTAGTAGATCAAAAGAAAAAGACAAGTGTCACCATTGCCAACAAATCAAAAGAAAGAAACAAGCGTCATCGCAACGAGTAGATCAAAAACATTTTTACCAAGTAACACTACCTACCATGTCATGCCATCTACATCACACATAACAATGCTTAAAAGAGTAGTAACATGGAAATCAAAAGGAGATGAACATCATTGAAGCCACAAAGGGGGGGTGTCACATGCTGGTAGATGCTTGAAAAGCTTAAAACAAACATTTCATAATTTTAGTTGTAACAACAAAAGAAACACTTTAACATATTTGGTAGCTTAGCTAAAGGTAACTTAATCCATAACACATAGTTTGAATGGCAATGCAATAGGACCATAAGGTGTTGAATGTAATAGGAACATGAGGAAACCATTGCACAATATCAACAATAAGGGAAGCTAAAAGGGATCATTGTTTGGTGGTGGCACCCATCTTTGTTTGAAATTTAGGTCACTATAAACATCACAAACCTCCTCATTATTGATTTAAACCCCTAAATCCAAACATTGTTTTTGACCATTGATGGAAATTGAACATTAATTCCACGGGCTATTAAATTGGCATACAATGTGTAATTTTTTGGTGAACAAAAGGATTTTGACCATATGTAAGGAATTTTTTGATTGTTTGTAAGGTGAAAGTTTTTTGGAATTAGGTATGTGGTAAATGTTTTTTCAAGTGGAAGATCCCCTTTACTTTGGAAGGGCATGACTTCTACAAAACTAAATGGAATTGGATGATTTAGAAGTTGAATGAAACGCCCATAGGGGCTACAAGTTTTTTTTTGAGGGGCCACAATTTGAATGATAATTGGATGTTATTGTGTAATAACCCATTAAATGTTTAATTCTTAAGGGGGGGGACACTAATGAAAAAAAGTAGAAAATATGTGAGTAAAAATATAGGGTGCAATATATTGGTTGTTGGGTAAAAATTATTAGTTAATTAGTTTGAAAATAGGGTACATTTTATTCAAATAATCAATTTAATTATAATAAAAGGTATATAATAATCTTAAATAATGAATTTTATAATCAGTATAGAATGGGTTTAATACGTATATATTAAAAAATAAAATAATAATAGGATGATAACAAATAGGTTGGACAATTATCTAATACCCCTCTAAAAATGGTCATTTGATGCACATAAATCCCATAGGTTGGACACTTTACACTAAGTGTCCCCCCTAGGGTTTAATTGTAAGCCTATTTACTTTAAAGAACCTATTGTCATGGTTTGAACATTAAAAATCTTTTGGTAGCTCATGTGGGTGAGGGTTGGAGATTGATTTTCAAATTTTAAATTGTATGGTTTGGTTTTGGCATAAATTTTCAAATGTAAGAACCTTGGGCTCAGTTTGAAACTTGGGTTTCATTCTATGGACACACTACACATTCCCTTAGACATTGTATAGGTACTAAGTTTTACAACAAATTAAAATTAAGAATTATACATGTTTAAGTTTTATAACCATTTAGACCAATTAAGTACTTATAAAGTTAGCTTGTGCACTAAATAACCTATAATTTTAACTTGTGTTCAAGCATTCTTTTTAAGGTTCTAATTCTAACAAGATGTTAATTGTCCATGGTCTAGTTCTTGTGCAAGTTTAAGTCCACGTCACAATAACTTGAACTTAAACATGAATACATCGGTAGGTAAATAGGTAGGTAGGTAAATAAATACATTAAGTATGTAAGTATTATAATTAAGTATGTAGGTAAATAGGTAGGTACCTACTTACCAATTTAGATACCGAGTTAGGTAAATAGTTATTTACCTTGTGGTGGACCAAAAGTGGCACATGCAAAGTCCACACAAGAGTACATAGTTTTTTAAATCCCTTTGTTACCCTCTCACAATTCCAACATTTTTGTTATATTCATTTTTGAAAGTTCATAACTTTTTCTTAAATGCTTCAATCACCTTGGTCTATGACTTATTTTTTTCCTATATAAGTCTACTAGAATGGTTAATATCAATGTGGATTTTTTTTTTCATTTCATTTATTTTCATTCATTTCCAATCATAGTTTTGTTTGAATAGGAAAATTGTTAGATGTTCATCATGCCTTGGGCCTTTTTGAATTTGATTATAGGTTTCACACCATTTTTCATATTCATAATACAAACATATTGTTCCTAAATAAAATTTTCCAATTCTTCATTTTTATGTCCATTATGGACTTTTAAAGATATCTCAATTCAAAATGCACATGAAAATAAAATAAAATATTTTTTCTTGAATTTTGGTTTCCACATGTTATATATAATATGTTTGATCAACTCATGTGATTGAAATTTATAAAATAATTTATTTTTAGTGAAAACAAAGTCCACATAATTTGTTACATGACACATTTGTTGCTTTAAAAGTCCAAAAATACTATGCAACCAATTCTAATTGCACAAATGTTTTGTGCATTTCACTACATAAATAAACTACCATACATATTTGAGTCCAAACCATAAAATATTCAATCCAATTATCATGTAGCATTCTATTAAATTTCATTTCTTGAAAAAATAGTGTTTGTGACGTCCATTTTGGTACATCACACCATGCTTTCACCCCTTCCTACCTACCTATTGACTTATTTATTTACCTTAATATACCCTTAATGTACCCTTTATAGAGCCTTAATATAAAATCTTAAAACTATTTTTCATAGATTTATGGGTGAAAACACATTAAGGGTGAACCACTTTCCATCGAAAAAGGCGATGGGGTAGAGAGTATCATAATATGTAGTAAGCTAAAATCTTGATGGCATCCTTTGGCTATCCTAAACATAAACAAACTTTAGAATTTGCATAACAACATTTTGGAACTCAAAGTTCACTTTGAATCAAAATTAATCTTGATCCAATGGTTACATGAAGAAAATTGAATAAAATTAATGTTATATAAAATATGTAACTTACAATTTTCGATGGCCATAAGTCCCCATGTTTGTGGTTCATGAAACATTACCACATAAAAGAAAACTAAAATAAAATAAAATGTCCATTTATAAAATTTCTTATTCTTTGATATGGTAGTGGTTTTTTTAATTATTAATTTAAAATTTCTTTATTTTAAATACATTTTATTTAATTATTATTATGCATTTATTGTTTAAAAAATGCAAAAAGACACATTTTTGAATGAAATTTCATTCAAAAACTTTAAATTTTTAAATAGTTGTAGATTTAATTCATGCATATCAATATCATGCACCTTAAAAGAATTCACCCAAGAATTCCACTCACATTCCACTCACAACCTTAATTTTGAAGTATATGTGTAATTTTAAAAACTCTATAGTGAATATTATTTTGTCACAAATATATTCCATGTGTTCAAGTTCTTCAATGTTTGTTGATTTTTTTAAAATAATTGATTAGATTAAACACATATTTTATTAATTCCAAAATTTAATTTTAATTTTGGATTTAATTCAAATACGCAAAGGGGGGCCAAAACACATTTGGTGGCTACCAAATAAGATGTATTTCAACCATCTTTTAATGTAATTGCATATATTTTCAACAAAAAGTTGAATTTGACACTAAATTCAACAAGTTGGGGAATAAAACCCATTTAGTGGCCACCAAATAAGATGTATTGCAACCATCTTTTCATGTAATTACATAAATTTTCCACAAGAAGTTGAACTTGACACCAAACTCAACAAGCTAAGGAATAAAACCCATCTAATGGTCACCAAATAAAACATATTTCAACCAAGTTTTCATGTAATTTCATAAATTTTCAAGAAAAAAATGAATTTGACACCAAATTCAACATGGTGCAAATGTTGAAACCTGTTTGGTGGCCACCAAATAGGAGGAATTACCACCATGCCAACATGCACTTTCATAATTTTTCATTAAAAACTTAAATTTCCATTCAAATTCAAATGATTATTTAGTGGTTTCAAAATTATTAAAATTTCAAACATATTTTAATTAATTTGCATAAAATCTGCACAAGAATTTGAGTTTTGAACCAAACTCCCCAAAGTTCATAATCAAACCAATGTGGTGTTCACCAAATTTTGAGTAATTACTTCCGTCCTCCTATTATCAATTACAAACAATATCTTCAAATTAAAATTTGTTGAATTCAGTATAAATTAAATCGGTTGGCTGAAATGAAAGTTAGAACTTGTCGACCACAAATCATAAACTTAAATACATGATTGCCATTTTTTTTCGTATGTATCATTAATGTTAGCAAATGTTGACAAAAATTTCATACACCCATGAAATTAAAAAGAAAATGTTGAACATATCACTTTTATAATAGTTTTTCATGCACACTAAATATGACATTTTAAAACAAGCAATGTCCATATTGACAAAAATTTGACACATTGGAATGTTTATAAAGAGGATAAACATTAATATTTTTCTCAATGAATGCATAAAAGCACACTAAATATATTTTAAAATATTAAAATCCCATTTGAAGAAAAAACTAAATCTACTTTTAAAAACATAAAATATCACTAACATTTTTATTTCGTGTTCATAAAAAATTCGATCTACAACTACAATCCACAAGAATTATTGTTAGTTGCATCAAGATTAGCTTTTGCCTTAGATGCACGGATCACACTAATACTTATAATGGAATTAACTATTGTATTGCTTATAGTTGAAAAGAAAACACGACGAAAGATATTTCAACCCATTGTTTTAGGTCTGCATGATTACACTTCCACTTGCTCAACCAACAATTATGATACAATTGTTCATCATTCTTCACTCCCTTTTTCATAGGAACCCACCATTGAACATAGACCTTCCTATAATTTTCAGTCTTTTGATTTCTTACAACCTCACTTTCGACACTTCCCATTTAGATAGGATAGATTGTAAGGTTTGAAAGCCACATAACAAAAAAGTACCAACAAACAAGTCACAAAATGTGTCTATGCAATAGTGCTCAAAGAAGGTTGCATGCTTCTAGGCCCACAGTATGGAGGGATGACAAGATTTTCAAGGTCAACATCAACAATGGTATGAATGGATGCACGTTCATAATTAGCTCTCCAATTGCTAGAAGGCCAAAAGCCTTCCAATATAATAGAACTATGTCGTGGGATAGGTCTTGATAATAGCTCCAAAATGTTTTCCCATTATTTCACATAAGGACCCATCATTCTAGAATATGAATCATCCTTCGACATCCCAAGCTTCCAAAACTCAATATATTTCAAAATTTTGCTACTAATGAACCTTTCCTTTTCACTTGCCCTTAATTCACCAATTCCCCATATGAGCAAAATGGAATAGGATTCGAAACCCCCATTGGTAGTTTTGCCCATCTTGTGCTATCCTCTTTCTAGAATCATATGGCTAGGCCATCTTTAGGGCTTCACAAAACATTAATAGGAGATACTTTGTATTGCATCATTGGCCACCCTACCTTGTTCACAAAAAAATCAAAACAAATGCATATTTGTATGACCAATAAGGACGTCCAAACCATCATTTAAATATCCATTGCATTGAGCTAAGATTTGAAATCAAGGATTTCTTGAATGAGTTGCGGAATGAATGGACAATCTTGGGAAAACATGAATGCTTTCATCAAATCCACCATGACATAATTATTCTATTCTTTCAATTTTTCAACAAAGATCCAAAACTTCCATCAATATCTTCATGTGTGTGCCTAACTACAAGAAACCCCAGTTGAACTTCTTTGAAAACTTCTCAAGCAATTAGTAAGGTTCGAAAAAACGCCAAGATGTGATGATTTTTGTTATTTTTCACATAATTGTCCATTTGAAGAAGTAACTTCCACTAGTAGAAAATGGCAATTTTGCAACTAGTCCTTGTGACTAATTTTTAGTTACAAGCGACATTTGCAACTAAAACTTTAATAGTCGCGTTGGACAAATCGCATTGACATTAGTCGCAAACGACAACGGATTTTGGATGAAAAAAATAGTCAATGATATGCACCTTCATCCTTTGACTAATCATATATGTATTGTTGTTTGCAATTAGGATATGACTTTTTTGGTGAACAATGGGAACAAGTTATGTGTTGCCATGTGTCCCAACTTTTAATAATTAAAAAAAAATATCATTATTTTGAAATAATTTAAGATGTTTAATTTTTACGTTTGAATGGTTTAGATTGTGACACATGGTGCAATAAATTTTTTCCATGTGAGATATTAATTGAATTTGTTCAAATTAGATTTAAATCAATATTTAGGTATGTAGGTTGAAGTAGGTACCTACCTACCTACCCATCTAGGCAAAACACTTATCTAGATAGGACCTATTTACCTACTTAGGCCAAATACCTACTTTGGTAGGTAGGTAGGTAGGTAGAAACATAAGTAGGTAAGTTAGGGAAGTAGGTAGTTAGGTGTAAATACATGAATATTTTTATTTCATTTTGGGTTAAGTCATTTTTATTGGCTCATCCCATACGCTCATGTTTTCAAATATGAAAGTGTAAGACAAAACACCTTGTTTATATACTTTTCAAAATGATAATGAAAGCCAAAACATATGTTTAAACCTTTTAGTTGCAAATTGTTTGTAACTAAACATTTTTAGTTATAAACTACTTGCAACTAAAAAGTTTATCCCATATGTTTTAGTTTTCATTCTCATTTTGAAAACTATATAATTAAATAAGTATGTGACAACTAATTAACTACCTAATTAACTAATGCATTATCCAATTAACTAATAAAATTACTAATTATTTAATGAATAAAATATAGACAAGTAAATTAGTAAACTTGTTAATTAACTAATTCACTTTATAAACTATCCAAATAAAAAATTATTTATAGTAATAATCATCAATATATTATGATTACTAAATTAATCATATTAATAATTATAAATTATAAATATTGAGTACCATTTTTTTAATCTAATAATATAATTAAAACGTAGCCTAAACTAACTATTTTATTTTTATTATTCGTATTATTACTTTACTCATTATAACTATTTGTGAACTATTAAAATAAATATTTTATATTTTTAATAAATATGTTTTTCCTTTGAAATAATTTATGCACTTTATAATAATTTATTAGATTTCCATTTTCACTACTACAATAATTATTATAAAATAATAAAAATGAAAATAAAATTATATATCATTAATTGATTATAATAATTTACTAATTAATAATTAATAAGTATTGATTATAAAATTGAAATATAAAAACTTAAAACTATATATGAATATTTCCTCATAATTATTATAATATAGTAATACTTCATAATTGATTACTTGTAATAATAATAATAATGTAATTTGTAGCTAACCTAGGTTAGTTATTTATTATTATTATTATGTCACTTGTTAGAGCTATTATGATTTATTATAATTTATTTATTATTTTTAACCTTTAAGGGCCAAGTTCACAAATTAGTTGCAATCCTATATTTTGGTTATTAATGTGATTAAAGAAACATACAACTTTATTTATTGATGGATATAATTCTAAAAATCCACCACATGGAAGAATGAAAATAATAATAATTGCAACATAGCCATCAAATAGGTAGAAATGAGATATAATTGTTTGTAATCACAAATGAAGTGGTAACATTTTTGCATTTTTTTATAGTCTAGATAGGTGTATTGGCCATTTACCTACCCATTACAACTACCTACCTTGCCTAATTTAACCTACCCATTTACTACCTACCTATTATGTAATATGTGGGTAAATAATTTAACCTATTAACCTAATTATTTAGCCAAAACCTACCCTAGTTAGGAGCTTAGCCTACATTGTCCACTATTTAAGCCCAGGGTAAATAGCATAACTATGTAGGGTACGTATGGTCAACCTAGTACCATTGTTGATCATAACTATGTCATTTGTGTAGTCTAATCCTTAAACCCTAGAATGGATATCAATTCCTTTGCTATCAAACCACCCCATTTGATGTGAAAATATAATAAAATGCATTCTATTTAGCCCATACTTGGTTTTAAACATTGCACAAACATCAATTTCAATATTTCATATTTTATTGATATTTGTCGAAATGGAATTTTTAAAAATTTATTTAAAAAATACTTTCAATGACATACATGATTAAAAATCTTCCAAAAATGTAAATTAACTTGAATAAACTATTTTTTAATTTTTAAAACTGAAATACATTTCAATAATGACTCATTGGGAAAAAACTTCAAGCACATGATTTATAAATGAAAAATATTTTAGGACTAATATTTAATAATAAAAATAAATGTTTTTTCTGCCACATATTAATATTTCTTTTCATTAAAAAAAAATACAATGTGATTATAATATATCATAATTTTAATTAATTCACATAATGTTTTTATAAATGGATAATATATCAATCACATTTCAAAAAAATATAATAAATGTTATACATTAATTATAATTTTTGGGATGTATAATCTTTTTTATATTTTATATTTGATATTTTTAACTAAATCATATTTAATAATGTTAGATAATTAATTAATTTGATGGAATTTTAAGTGTAGTATTTTTGCAAATATAATATACAAATTTTATCTGAAATTATGGTAAAAGTTTTATGATCAAACAATGATATATTTCTTAGACATCTTAAACCTCTATTTTATTAAAAATATCATACTTGATTGTGTTTATAATATGTTTTAGTTTGACAAATAAAATTTAACTTTCATGTATGGTATATAATTAAATAATCATCATATACAATATTTGTAAATGGATCATAATTCAAATATGTTTAACAAAAATATAATAATTTGTACTGTTAATGTCAAGAAACAATATACAATACCAATGAACATTTAGACACAAGTTAATTATCAAGAAATTTCAAAGATGCCACATACATTTTATTCATCAAAATATTATAAATGGAAAAATTATTGGACCCCAATTGCCAAAATAGCTATGACCAGTTGCAAAAGCAATTAAGTTTTCATCCAACCAAGGATCCATTCAAAATCATAGATGAAAATTTTTCATTTTTATTTTATTTTTCTATCCAAACATGTAAAATCACAAATTATAATCACATTTGTGACTTCATTTGATTATATCAACATTGTAATTGCATATGTGATTATAATAGTTGCATGTATAACTACACACATTTACAACCAAAATGACACATAGGACTTACCTAATTGTAATCATAAAAGTAGTTGATTTGGACATTAGTTACATCTATAGTTGTAACCATATGGTTGGAATGGACAAGATTTCTTCTATTGCATTTAAATAAACATTTTGTTTAACCTACTTAAATGACCTATTCAACCTACCTTAAGTTATTTATCCTACCTAAAGGCTTGTTTACAAGTTGTTTAGAGTACCTAGTATACTTAATGAATGTAGGGGGTTACTTAGGGGGGCTACCTAGGGGTTGTTTAGGTTGCTTAAGGTACTTGGGGTACTTAACTTCTTACTTAGTAATTGCTTTGGTTGTCTATAGTACTTGGGCACTACATAGGCCCATTCCTAAGCTACTTAAGGGCTACCAAGGGGTTGCCTAAGCTATCTAAAGATTCCCTTGAAGATGGAAATTCAAATTAAGGTATTTAACTTAGGGGCTACCTAGACTACCTAAAACCTAAATGTTGCCTAGGTTATTTAGGCTATTTATATTTAAGTTGCTTAAGTTAACATGACATATTTAATGCATTAATTGGCCATTAGCACATGTACATTTGCAACTATGATATACATGTACATGTGTAACTAATTCAAATTAAACAAGACATCACATGTTGTTTAATCACTTATGAATCACACTACCAATCATAAAAATAATTAAGATTTCATCTATTGTTGGACACTACTAGTTTGGATGATATGAGCACATTTTTCATTTTCATTTTTGTCCATATTGATAGTATTTATAAACAATATTGACATCTATAACTTAAAAATCATTTTGTAATTGATTATGCAATTACAAGTCATTTACAAATTATACCATTTTGCCATGGAGGATAATTGAAACCACAATTGCAAAAATGGTTGATTTGGGCACAAGTTGCATACACATGGGGTGAGATGGACATGATTCCTTATAATGACTTACTTGGCCCAACCTAGTTTGCTTGCTAAGCCTAGGCTACCTGCTTAACCTAGGTACGTAAACTAGGCTTAACATAGCTAGCCTACTAGACCAAAGTTTTTTGAAGAGCCAACATTTCTTGTAATATAAGTAGGCAATATATTGTAGGTTGGAGGTAAGTTGGACATAGGTAGGTAGGTTGTAGGTGGTAGGTGCATAGACCATCTACCTACTACTACACATACATACATACATAGCCAAAACTTAACTTAGCTTATTCACTTATATCCCTAGACAGAACCTAGCCTAGATATTATAATTTTCATATTATATTAATTATATAATAAAAATTTGGAACAACTATTTTTATATTTATTATTATCATTAGATTAGTACTTACCTACCTATAATTTTCCTATGTAGTAAAAGGTAGTTTAAGCTATGCATTTTTTTCTAAGTATGCTCAATTTGATTAAGCCTTTGCTATCTAAATTGACTTTGTTTTGTCCCTTTCAACTAAATGTTCAAATTGACACCTAGTCAAAAAAATCACCTTAATCAAATTACAAATCAAAACAACTATGTGATTTTCATGCCCCAAACCTTTAATCAAGATGGCCATCCCCTTTGGTCTATGTGGACACTAATAGAATTAAACTTTATGAAACGTAGTGATTTCTTGTAATGTTACTTTATAAAAAGAAAATAAACATACAAAATATAAACATGCATTGCTAAGAGCAATTGTTATTTAAGAGAGGTTTCTCACATTAAGCTTCTTAGCCAAAAAAAAAATTTGGGTCAAAAATCATCAAAAGATAACATTTTCTTAATTTTTTGAGAAAAATTCCTTCATTTTTTTCAAAAAACAAGTTGATAAATTTCACCCAATTTAATTTTTTTTGGGAGAGTTTCGCCACAAGTCTGTCCCATCCTCATACTTGCTCCCTTCCCAACAGTTCAAGAAATGAAAATGTACTGAGGTTTTTATGCATGGTAAAACCCTCAACCGGGTTAATTGGGCCTGCACTCAGCTGTACCTCATCTGGGCCCCTTATTCGGGAAAGACCCACAGCATCAGGCTTTAGTCACAAGAGAACATTCGGATATCCAATGCTACATGACCTTGTCCCCATGCATGCAAGTTTCAGTAATAACACAAAGCTCAATAACCCAGTGAATATCTCATACTCTTCGAACTGCAGGGTGCAGACTTGCAGTGGGAGCTTGATCATCTTCTCCCTGTGTGGAGATGACAGTTTGAACGAGTCATGCACTTTTAGAATCTTATCTGAACTGCCTCTCTTAAATTGAAATAATCCCAAGATCTTCCCGGATCATAGGAGAACTAGCATAGAAGAACCTTGCATGATGAAAACACATGAGTGACAAGCACAACCTTTCATGTGCAGTGAAATTGTGCACTTTGAGTGCCACCAAGCCACACTAGACGTGTATTGTACTTCTTAGCTGTGGAGGAGGTCAGCTCTGTACAGAATTTTATACCAGGTGCATGGATGATGCTGGCCTTAGACTTTGTCCGCCCTTTACATGTGAGGTAATGATCTCAGAATGTTGCAAGTGGATGCACACAATAACAAATAAATTCTTCAACATTAGTTCATGAGACAGTCATTTGGGAGGACGGGTATGCCTACTTGCAATCGTTCTTGGATTGCTCCCTTTGTTCATAGCCATTAGACTTTACTGGATCAGCTAGTAAGTGGGCCACTTAGCTTTCCATCTCATAATAATGTAGTCTCAAAAGGTTTTCACTCCACTGGTCCACTGTACAGAAAACTTTTGGATGAAGAAAAGTAAAAGCATGTCACTTTGGCTCAGCAAGAAGGGTTTTGCCCAGTATTTTTGCAGGGGATGCTGAGGCTAGCAAAAGGCATAACAAAGCCTAGCACTAGGGTAGAACAGCCCATGGGCGATCACTTAAGTGCTCAGGGCAGGCTGGATCCAAGGGGAGGGTTCTGCTGTTTCTGGCGTCCAAAAAGGCCTTGAATTCTTCTTATTGGCGCATGTGACGCACTAAAAATTGTCAAAGACAGATCAGAATTGAGAAAGTTACAACCCCCCAAAGCAAAAGGGGTCAAGAACTCAAAAAAAAACAAACCACCTAACATTACAAAACCAGTTCTCAATCACTCAAAACATTCCTTGTATGTTGCTCTACTGCTAATAGAGTTCCAAGATGACTTGTAGACCTAAAGGTGGTGCTCTTATAACACTTTAAATCCTTTAAAATGAACAAGTAATGAGAAAGTTAGAAGGTTTGAAAGTAAGAGGGGTCCAAAGAGAAGAAAAAAGAAAACAAATGCGTTTTGTGAGTTGGAAAGCCTATTTTTCTTCTTGCTATTTTATTATTACTCCTTTTCATTTGCACTACAAAGATGATTTCTAGAGCTTGAGCTTGAGGTAACACTCGCATAACATTTTAAATAAGTCAAAATGAAGCACAGATGACGAAGATTTAAAGAAGTGATCGATGATAGGGTAATGATTGGTGATGGGCAGTTCTACCCTACAGCAGACATGACATGACAAACTGTTGGCACCCCAAGTCAAGAATCTCCCACCTTTTGCAATCCCAGTTCCCGTTTTATGAGTGAGGGTAAAAAAAAAAATACTAATCTTGGATGTGAGAAGTAGTGTTGTAAGGCTGCTTTTAACTGAATTGACCGTGGACTAAGCAACAACATTCTCAATACTTATCTTTGTTTGACAAATAATCACCTACAAAACAATGAGGGGCCCATACACTTGCATATAATATACAACACACCATCCCAAAAGAGCCTCAAAAGTAACACATCCAAACTTTACAATCCCTAAAACACAAGAAGGGGAGCCCACAACTACAACATAAGACACAATAAACCATCCTAAACATTCCCCTAAAAAAAAGTCACACAAGAAAATTCTGGAATTCTTTTGTGGGAAATCATAAATGAAAAACTCTAGAAGTGTACTTTTTCCTTTTACGGAGACCATACCAAAAAGGGGATAATTCATCTGAAGAGCTAGTTCTGGCTAGCATCTAATATCTATACCAATACATGTGAAAAACACTCTTCATTTGCCAACGTAAATGGCTGTGGCTGTTCATGTTCTTGGGGCTACTACCAGATTTTTTCCCCTCATTTTCTAATATAAAATATTTGGAGAAATTTTCCACCAATTTTTTTTTGAATTCACACAAGAAAAACAGAAAATTTCCAAATGATTTTGTGGGAAAAAAATCACTGGTTGTAATACCCTTTGAAAGGCAGTCAATTTTTTTGCTGTTATAATGTTGTTATACAGTCTAAGAAGAGCAAAATAGTTGTTCACCAGATTTTAAAGGTTTGACCCTAAAATACTCACATGATTTTTGTGATGTTGACTTGGTAGACTCCACACCAAGCTTCAGGAAGCAATCATGATCTTCAAATTGCAACATATAAGAATTCCTTTTGGAGGTGTGTTTCATCTGTCTTTATGTGGTTGTTATCATGGGAAGTCACCCATCCCAAGACTATTTCAACTTGTGACCCTTTCTACAATTGGGTTGGCTATAATATGTCAAGTTGCATATGGCCTAAAAGGGCTGATTTAAATCCCAAACTGGCCATCAATCCCAACTTCTTGGTATAATATTGATTTAATGTGTATCTATCTTTGTAAGCCTTCACCTTATTTATTTCAATATTTTTGGCTACTCATCACTGATTGCATATTAAAGTTATCGTTATAATAACCCTATCTTTGGGCCCCTCTTTCATTTTGAAATTCTTTTTCATTTCTAAATGTTGATTACTTGCAAATGAAAGCAAACTTTGAGCAAAAAGCAATAATTTTCTCATAAAGGTAGATGAAAAGCAATAACTTTTTCATAAAGGGACATTTATTGCATAACATTCACAAGAGTGACAACCAAAATGAAAACATAATTGAAACTCAAGTTGAAACTTGTTTTTACCACCAACCTTGGGAAAAGGAGTTTTAGATCATGTTTATTACCAATGTACTTTTTTTATTTTTTTGGGTCATTTGAATGCCAATGATCCACTTCATGCACTTATATCATATAGGAAATTAAATATTATGAACTTGTGAATTTGTTCAACTTTGTTGGGTCAGTGAAAGTGTTTCTATTTTAGTCACCAACCCCACACTCAAGCTTGAACCTTTCAATGAGCCAAATGGCATATGTTCCACTTAGACAAGGTGTGTGTCACAGATGGACCTATCATGAAAATTTTATTTATTTAAGTACATATCTAATGACAGGCACATATTTATTTATTTGAAGAAAATTTCAAGAATATTTATGTGGATGGAAAAAATTTACAAGTTTTCATTTTTAGAATTTTGAATCCATGAAAATCACGATCAACTAAGCAAAACCTACAAAGCAGGGGCCAAAGTCCCTTGAAGCTAGTGTAATCTATAATGAATCTCAACACTATATCCTTGCCTACCAAGGCAGGGCCAACAAACTTGAACTACAAGTAGCAACCTTGAATGAAAATATTGATGGCATAAATTCATGGGCAGCAATCCAATGAAAAATTGTAATTTTTTAGTGAAACATAAAGGGATTGTAATTTGGGATCTTTTTATCCTCTTCCTCATGAAGATACCACACTTAAGTAATATTCACCTAAGATTTGAATTGTTGCTATTTGTTGAAGTTTTAATCTTTTGATTAGGAAAATTGATGATCTAGATACTTGTATACAAGTATATGAGATCGCCTATATAGGGTGGCAGGCATGAGATCGTATTGATTTGGGTTGTTCACCCTTACCGTAAGGATTAGAATAAGTATGTTCAAAAGGAAATGTTTGTTGGCCCTGCCTTATAAGGCAGGGATATTGTGTTGAGAATCATTATAGAGTATAGTAGCTTCAAGGGATCTCGCCCCTTAGAAATTAGGTGAGATGATTCATCTTAATGTGGTTGTAAAAAGATTCTTGTTTATCTTTTGACATTTTGTTTTTGTTTTTTTTTTTGTTGTCTCCTCAAATGTGCACCCAGCCCCAAGTGATTAAACTCACCAAACTAAAGATGAAACTACTTTCTCTAAAAATGGTTATCACACCCATCATACACAAAAATTCATGTAATTCTTTTGAAATGTGTCAATGTGATTGAAAAGATTGAAATACATGTGTGATGACAAGTGTTTTTTTTTTGGTTTGAAATTTTGCACAAATGTGAAAAATAAATATGAAAAGAGAATATTTGATTTTACTTTTTTTGAAAAAAAAATCATTTAACGGAGATAATTTTTGAACGCTGGGTACTCTTGCCCACCAAGAAAAGCCAAGTTAAAATATTAATTCATTTCCCTACAGCCCAGTCCTCACAGGGTTGGTTCAAAAGCTAACCAATTGCACCGTTGAATGCTTTACCGACTGTAGGTCTCGTGTTCGAATCCGGGGGCCCGCATTTGACCGTAGCCTTGGTGTGCACTTCTGTCGTCCGTCTCAATCCTTCGAGCTCCTCCAGGAATGGATGCGCGAATCCCGCCAGCTGTGGAGGAGAATCGAGATTCGGGAAATTAAGAACCAGATCGTGATGATAAGCAAGAATGTCTAAAAGCTGTTGATTATGCCAATATACTCACTCATCAACCCTGTTTCTTTCTCCAGAAATCACGCCATGCCGGATCAGTGTACAACCAAAAAATGCAAGAAGAAGTCCAGTGTGTGCATGCACCATCTCAACATGTTGATGATGCTAATGTTCAATCGATCGCAAGGATCTGACGATAAGGCCACACAGCTTGTTGCATTCATGAGAGTAGTAATGCTATTCATTCGCGTCGAAAAGATTCGTAACACCTACGGACAGTATTAGTAGGCCTCTCGATCGGTCTGCCTATTAGTGTCAATTGCTATCGTGGCAAGTGGGGCCCAGCTGCCCGAGATGCTGATAATACTACTTGTGTGAGATAGGGATGATGCCAGATCGCCCTTCACCGCTTCAGCCCCTGCTACTTAAAATCCTGACCTAATTTTTCCTTGTATTTGGAGATTGCTTACCAAGCATAACTTTCGTCGTAAATAACGAGGCACATATTACTAACATAACCTTCTTGTACAAGCTCAAATTAGGTCAGGTTTTTAAGTACGTGAATAGCAGCAGGTCACACGGGGTACTATTCTCTTGTTTTTTTGGGGCATGGGAACGAGGGCGGTTTCTTGCACAAGCTCAAATTAGGTCAGGTTTTTAAGTACGTGAATAGCAGCAGGTCACACGGGGTACTATTCTCTTTTTTTTTGGGGCATGGGAACGAGGGCGGTTTCTTGCACAAGCTCAAATTAGGTCAGGTTTTTAACTAGGTGAATGGCAGGTCACATGTGGTCTTCTTTCGTTTCTGGGCATGGGAATGAGGGCGATCTCTTGCGCAAGCTCAAATTAGGTCACGTTTATAAGTAGGTGAAAGCCAGGTCGCATCCAGTATTCTCTCGTTTGTGGGCATGGGAACAAGGGCAACCGCCCTAGTTCCCAAGCCCACAAACGACAGCATACCCTCTAGACCTACCATTCACCTATACGTGATACGCAGGAACTGGTGGCGAAAGAGAAAGAAGGGAAGACGTAGTTCTTTCGGGGCTTCTAATTGGTGGAACCCCAGCCCGGCGCGAAGCGTGGATTGATGATGGCCGGCTGCGAGAATTCTATTAATTCTGACTCCCAATTACATGCATTTATACGTCTAGTTTCCCGAGCTTTGATTCTTTCCATTTTCAAGAAAATATTGTTTTACCCGATAGAGTCCACGTTGTGGATTCTGAGTTTAATACTGTGCTCGACGTAGCCTATAGATCAAATCATGTCCCATGATGGAAAATAGCCTCGTGTGCAGTGACGTTGCAGTGCGATTTGTGCAGCTGATCCAAGAGCGGGTTTAATTACTAGAGCCAGTGTCGATGACGTGCAGGTACTACGTATCACTTGAGCTGGCCGAAGTTGCTGGGAAACTAGCAAATTCGCAAGTGGCCTGTGAGGTACATGCATCATGAGTGCAGTCTTTGGGTTATTCTGTCGCTTGCGGTTGTCGACCACCTCGATTGGTTCTTCTTCATTACTAAAGTGTGCCGGATTTGTGGGTACCCAAGAAAAGAGAAAGATTTCCAAAGTTCACCACTACTTTGCGGTACTACTGTTCCGGTACTACTGGCGCGGGCTTGCAGCATGGTTTGTATCTGAGTCGAGCTACCACTGTGAATTAAAGGCAAAGTTTGAACTAGTTTGCAGAACTCTATTAATCTTCAAGCCCAGGGTATAAATTGCATTGATCAGGCAGCTAGTTTCCTTGACTGAAGTGAACGTTCCTTGCGTCCCAGCTCACCGGTAGCTCGCGACGTAGTAGCACAAGAGTCAAGACCACTAGATGGCCTAGAGGGTGCGGAATATTACATATGATCGTTTCTAGTCTTGGGTAGACGGGTTTGGATTTCTGGACATGTAGACGCTAGCTAGTAATGCTGAAGGAAGAATTTCCTGATGGACTGTTGAGGCGGTGTGATAAATTATTACATTTTGTTTGACGCTAGTTAGATGAGCGAGTCCTCCCTTTGTTATAGGAGAATTTGTGTTGGGGATTGGTTTCTTTGTTCCGACGCTTAAGCTGGCTTAAAGCTGCTGCCACAGAAATTGGATAATATTTCTCAGTCCAACGCTTGATCTGCAGCTGGTCATAGAACGCGGCCGAAGATGAATGTGTTTAATCGAAGGGGCGCCAAAACTCGTAGTCGCCAGGCGCGCGCCAGGTGCAGGCTAAGTTTTTTCCTCTCTCTCTCTATCTCTAATATATTCACGGTTTCGAATTTTGTGTCTTGAACAATCTCACCTGCATCTGCTGCAGCTCGCTGTACAATTCCAGCTAGATATTATTACAAGATCGCTGCAACTTTTTGCTACATATAAACTCGTACCGTTCAGGAAGAAGCATTGCTCGCAAGATTTACTCAGGCGGCCGATCCCCCGACAGCTTGAATGGCTCTGCCCAGATGCAGATCAGCAGCTTGAACCCTAGGCATGCCGCTTGGGGATTCGGGGTAGCTCAATCTATAGTCTCAGCTGCTCAGAATCTGCACGACTGCTTTGCGTATGATTCGCGTTCCATGAATGTTTGCATGCAGCCTATAAAACGGCTGTTGCAATATTGACCGCGGGCAAGAAATTCTCTGTCACGCTCGTCCCGGCTTGGGTCTCTAATCTCTAGATTTTCCAACCTCTACTACAGATTGAGAACTGACCAGGAGTAGATCTGGGCTGTACACATGCATGATTCCTTCTTTTGCCTGCATATTGAGCATTCTCGCGAAGAATTTGTCGAAACTGACGATCTAGACATGATCTGGAAAGTGTGGTGACTTGCTATGATCTTCATGCAGTTCCTGAAATCTATTGTAGTTGGATCCAGCAGCTGCCGTATTGACTCCTTGAAGCTTGAAGAGGGGGATCAGCGTGTGGAAGTGTCAGTTCCTTCCTTTGACGAAGATTCTGGCCATGGCCACAACCAGTGGGGCACTCACTCACGCAGGTAATTAATTTGTTCTGATCACTTGCACTTGCAGGTTGCGCTGCCTCCGACATGCATGGTAATCGCCTTTTACATATGTTTAAAAGAAGAATTTGATCTGATGATCATGCGGCTAATATCTATCGATCTTGTAAGAAAAATTAGTCAATATCGACAAGCTTAAAAATACTTTGATCTTTCCCCATGGCTTGGATCATGAATATGAGTGCAACTTGAAATTTTTGTATAGGAGAAGGTTCTAGATATAGGGCCTTTCAGATTTGAGGTCTGTTCCCAAGTCAGTATGTACAGGCCTTAGTGCCAGAGGCCGGTAGGCCAAGGGAACAGGTCGAAAATCACGAAAGTGCTTGTACTTAGGTCCTTTTCCTACGTAAAGAGCTGGGATTTTTTCACTTTTTAGAACCAGTGAGAGGCTGGCTGGTACTTTCCGCTGGTCAGAAGATCCCAGTACAGCCTGGCTGGTACCTTCCATTGCAGAAGATCCAGCTTGCTGAAAACAAGTTTCTTCAGGCAGGCAAGGGGGATGAACATACAAAGGAAAAATCCAGGCAATGCTTTGCGTGGAGGCAAGGGGCTGAAAATTCTAAAAGCCCTATATCCGAAACCTTCCCTAAGTAAAGTACAACAGATTTTTGTTTAATAATTTTTTTTAAAAATGGACAGGCTGACAGGTAATTTTCACCAGTCAGAAGTTACCTTGGCTGATGGTAACTTCTGACCAGGTGGAAGTTACCCTGAGAGTTTGGCATCTAAACTGGCAATCTTAGTGCCAGTTAGGGTACCCAAAATACAAAGGAATAAAATTTGGGAATGCTTTACCTTCAGGGTGCTTGTGTCCGCTACCGGCGAATGCACGCCTGTGAACGACGATGGTGATTCGATTCCTGGAGACGACGTTGACGAGAGCGTCGGGGTACGTGAAGTAACGAGGCAACGTCAGACTCGGAAGCTATCACTCCCACACATGAGTTTCGGGAAACTCACGGGGTCGTTCGAGGACAAGATCATTGATGCTTTTATATGGCTCAGAAAACAAACGCAAGGCAAGCAAATCCATGCTACTAAGGTACAACAGAAAAACCTCTTGAAAATCTGCCATAAATTGCTTGCAGAGCTCTGATCACTACAATTCTTCCTTCCCAAAGCCTCTCGATCCGAAATGGATCGTCAGTCAGTCAAGTCAGCTGATTATGATCACGTTCTTTCTTGCTTGTTTACATAAAACTTGCAAATCAGAAACTCGAATTCATTCGAGTATTTGGGCTTTGGGATTTTCCGACTAGATTATTAGTGCCATGGATTAATATTACCATCAACACAGTAGAGATTTGAATCATGAAACATAGGATGTCTACCATGATCAGGTGAAAGCATGCATAGCACACTATGGTGAAGATGAAACGTTGGCACAAATATTGCTTTTCAAAAGTGTGTTTGAAATTTCACTAAGCCAATCTTTTTTTTTTAAATCATAAATTGCACTCATAGTAAAATAATTTTAAATTCAAAGATTAGAATCATTAAAATTTATGTTTTTAGATTTATATTAAAATATTGAAATATTAGAATACATATGTGTGAAAAAATAATACTTATAACAATATAATGCAGTGCAGAATATATTTCAAAACCCATTCAAACAATTGGCTTCTGTCTACAATTCTTATTGGCTTACTCAGAGAAATTTCTGTTAGCAAAAGATAGAGGCTGCTACAGGTAAATTAAGCTGTTCAAGGTTTCAGTCATGTGGTGCATCATATGTGAAATGTTTAGGTTTTAGTGGAGTCTTACCGTTTTCCCATGAATTTGCAAAGCTCTGCAACATGATGCAAATTTATGAATGAATGAATGAATGATGGGGTTGTGGTTGATGGTCTACTACTGCAGGAAGTTTTGGCAACTTATCATGACTCTTATTTGTATGGTGAAGTGCCATTCACCACTAAAGTGCGAACAGCTCTTCGTGGTTGGCCACTTGGAAATGTCCTCATGTGGGTAAGGCAAAGAATTTCAGCATTCAACTGTGCATAATTTGTGAACCAAGTTTTTGTGATTTCCAGAATTTTTTTTGTTTGAAATCTGAATTTTAGTGTTTTAGTTCACTGTTTGATTCAGTGATTCACATTTGGATTGCACATTTTAGATGGATTTTCAACATTTTGGATTTGACATGGGTTTCTTTGTTTTTTTTTTTTTTTTCCTCCCCTTTTTTCGGGGGGAAAATTTGCAGATAGAGTTTCTGGCAGCGATGGCATCTGTAGCTCTTTATATCTTTACAACGCAAGTTCCTCAAGCTTTGTGATTAAAAACAAATTCCCATGATCTCTAAATTACTGTCTGTAAGAAGATTTGTCAAACTTGCACTTATAAAATGTGGTATTTTGCATCTACCTGATGCAAAATTTCTAGTTTGACATTATTGTTGTTTTAGATCAAAGCTGCCCAGGTGGCTTGTGGTACATATATATTGTAACACGTTTTGAAACAAAAACTGTTTTTTTCTGTGTGCACAGTTACAAGATTGGTGCAAATGAACTTCCCTGGTTGCGGGTAGTACAACTTGCTTGTGGCCTCTTTTTCGTGCTTGATTACATCCTGAATCTTTACAGGTAATTTACCGACTTCTAAGTACCTTGTAGTGCAACACTCCAGGATGCATCAAAGGTTTTTCCTTACCTGAGTCTTATGAGAAGTAGATCTGCATTAAGCTAGAAGCTGCTCCAGCCGCTTCCTCCAGTGGACTTCATGATGATTTCTAATGTCTGCAGTTACATCCAACTGGGAATTCTGCAGCTCTGTCAAACCAGTAATAATTCCATTTGGATGCTCAAAATTTTCCATCTGTTTAAGATTTGTTTGTTATGGGTGCAACGCTGTTATATCTCCATGGACTAGGCCCCAGAGTTCAATATTGCAGGCTTGTGGTTTTTATGCTCAATGTTCTAAACTACTGCTGCAAAATTTTGTTCAGTGCCCCAGTGCGTCTCTACTACATTTTTTCGCTGAGGGGTTTGGTTGATTTTGTCAGCACTCTTCCTATCATCCTGTATTGGAGGTCTGTCTCCATCATACTCTCCACTCCCCCCAAGTTGTATTCCTGTACATGATTCTCTGTACACATTGAGTCTGATAGAATTATTTGTGCACCAAGTTCAAGGTTTGATTGTCAGATAATACTGAATGGGCAAAGTGAACACACAAATTTCCTCAAGTTTTTTGGAAATGAGCACATTTCTCAACAATGTCTATGAGGGTCAGGTGTACACTGTTGTTGGTGACCATTTAGTCACAGAATTAACTTGAGTTGGCCTTGATTCCTTATGCAAAGTTTGGATGGAAACCTGCTTTTTTGAGTTCAGAGTGTCATAGATAACATTGTCCTGCATGCAACAACTAAGATAATTATTCTGGTTGGGATTCACAGCCCTGGTAACAACAATGGTGCTGCTATTTTGCTCTTCCTTCGTGTCCTAAGGTAATTAACTTTCCTGGACCCAACCTTACAAGAGAATTTTTTTTCCTTGACCTTTGAGGAAAATAATGTAGGTGTGATCAATATTAATTACCTAAGAGTACCCTGTTGACACTAATTTTAATTTTGTTTGCTATGATTAGGATCATGCCTGTGATCACTCAAGTGGGAGGGCTGACGGGTGGTGCAATCAGAGAGCAGATTTTCATTCTTGTCATGTATACACTCGGAGTTGGTATGATGATATTCAGCTTCCTGGATAATTTTTTAGATGGACAATTTAGAAAGCAAGTTCCAAACAATAGACCAGTGGAATTTGAGTTGTGTCATGCATTTTTTTAACAAAAAATGGACAGGCATCACATTCACATAGCCCAAGGAAGATGATAGCCAGCTAAATTTGCATTCCTTTGTAACTCTCTATTCTTCTAGAGGTAAGCCGAAATGGAAGCATCTTCATGATCTCTGAACTAAGAGTCTTTACCACAATGGGTTGGTTCCAAATTTGATGACTATAGAGATGAAGGTATGAAGCAAGCTAGATGTCAGAGGCTAACGAATCCATTTTTGCTTGGGTGCAGTGTTTGTAGCTGCTGGGGTGTTGCAGTGGGTTGATAACAAAGCAACTGCTCAGAGTGTGATTGATTCAAAGGGCTGTGGCAGTCAAGGCTGCCTTAGTTTTTTTGATGCAGTTTACTTCATAATTGTCACAGTAAGTGTTGTTCACTATGTATTATCAGGTCTCCTTTTCTTCACCTTTTAAGGAGCTCACTATGGATTCTGGGCAAATCAACTGACTAGACTATTGGGAAATCTGATTGTATTGAGGTTGCAAATGCTTTGTGTTTCATCCACATGGAGCTCTTGAGATACATATGCATGAAGCCATAGTTTTCTTTGCACCACATGCTTCAAGAAACTGTCATCATTTGTGGCACAAATATTCAATTTTACTTGGGGTGATGTGTGACAGATTTCCACAGTTGGCTATGGGGATATTACTCCAAACTCCAACTGGGGAAGGGTAGTTGTTATTTGTGTAATATTGGGAGCTGTCATTATTTTACCAGCTCAAATCAACCGAATCTTGCAGCTTGCATCTCGCAGGTGGAACTTCTGTTCTATACTTGCTGACAGATATGGAATGTAGATTTACATAAAATGTTTTAAACCCCTTTTTTGCGCTACGATCATCAGGGTTTGTGTCAAGTACTCGTTCGTAGTTACTTGTGGCATTTTAGATGTGAACTTGGGCAGTGATTTTGTTTTTTGTTTGTACATAATGTGTAGACCATTTGGTGGAAGGTTTACTGTGAGGAAGGTGGTGGGCTCCCGTTTCATAATCATCAGTGGAAACTTGACATACCCGACTGTTCAAGACTTTCTATCAGAGTTTTATCATCCAAATCACAATCAAGGTTCCTCTCCCTAATATTGGCCTCTTGTGTGTAGATTTGTCACATGGTCTCTTGCATCTAGATTTGAGCCTGGGCTGGATACTAAGCAAGTTCACTTGTGATGCATTGCAGATATGGATGCATTTCCTCTCCGAATTGTACTTATGGCTCCTTACAAGCCCTCGTAAGCATGTCTTCTCCACTGCCCCCATAGTTTTGGTTCAGGGTTTAGACTTTAATCTGCAATGTGGTTCTTGCATCCATGGTAGTTTCTCTAAGACAATGTCTCCACAAAAGCCAGTAAAGAAATCAGTGAAAAATTTGTCAGTTGTAGCAAATGTATGCCTGAGGTGATAGATCTGCACAAGGCTTGGCCCAATTGATTATTAGATCTGGTTTTGTTCGGAATGGCATGAAATATTACTCAGTTTGATGTGATGACTGGCTCAAGTGAGTGTCTGTTTTCTTGGATGGGTGAGATAAAGAAGAGAGAATATATACTCTTGTATAATCATAGTTAAGTTGCTATTGAGAAGCTTTGTTAGACACTAATCAAAAGGATGGTGTAATCAAAAAGTGGGATTTAGTAATTTTGCTCTGCTATGACTGTAGGAAATTTGAATTTCTTGCTGCCAGTTCTTGTGCATAGAATGTCTGTGGGTTTGGCAGCAGGTAATTTTTTGTGCAAAATAGAGCAATAATTTGATACTAGAGTTCTATAGCTTTGTTAACAAGAGAACCATATCTGTAAGTTTTCCATTTTCAGATCGAACATTTTGCAGGTTTGAATTGAAGACATTGTTGATGTGCTACCGACACCAAGTTGAGTTCATACAAGGCACTCCTGTGAAGGACTCTGACTTGGACCGTGTCAGTGCAAAAGTTGCTTCAGCATTTTATTTGTTAGCGGATCAGGAAGCCAAGGTAGCATGTTAAGTCAACATGATGAAATCCAGCTAGTTTTCAAACCTACATAGTATATAAACATCCGAATTTGTTTGCAATGAATATCAGGTCCAGATTATAGGGTTCAAATTTGTGGGCAAAAATTTGGGGTGGTACAGGATCCAGATGCGGAAGATGCAGCACAAATAGTGAGGACATTAGCAGTACACCGCCATTGTGGCTCAAAAGTACGTGTCATTGTGGAGCTACTAAAACCTGAGAAGGCAGCCAGTGCTATCTGGGATGACACTGACCAAGGAATTGAAATCATGTGCCTTGATGTCATCCGCTTCAAGCTCCTTGCACGCAGGTGTGTGTTTTATTTGCTTTGAACTCTGTTTTGTTGCAAAGCTTCTTAAGGTTCCCTTTCTACCACTTTGCAGATTTTAATACTCTTCAGAAAGATTGCAGACAGTATCCAAATTTGTTCCCTGCTGCACCACCTGATTTGCCCTCGTCATGCTTTGTGCCATTGAAACAAATGTTGTTGCTCTCACCCTACAGAAACGGTCTAACATCAGTGCTATTGCAACAGTTGTCAGATCAAGGGGTTATCAACATTTGTTGTTAATTTATTTCGGACAGGACTGAGAGTGGCAACACCATTGGAGGGCCACTGGATGTTCCAATACATGCACGGTCTCCGTCAAGAAGTCTTCCCCATCATCTTGCCTTCAATATTTCATGAAGAAGGGCTTACTTTCGACCAGGTGAGTTATCTGACTAGATGATGAATAGAAAGACAGTCAAATTATGATTGCCTTAATGTGTCATTGTCGTAGATCCTTCCATAACCTCTTCTGAAATATCATTTTCTTTCTAGTCCTACAAGTACCAATTACGTGTGTCATTGCAAAAAGTATGAAGATTGGTCTCCTTTCTATCAGAATACATCATTGGGAAGATGATTTTAAAACCATTGTGTTCAAAAATGGAATGGATTGCGCTACTCCTGATGATAAAGGAAAATGCATGGAAAATAAGGAAGACAGTTTTCTCATAACTTAGTAGACACAACTGGGAGGAAACACTTCATAAGTGCAAGGCACCCATGCAAGGGACTTCTTCTCAGGTTTGAGCCCTGTGAACAAGGACAGTAGCCCCGGTGAACAGGAACAAGAGACTATGAGGCCTGAGGCCCTACATGTGGGTTCCTGACCCTTTGTAAAGAATTTTGTAGATTTTTAAAATTTTAAGAAGTGTTGAAATGGAGTGTAAGCCACTCTGCCAGCCTGATGAGTGTGTAATACAATATAAACAACACTTTGTGAACACAACCTGCTGAATATCCATAGCAATCAAAGTAAGAGGGGTGAATTGGTCAATTTAATATAGGGTAAGGCCCCAGGATGAGTGCATTCCCAAAATAATTATCCTAGGACAAGGCAATAAGAGGTCTCTTGTAGGCATTATTCACAACTATAAGGTGCCCTCCAAATACACTAGGAAATTTCTCCACTCATGTTTTATTTTATATATGTGTAGGTAAAGTCCCAAGGTGGGGGGCATTCCCAAAATAAGCGGTCTAAAGAGGCAATAGCTGAGTCTAGCCTCACATTTCAAGAATGTTCCTCACTTGTGGGCTTTACCGATTGTAAAGCACAAGGCAAAGGTTATTATAAACCTAAAGATAGATAGATCATGAGGGTAATAGGAGTAGGACGGTTCTTACACCTACTTCTTAAGAAGTATAGGTATAAGATCCTTCCTCATAGGAGTAGGCATAAGATCGCTTTTATTTTCTACGAAGGATATCTATGGATATAAGCTGCTGTCCAAATACACTAGAATTTTCTGCCAGGTGCTTTACTAAAGACAGAAGTTAAGATATTTGGAAGGATATCATCCTTGCAGGCTTGTGAGCTGGTGTATAGGAGAAACCGAGTCATACTATTTGGTCTTGATATTGGACATGAGGAGGATGGAGAAATTGCTCGAGAAGTTTTGCTTTACCCAAAAGGGCGCATCATTCATGCCACCGATGTTGGGTTAGGAATTGCCAAGGATTTAGATACAGCAGAGGAGGTGTCAAATTTCCATTTTGGCACCCACCATCATTGCCTTCATTGGCAGAAGTTCTATTGTATGGATTGCCTTCAAACACGCTTCTTCCCCAACCATAGACACAAATCAAAGGATGCCGAGCTTTTGCAGATTGTAAAAGAGGGCAAGGATTTCAATATGGACTTGGAAAGCAATGGGGCATCATCAATTGATCAACAAGATTGCACCAGCTCGATGCTGATGGAAATGCAAGAAAGAATCAATAATTGGGAACTTCCTAAACCAGCAGGCTCTAAGTCCTTGATTGATGAAGACACTAGTATTCAGCAATGTAAACCTGTCCTCAATTCAATAGCAAGAGGCAAACAGCCTGAACTTAGCAATCACCACGTGCAAAGACTAATTACTCATGTGGCTTCAATGGGTGACCTTCCACAATATAGCAAGGACAAAATTGATTCAGAGGTTAGACCTCAAGAATCAATAGAGGTGAGTCATGAGCTTCAAGAAACAACAAGAAAGGGAAAACTAGGTCATTATCTCTCTCATCTTGGCAGTGGAGAAATCAGTCAGAACCATCCTCGTGGCCTCCGCTCACATTTGTCAATGACAAGAGGTCAACACCGTGACCAAAGCCATGTCCATGTGCACGGACTGATTTCATATGCTTCAATGAGCAACCTCCAAGCATTTAGCAAGGAGGAAACTCCTGAGATTGAATCTCAAGCCTCACTCAGGAAGGGTGTTAGGAAGCATCAGGATCCTGGACCATCTTTGTTAATGCCAGACATGGACAATAAGCAGTGCAATACTCTTGACATGCCCAAGAAGACAAAAAGATTTGTCATAACACTTGAGGATGCCATCGACATGGCCATGAGCTGGCCACCTTTGCAGATCTGGGACAAGCCAGATCCCTCAATCATTGAGAGACGGAGGGCCGAGGTTTACAAAAGCTTGAAGACCTCTACTCTGAATGTGGTGAAGCTTAGCCACCCACATATCTTAGTTTGCATCCAAGGAAAGTGGCCAAGTAGCCTGTTCTACTTTGTGTCACAACTGCGGACACCTGGGATGCCAAACCCACCGATTGTCATTTTGCACCCAAATGAGCCATCCATCGCTGATTGGGGATGTGTGGGGGTTTTCCAGCATATTTATTTTGTGATTGGGTCCCCAAGCTATGAGCTTGATTTGCTGCGAGCTGGTGTACTTCAAGCAGGTGCTGCCATTCATTCCCCTTTCCAACTCTTTCAATAATCTTAATTAGCAACAAAATTGTGTCACCTCCTCTGCTAATCTCTCGCATTGATGTGCTGATTAGGTACATAGTAAGCACATCAAACCAATAGTTGCATGCAGTGCCGCTTTCAAACAAACCCCACTAAGTGCATGTGTGATGTATACATATGTACACATTATCATAGTGCTAAAGTGAAATTCAAATGATGCTGGCAGATGCAAAATCATGATTCTATGTAGACTTGTACTTCTGTTTTTTCTTTAGATTCACATAGTCTTATGTTTCAATTAGTCACTAAAGTGCCCAGTGCAAGCATGGTGCAGAAAAGGTGGTGATACTAACACAAGGCAATGTAGAGCAACCCATGCTCGAGATTGCGAACGATGAGGACCACAATGCCTCATCCTCTGCATTCAGTCTTGATGTGAACAATGTCTTCATTGCAGCAACTGTACTCAGCATTTTTCTTCATCTTTCAAACTTACCATGTACTAAGCATTAGTTGTACATTGAGCACCAATGACAAGTTCAAACCAGCAACAATTAGAATAGGAATATGTTCCATGCAGTTCTCAGAAAATGAACTCACAATTCCAAGTAAACTCTCCTCAAAATGTGGTACCAAATGGAAACTACATTATTCCTTAGTCTCTCCCTTGCTGGCATCACCAACAAACAACTCCATCATCAAGAGTGATCCTGGACTGTGCCAATAGTTTAATTGAAGAAGGAACATGAGAGTAGCCTATCCTCTTGAAGAATCCCAACAAAAGTTTTTCCTTTTGAAAAGAGTTAGAACTTACACATATTTATTCATTTTTGTCTTCTCTTGTATTTTCTTGTGGGGTCGGAGGGCTCAGTTGGATTTTTGTGAACATTGTTGCAGGTGGAGAGACTCCTTCGCCCAATCAAGGACCGTGTCATAGTGGAACTTCAACAAGTCACGGAGATCCAATACCTCCGACCTCGTGTGACATTTGATCGCCGCATCTTCAACACGGAGATGTATCGTCGAAACCGTGTTGCTACTTTTCAATTTGCACCACCATACATGGACGGAAAAGCTTTTTGTCCATCGACTTTGAATTTCCTCATGTATGTTCATGGGAAATGTAATTTTTCCTCTTGCAACAACCAAGCTCTCTATTGAGACTAAATTCTAATGTCGACTAAAATAAACTCATATTATTATATTACTATTAACATAGTTTCAATTGAAACTTCGTTTTGGGGGGGGGATTGGTATAGTTTCAAGAAGCGCTTATAGGTGACAAATAAATTTTCCATTTGAAACATGTCAACAGGTTTGCAACTTTCTACAATAGACAAGTGATGGCAATAGTGGATCAAATGGTTTCCGGGGGCCAAGTTTTAGTGATGGACCAAGAATTACAACGTGAATACGCTTCCAAATCTATGGTACGCCAGCTTGACCAAGTACCTGTAGCCAAACATTACGTTGGACAAACATTTGAGGAGCTTTTCATAGGGATGTTGCGCTACGAGCGTTGTTTGGCTTTAGGCTTGTATCGTGCAAGGGGCAACAAGGGGTCTGCATCAGCATTCGTTTCCACCAACCCAGAACCAACAGAACTGGTAGAATCTACAGATCTTGTCTACATATTACACTAAAAGTGCCAGGCATAGTTCTATTGTTGTCATTATTTTCTCATTACATTGGCACATAATTAACCACACCTTAGTTAGTGTGCCTGATATTAACCAGTTGTTGGGAACCCCCAAAGTTCTATTTTTTCGCTTGTGTGATAGGCATCATTGATTGGCCAATTACTAAAAAACATATGAAGCTATGAGGTGTCTCAGAATATATCTATGGTAGTCTGCTTCTTTTGGGCTGCTTATATAGGTAACAAGACTAGTACTTAGTGTAATGGATATGGGATAAAGTGAGGTGCTATTGGGAACATGTTGAGGAACACATTGGAAACAACAAAAGTACAAAAGATCCAACACAAAACCCCCCACCCCCACACGCCCTCCTTCAAAAAGAAAAATTTTGGGCTCCTTGTGTGCATGCTGACTCACATCATTGGCTGCCAAGAATAGGTACTATCAATGCCTACCTACCTCTGTTCTTTACCATTTTTGGCCTTGGCTAATGACAGGGGCACAAACTGTGACACAGTCACTGCATTGACTATTATAGTATATTTGTGACTCATATTAATTAGTTGCGGGGACCCCCAAAGTTTTTTTTAAATTATTTTGTGATGGGCATGTTTGATTGGCCCATCACAAAAGACATTGATCAAGCTTTGGGCAGTACCAAAATAAATGCAATATGTTGTGATCTCATTTTGGGCTCCTATATATAGGTTAGAGTAGAACTGAGGGCAAAGGATATGGGATAAAATGAGAAGCTATAGGGAAAATGTTGAAGAACACATTAAAAACTTGGGGAACATGTTGGGAACAAAAAAAATCCAATTGAACCCATGTTTGATTGGTCTTGGTCAGATATCTATTATAACCCTTCATTCATTCAGGAAAAAGTGGAAACTTATGGTGGATAAGCTTCATGTACCTTTGATGTTTTCTTTTTGATAAAAGGACGAGACATCCTCAACAAATAACCCTATGACCTTTAAAGTTAGGCAATCACAAGAACACCACATTCTTAATTTAAAAGTTGTTTAGGGGTAGAATAGCCCATAACTAGACATGAACTCATCACTAAACATTTTTTCAACATTTTCATCGTTTCTTAACCAAATTTAACGATTTTTGTGTCATTGGATGCACAAACTAGAAGGTTACAAATCCAAAGTAAAAGAGCATTGCAAAAACATAAGAAGAGGATGAGTGATAGTTTGTTTCAAATTTTTTGAAAAAATAGTTTTAGACCCCTCTTTAATTTCAGCCTCATATTTTTCTCGTCTTTAGTATGTTTAGTAGTGTGATTTCAAACCTAATGTGTGTGTGAACTAGGGATTTACAAAACTTCTTTGTGATCCAAAGGCAAAAATGCAATGATAAAAAATTTAACCTCAAAATTTTAATTTGTTTTAATTCACTTGTCACCAAACACCCCATTCCTTTATCAAATTGAACGATTTTTGTGTTGTTAAAACATTATGTCGAAGACTACAAATGTTCTTTGAGTTTTAAAAATAGAGGAACAATGTGTGAGGATTCAACATCCTTTGAATTTTTAATCAATGTTCACTTATTAACCTATTTAATTTAAGAGCGTCACCTAACCCTAAAGCATCTTCATCAACACCCCTTATTTGGGCATTTAAGAACATCTTCACACCAAACTTACAAGATACCTAGTACAACCAAGTAACCAAGGGCTTTGCAAGTCATAGCCAATAGTGGGAACATTGTGCTCCACCACACTAGGGGACAAAGCTCATCAAGTGGCCTCATTACATTGTTGGTTGGAACTCCACATACAATATAAAATAACATGAATTGACATGCACAAATCACATGCAAAAACAATCTAAAGAATAACAAAATAATAGGTGAAAACAAAACTTGCTAAAAGAATCAAACTTTGATGTTTTATTGATTATGCTATTTGAATGATTAATAACCCAACCTCTCTCCAACGAGTTTTAGAATGTTACAATTGATGCACTGACAATGATGAACAAAAAAAATCCATTGTTGTTCATCGTTGCAAAATAATATATTATTTATCATTATTTCCTAATTACAAGGCATCATTGAATATGTTTTGTCACGCAAATGAATGAATGATGCATCTAAAATTTCTTACAATAGTCGAATCAAAATTCAATTCATGTAATCTTTTTCTATTGTTTTTCTAATTTTGTGTATATTCATGTAATATAATTTGTTGAAAATTTGTTTGGAAAAAGCACATCAAGTTTGGGATAAGATCCTAATGAAATTTAGAAAGGAACATGCTTGCAAAAAAAATCTCAAAACTTCACAACATTAAAGAGAAGTTTTTTTACACAATGTTGCATTCTTATTTTGTGGGGACAAAGGAAGAAGAGTAAGCATGATTGAACATTGGACCACATTCACTAGAATTTGGAACTCCACAACAAAACAAGGAACGAAGCACTCAACAAGAAATCTTTTCAATGAAACATAGGGATTGTTGAAAAAAATTATGAGAAACAAAAGAAGCATGTATAGTAATATTTTCAAGGAAACATTACCATCCTTTTAAAAAAAAACCTTGAAAGCATCACCTTGTGATGTTTTACATAACCATGAAAACCACTAGAAAAAAAGAAGTGTTTAAAAAAAACAAAATAAAATAAAAATTTCTCCCACTCATGATGTTGGGGCATTTAATGATGTCGATACAAGGAGAACATATGTTAAAACAAGGTGCAAATTTTGACAAGGCTGGTGAAAATTCAATGATGTGACATTGTGATGGAAACCACAAAGTCTTCATTTATTTGCAATGGTTGTTATTGTAAATGCAAGGGCTTTGTGATGGAAATGATTTTAAGTGTTTACCACATCCAACATACAATGTGAATTATTTATTTCCCTAGCCATAAACATAAATAATTAAACTATATAAAGTGAGAAACTAATTAAAAATATCACACATGCTAATCATTATGGTCCACCAATTAAAAAATAGTCATTTTTAATGTTTGACTAGTACATAAGTTGTAGAGTTTATTTTGGCAAATTATTGCCAAAATTCCCCATTGACCAAAGGCCAACCACATCAACAAAGGAAAAAAATTGAAAAATCTAGCCTTATCACAAAAAAATTAACATGCCATCATGACCAATGCCAAATATATAGTTGCCTTCAACCCATAAGCTTTCATCAAAAAGTTATATTCTATAATGAAGATGAAAAAAGGATTTTTTTTTGAGTTGTTAGATTGCCTATTAAGGTGTATTTCAATCATTTAATGCCAAATCATTCAACAACATTGGGATACTTCCTACTATTGTTAAACCTTTCACTTAAATGTAATTCACCAACCCCACCCTAAACAACGAACATTAATTGTTTATTCACAAATCTCAATTCCTTTTGTCCACCTCTTGCAAGTGTGACTTGCTTTAGATTCATAATAGTTGTGCAATGTGTTTGACAATGGAAGAGGAACATTGTAAACTTGCAATGTAACTATTGTGCACTCTGTAAAATTATCAATATGCTTACAACTTGTCTTGATTTTTGAATGTTCACTATTCAACATTAATGATGAAAGAGGAATGTTGAAGTTGTAATGAACATGTTTAGGGTGTAAGGCTTCTTTCAAGTGCAAATCTTCAAAATGTTTCACGACATTTTCTCAAGCTACAGATTTCTCGATGTTTTTTGAGTCTCATTATTATTTTGTCACAATTCATGATGCACATATGTGCAAGTGTGTTGCATTTTGATTGTTGAATCAAAGGTTGCTAATCAATTTTACAAGGTAAGATTCTAAACTCAACATTGGAATTTGCTTATGTGAATCTACAAGTTCGAACCTTAAGGTGCATATGCATTGTCTAATGTGCACATTCTACAATTTGCACCACAACAATCCCAACTCCCAACTCTTAGTATTTCCAATTTAGGTACAAAATTCATGATTTTAACCTTTGGGCTTCAATCAAATGTTTCTTGTGTTGTGTATTTTCTTTTGAAACACAAGGTTTTTTATAAAAAAATTTATACATGTTCATTGCAAGGATTCAAGAGTCAAACAAGTTTGGGGTTTATAACTTTTTAGTTGTTGGTCAAATTTTAATTCAAATATAAGATTCATGATCTATGGATTTGTTGGGTTTCAATAAAATGTTTTATTATGTTTTTCATTTTCCAATGAAACACACAATTTTTGTTTTCTTAATGTTTTTAATAGGGATTCAAGAATTGAGCAAGTTTAAAGCCTTTAAAACATTAATTGCTAGTCAATTTTTAGAAATCAATTATTATTAATTGAGTTTTAAAAGTCAATCCAAGGTTAACATTCTTTAACACTTGTTGGTCATTTTTATAAGTTAGCATGACTTGACATTTATTATTAAGGACACGAAAAAGCACAAGAACAAAGGCTAAAGGAAAGGTCTAAGTATAACTTTCAAACAAGGAACAAAACAAAACTATGTGATGCGAAAACAAAAACACAAGAACTATGAACAAAAACACTAAATGTGCAAAACAAACATGAAAACAAATATTTATTATGTTAACATATGCAAACATAAACATGAAAAAAAAATTGACAAGGTTATGGTGCAAGATTATGGTTAAGATTAATGTTAAACATACTAAAGCAAATGAAGGGTCCTACTTCTATTTATACCTCTTCAAGGACCTAGCTCAAAAAAGCTTTCAAGGAGGCTTTTATGTGTGCATCAAATAAAAAAGCTTTTTGAAAACCTTCTTAACCAAAAATCAACTATGAATTAAATGAAATTTAATTGAAAGTTAATTGGGACTTAACTAAAAGTGAACTAGGAATTAACTAAAGTTAATTAAGAATTAACTACGAGTTTAACTAGGACTTAATTCAAAGTTGACTAGGAGTTAACTAGGATTTAATTAGAAGTTAACTCATATTTAACTAAAATTTAACTAAAATTTAACTAAAAGTTAACTAAGAATTAACTAAAAATGAATTTAGACTTAAACAGAAGTTAATTAAAAGTGAATTGAAACTAAACTAAGAGTTATGTATAAGTTCAATACAAATCATGGATGAACATTCAAATGAATGAATTCTATGACATTGGCATCCATGACATCACTTCCCCTTCTAACAATGAATTCCACAAGGAGAGAACTTGGGTTTGTTTGGATATTGTCAATGAAACTCATGTACTTTCTCCATGTCATTCAATAGGTTCTTAACTGGTTCCCAAGTGCATTCATTCACATCATAATCATGCCAATGAACAAGATATTAAAGTTGACAATTCAAAATCCTTGAACCTAAAATGTCTTCCACTTCATATTTTTGTTCACAATCAACTTCGATAGGTGGAGGGGGATCATGGATTCTTCCTATAATGGTAGACACGTGGTAAGGTTCTAACAAGAAACATGAAACACAAGATGGATTCTCATATAACTTGAAATCTTGAATTGGAAAGCCATGGCATTGATTTGTCTCACAATGAGGAATGGACCTAACCTCTAATGATCCAACTTTTTTTATGGCCTTGTTGTCTTGATATGTTGTTAAAGCTAAATATGGTCCTCAATCTTGAAATTGGGTTGTTCCTTCTAATGTTCATCAACATTCTTCCTATATTGCCTTTACGTTTTTTCAAGGTTAAATATAAGTTGAATTCAAGCATTCGCTAACCACATGGTTCGAATATCCTCGGTTATTGGATTCATGATTTTGTGCACACCTAGAATGTCAAATTTTGGGTGCAAACTATGATTTGCAAAGAAAGGTGTTTATTGGGTTGATGAATGCATTATGTTGTTATAGATGAACTTTGTCATGACCAAAAGTTCTGATCAATTATTTTGATGATAATTGGTTGTGCACCATAAATATTATTCCAAGACTTGATTGACTTGTTCTGTTTGCCCATCCGTTTGGGGGTGGAAAATTAATGACAACTTCACTTTCACACCTAAAAGTTTAAAAAGTTGTTTCCAAAATTTAGATGCAAATTGAAACCCATGATAAAAAATGATATCTTTAGAAAGACCATGATATAGAAAAACATGATCAAGGAATAACTTGGTTGTTCTTTCACTAATAATTGTTTTGGTACACATAATGAAATGAACCATCTTTGTCAAACAGTCCACCACCACCAAGATGGAGTCATAAAAACTAGAAGGTGTAAGGTTTGTGATGAAATCCATGGAAATTGAAAACCATGGGAATGTAGTGATCGACAATGGTTGAAGGAGACCATGATGGCAATGATGAAAATTCTTTGCTCAAGCACAAACATCGCAAGATTCGACAAATTCTTTCACATATGTTCAAAACTATGGCCACCAATAATTTTGAAACACTAACTCCATGGTCTTGTTGAATCCAAAATGGCTTATAGCCAAAACATCGTGCTTAGCATGGAAAACTTGAAGTTACACAAGGCCATTAAGAGCATACAAAAAACCATCACAATAAAGTAGACCATCTTGAAATTTGAATTTAACATGATCATTGGGAAAATCCTAGATTTGATGATGAGTCCTTAATTGGCCTTGGATGCCAATAGCAAAAGGGACCTTCAAATCTTCACAAATTTGACAAAAAAAGGTTATGTCATCAAGAATTACTAACAATGCTTAAAGTCAAATATGTTCAAGTTTAATAATGACATCACATTATTGCTTATAAGCTTCATCTCCCTCTTTAGGCATGAGGTGCGAATGATGAGACAATGCATCAGATTTCCCTTATTAGCATCCAAGGCAATATGTGATGACAAATTAAATTCAAGACAAAAACATTGCCCACCAAACTTGACATCGATTCAAAACATGAATTGTCAAGAAATTATATAAATTCTTGTGGTTTAAATACATAGTGGTTTCATGTTGACCTCCTTTAAGTAAATGACACCACTCCTTGAAGGCATCCATGATGGCTAGAAGTTCTTTATCATGAATCTTGTAATTAATTTTCACAAAAGAAAATTTATGAGAGTGAAAACTAATAGGATGAAAAAGATTGTCTTTTCCAAGTTGTGAAAGTATGGCACCTACTACAAAGTTGGAAATGTTTGTTTCCAAAACAAAAGGTTTGGAAAGGTCTACATGAATAAAAAATGGGGCAATTGTGAAAAAGCCTTCAATGATTGAAAGGCATTATAAGGTTCAACTTCCCAAAAAAAGGGTTGATCTTCTTAGTCAACTAACTAAAAAGGGCCATTATTGAACAATAATGGGCAATGAAACATTGATAAAAGTTGACAAATCCAAAAAAACATTAGACATTTCGAATAGAAACTGGAGTAGCCCAATCATTCATGGTTTGAACTTTATGAGGATCCATGCTCATGCCTTTTCCAAAGATGATGTAACCCAAGAATTCCACTTAAAATTGATAGAATTCACACTTCTTTAAATTGGCGTAAAGTCCAATCCCTTGAAGTTTTTCCAAAACCAAATGTACATGGCATTCATGGTTCTCTGTGTTCTTTGAGAAAATGAAGATGTCATCAATGTAACATACCATAAAATCATCCAAGTACTCACAAAAAACAATGTTCATTAGATGTTGAAAAATAACAAGCACATTAATAAGGCCAAATGGCATCATAACATATTCAAAATGGTCATAACAAATTTTAAATGTCATCTTCCATTCATCACGTTTTCAAATGTGCACCAAGTTGTATGCTCCACATATATCAATTTTGGTGTACACCTCGGCATGATTAAGATGGTCTAACAAAACTAAGATCAAAGGCAAAGGGTATTGATTTTTTATGGTCAATTAATTTCATCCACAATAATCGACACACATTAAAAAAGAACCATCTTTTTTTTTAACAAAAAAAAAATTTTTAACAAAAAAAAAAGGGGCATCGGTTGGAGACTTTGAATGTTGAATGAACCCCCTTTCGAGGTTCTCATCATGGTATTCATGAATTAACATATGGTGAACTAACATCCGTGGAAAAAGCCAATGAAGGCTTGCTAAAATTTGAGTTACATTATTTCATCGCTTTTTTGTTCCAAAAGGGGACATGAGAAAGTCCTCTTGCTTGGTGGAAGATGTATGAATCCTAATTTTGAAATTTTGAAATTTTGGCATGATAAATTCTTGGAATTTTTCAAAAACCAAATTGAAATTGAATGCATTCTTAATGTTGTTAATGTTTTGATTAACTTAAGGCAATGTTGGTTGAGTTTTGATAATTTGGATGCCTTAGTGACAATCTACAAAAATTAGTATGACAATGTGAAAACAATTTAGAAATTCATTAAAAAGGGAATCCCTCAAACAAAATTATGTAAAAGACAAATTGGTTGATGAATATGAGAAATTGCTTTGAAAATAAAACTACTTTGAAAATGAGTAACAATTTTGTGTTTTCATGTCCATTTAGGTTTGAATGCTTCTATTAGTTATTTATTACTTCCTTTGATCATCAAGTGATGATTTTTTTAAAAACTTGGGACCTAGTTTTGCAGATTGATTTTTTAATGACATTATTTGTTGATCAAATTTGTTGTAATGTTTATGTTAGTACAATATTATTTTGTGTGATTCCTCAAGTGATGAATTTTTTTCAACTTGGGAATTACATCTATAGATTAATTATGTAATGTGATTATGCTTGGCAACTTTACTCAAATGATACATTTGAGATGAATTCAAGGGACCTTTGTAGATAAATGTTGTAATGTGATTGCGATCAATCATCATTCATGTAGATGAATTTTTTGTTTGTGTTGGTTATGGGTTACATTAATAAAATGATTTTTTCCCTTTTACTTGTGCAAAAAGTTGCATTTTTTTTGTGGCATCACACATTTTAATACCATGATACTCATGTCATTGTGTGAAATTTTGAAACTTCTTATGAGTTTTCAATTTTTCCTATACTGCCATGGTGTATAAATTTCAAAAAATATCAAATGCATGTATCAAATTGGAATGTTAAAAACCCAATGCCAATCCAAGAATGGTCGTTTCCTTTTACAACCCATCTCAGAGGTTAATGTTGCATGGGCATATTTACTAACACAAATTAAGTTTGACACCAATTGAAAGTTATTCATCCAAAATAAAGTGTACAAATGATTTTAGTATTGTGCCTGGAGATGTTCCCAAGCAAGTTCAAACTAGCAACAATTAAATTGTAACAAAAAAAAGTTCCATGAAATTCACAGAAAAAATAACCTCACAATTCTCCATGGAATTACCTCAAAATTATGTACCAAATGGAAAGTACATCAGTCCGCAGTCTCTCCATTATTGGCAAGCCAATAAACCAGATTTCTTACAACATACCATATATCATAGTACCTTAACAGATTCAACATTAATTAATTAATTTTTAAATTATCAAAATTTTAACAAAATTATTGCACCAAATGTTGAAAATTTTAAATTTTGGTAATGGCAGGCATGTCCAAATTTCATTCACTTTCAAATTAGGCATGTCATATAATGCAAACTAAAGAAATGAAACGTTAGGTACCCATTTAGTAAGGTATTTCGATCTTGAGAATCATTTTCTTCTAATTCCTCTAGAAAATGGTTAATCATCATTTTTATTAACTTCATTTAAGCTATAACTTGAAAGGTTTTTGGAGAAATTTTCAATAGGTAGTGCAAGGGTAATTTTGTTTCTTTTCTAAAAAAGAGCAATCAAATCATGAAAAAGAGACTATATATTGCTCAACAAGCTAGAAATTACTACCAGATTAGTTATCACTCCATAGAATCCTGGGACAGATTCCATCGCAATGGCACATTGGACGTATTGACAAATAAGAATTCATGTAAAAGCACATGCAAACAAGAATCAAGAAATGTAACAAGTGATTGATGTGTATTGAAATTGGTGAAAAAGATGATTTTTTTCATGTTGAAAATATAAATATTCTTATAATATGAGCTGAAATTTTAAATGAATAAATATATTCAATGTGCTAAAATGCGATTAAAAATCAAATTATTCAGTGCCAAGGTGCTGAATCCTTTGGGGGTAACTAGGGAAACACCCAGTTCCAGCAGGCCTACTACTCCAAGATAGATTTTGTCGCTTGATTTCTTCAACCTGCAGAAAATTATTGCTTAGACTTTGGTACCCACTCTCTCAGCCCTAAGCTTGCCTTCTCTGTTCCTATTAGGTGTTGTGGAGGAGCACCATTTGACCATAGACAATAATGGCTTCTGCTAACACTTGACATCCGTCCCAGTGAACTTACAAGAAAATAAAGGGACTTGTAACTTGCAGTGCATTTCGAGCAAGGACAGTATGGTCATGAAAGGCACCCGCACAAGAAGTTTTAATACTTTAATTAGATACACAAAACAACAAACTTGCTCATGAAACCAAAACCCCTCCATCACTCTGCCTCTCTGACTCAATGAAACATTGCCTTTTAGGCACCCTAAAATGTGGGTTCCCCAAAAGAAAAGCCAATAATTTTGTAGGTTGTCAGTTGACATAGATGAGTAGAGGGCATAGATTCCATGGGAGGAAAAACAAAGTGATAGTGTGCAATAACCTTGTCTCTAAATAAATAGTTATGCATTTGATGCCCTATTATGCCAAACTTGGCCGTTCTCGGCCCCTATCGCCTGACCTTGTGAATAAGTTTATTGAATTGTTATTTCATTGGTGATAATGGAGAAAACAAATTTCAGACAAATTTCATAAAATCCAGCAACCCCATTGGCCTGAAAAAAAATAAAAAATCTTTATGCCTACACACACAACCCTATTTTGCTGATCATTGAAAATATTGCTCCCTTTCTGCCATTTCCGTCGATTTTCTCTGAAAATTCTGGCAAACAAACCAAAGTTCCCTATTAAACATTTAACTATTAGGCCACTCAATATAACAGAGAAAACAAATTCAGACCACCAAATCCTTCAATTTAATTGCTCATAACAATTTTTTCTTCACACTTTCATACAACACCTTCTGTATATTAATACACTATTAATACAACCCTTGTCTGTATATGGAGAGGGTTAAAATATCGTAAATCACAGCTGTTCTTTTCACAGTGTACTCAGAGGGCACCTTATAACCACGAAAGTTCCTCTGCTGAGGGGAACTTTTCAGATTTAGAATATTCAGTAGCTGTGCTTTACACGCAATAAAGCCCTGGGGGAGAGCATTCTAAGAATAATGGGCCACCTCAGCTCCCCTTCATGTGATCCCCCCTTATTCTGAGAAAGCCCTTCCCCTAGGGCATTACCTTTCCAAAGATGAACTAAACCCAAAAGGTCAATCCATCCCTTTTTCACATCCATCAAGGATACAATTCCAGTTCATAAGAAGGAAAGCAAGAGTGGCCAGATCCCAGCGCCGCCATCTAACTAGCTAACCAGCCAGCCAGCCAGCCAGCCAGCCAGCCAGCCCTGTGCAAAGCTGAGAATGACCTAATTTGGGGCATACGGCCGGAGGAGGCGAGCAAACGAACGAACGAAAAAGGAGTGATTTAAATTTTTCAAAAAACCCAAAATTTCGTGCATGTCACTAACAGTAGACAAGTTGCACTGTTGGTATTAATGGTAGGAGGTGCGGCTACCGTTGGATGAGCGATCGGCGTGATGAAGTGTCGCCACGTGTTGATTCTCCGTCGTCACTTGGGACGCAGCCAATTGTATTCCTCGTTACCTCGTGTTTTTTTTTCTCTCCTGTCAGCGAGTTTTTCTTGTCACGCACAGTTGCGTCCGAAGCGGCCCCTGTGCAAACAAAGCCAAGCCAAGCCAAGCCAAGCAAACAACGAACCCAAAAACGCAGCTTGGGATCAAGCAACGACCTCGAGACTTTCAGGTAGGTTGAACTCTTTGGAGTACTTAACAATTATTGTAAGTTCGATGTGACGAGATGATTCGCAATGAGCAAGTTTGTGAAAGGAGAGACCTTTTTTTGGGGGAGCTCGTGGTGGTGGTAATGGGTATGGTGATGTTTCTCTTGGACTTCACGACCGTGACCGTTGTGCTCTGTCATAATCGCAAGGGTATGGATGCTTCTGATAGGCGGCGTGTCTGAGGAGGCGCTGATCGTGGTCTTGGTGTTGTTGTTGTTGTTTCCCCTCCGCAGCTTCGGTCGGTAGTGAGGGTTTAAGTGTCTGGGTTTTTGTTGTCGACAATTTTGTTCTTGGTCGTGGCCCGTTATTTTTCCCTGCTTTCTTGTTTTCTTTCTTTCGTTTCGTTTCTTTGTTTTGTTTTGTTTTGTGGGTTTTTGTGATCGTTGCTGGGTGGCACAACTTCGAGATGCTCCTGGACAGATCATGGTTTTGATCTCATCCTGCTATTTGCTTCGGGTTGTGAAGCGTGTGAAGTTTGTGAGAGGAGTTTCTTGGGCTGACAATGTGATTCTTGGGGGTGCAAATTGTGAGCAAATTTTTTGTTTTTTAAACTTGTTTTTGGACGAAATTTCACTCTGTGACTATTTCGTGTGACTATTGTCGCGAGTATCGTGGACACTTTCTTCTCGTAGCCAACAAAAAACGGTTTTGTGCTATGGTTGTCATTACCGACTGTTGGACTTGTACTACTTTCTCAGACTTCCGTTTGTAAGAGCTCTTGGAGAACACAATTTCGAAGGTTTTGGGTTTTTGTGGAGGCTTGTGGGGTGTGGGGAGGAGAGGAGAGGAGCTTCTTGCGGTGGATGTGGGGGTGTCTGTACAGTTTTTTTCTCTGTTTCATGCGAACTGCGAGGCCCATCTAGCTAGCTGAAAGAAGGCTGAACTTCTTTGGGGGTTGGTAGTTATGCAGCTGTGAGAGAATGAGCACTTGCAGAAATGAAGCTGGGAAAAGGAGGGCACTATGTGCTTGGGATGCCCCTGCACTGTGCACTTCTTCCAGTGGTTGGCTTTCTTTTTGGTTTCATTAGTGGCCTCGGCTTCAACCAGGTAATTGTTCTCAAACACTGTTGTCGTCATTGTTCCATCGATTTTGAAACTCTTGTTCTCTCTTTTGCAACACTGCGTTTTTAGATGCAGAATAAGGAAGGTGCACTTGTTGTCTGTTGTGTGAGTTGCATGATGATGAGTAAACTAAAGGGAAATCGTTCTTGTAATCATTTACTTCTTGGAAAATTGTCTTTGGAAATTGCAGCAAGCATGCAAAATGGGTCCGTGGTATGTAATTCAAGATCAACGAGTTTGGCAAGCTTCAGATGGAACTCCAAAGTTCATGCAAGAAGATCAAAGCAGCTTCCAGCATGTGGCCAATCGCAAACTACAACCTCTCCAAGCTACCACAACATGTAGTCCATGTCCAAAATGCTCACACATCTCCTCCTCTCAGCTTGCTCAAGATGCTAGAAGCAAGGATGAGTGGGAGTTGCAGTCTCAAGCGCGCATGGATGGTGCAAAAAGGACCAAATCAAATGGCCTGGGCACTCAAACACCATCTCTTGTGGACAGACTACCCCAGACTTTCATACACAAGACCACAGACTATTATCCCCGACGTCTTACTGGTGCTCTTAAAGAGGTTTGTGTCTCAAAGTTAATCCTTGCTGACTGGTGATTCCATTGATTTTGTTAGTCAGTTTGTTAATCTGTTGGCTTCAAATGTTGCAGGATTTGCCAGTCAAGCCAAAGAATTTACTTGCATTGGCAGTGGGTATCAAGCAGAATGCCAGTGTCAATGCCATCATTCAGAAGGTATCACAATCCCAGTTCCCAAAATGAAACCCTTTTTCACTGGTGATTGACCCTGGCATCAACCTATGACCACTGCTCAGAGCAGATGAAATCAGTGGGAAAGTTGTATTGACTAGTTACTACCCCATGTGCTGTAGTAGTGGTCACTAAATCTGCCAGAGATTGTTGCTATGGTTCATTCCACTTTTTATGATTGGATTCCAACCTTCATTTTAGGTTATCTCATCGTTTCTATTCAGGTGGACTTCAAATATAAGCTTTGCAATTCTCATGAAGATGTTCTCAATTGATGTTGCAAGAAGTTTGCCATGCTCCTGGTTCATGAAATTTTTTGATGTCTTCTTTCCATGGGCATCTTTCTGTTCTTTGCAGTTTCCTGCTGAGCACTTCACCATAATCTTGTTCCATTATGACAATTCTGTTAATGAGTGGAGTCAATTTGACTGGAATGATCGTGTTATCCACATCCAACATACTGGCCAATCCAAGTGGTATGATTATGTGCCCCTCCATACATGCAAACATCTCATGATTGCAAGGTTGGCATCATGTAAAGACCCTTTGTATTGCTCCTAAATAGTTTCCTCCTCTTTTCTGCAGGTGGTTCGCAAAACGGTTTTTGCATCCAGATGTGGTACATCCATACAAGTACATCTTTGTGTGGGATGAAGACTTGGGCGTGCAAAATTTTGACCCTCTTCTGTAAGTTCATATCTGATTGCAGTTGCCAATGCATTCTTCAATTGTACTGGGGTGAAAAAGAATCAGACAATGTGGGAGAGGTGAAAATATGGGTCAAGGACAGAATGTGTGTTTTTTTGGGGGGGTGGGGGGCGGGGGGCAGATATATAGACATCATAAAGAAACATGATCTGCAAATCTCTCAGCCAGCTGTTGATGGAGCACAAAGCTGGCCAATTACGGGGCGTCAGTTTTGGACAGGCAACGAGGTGCACAAGCAAGCTCTGTGGGCAGGTCCAAATGACAACTGCACCAAGACCACTGTTGTACCTCCCTGTGCAGGGTATGCTTTCTGTTTCACAGTATTTCTCTCTGTTAAGACTGTTTTAAATTATCCTTGTGTGTCAAGTGCAATGAGTATCTCAACAGAGTTGAGAAGTGCTGTGGCAAGCTGTTGGGAATTGGAAAAATTGGAATGTATCCCAGCATGTTGCCAATTTCCACCATGTTCCCAGTTACAGTCATATGCAGCAGTATTGTTGACAATGTGGTGTAATGATATGGTCACTGATGTCATCATCTGGCTAGTAGAATGGATGAGAAGATAAAAATTGTGCGTTTGTGTTGTTCTGCTTCAGATTTGTGGAAATACAAGTGCCAGTATTTGTCAATACAGCATGGCGTTGTGTCTGGCATCTTATACAGGTGCCTCTGGAGGAAACATTTTCTAAATTCTTTCTGATGGCCTACTTTTGGTTTGTTTCTTTAGAGGATGTGTCTGTACACTGGGTGGTAAACTAAAAGTAGCTCAAATTTGTGCAGAATGATTTGGTGATTGCTTGGGGTCTCGATTTCCAGCTACAAGCATGCATCAATGGCCCTCCTCATGAGCACATAGGTGTAGTAGACACACAGTGGGTGGTACATGAAAAAGTGCTATCACTAGGCTCAGAGGTTGGCATCTCTAATCTATGCCAACAAGCTTCGTTCTGGCATACAGGACCATATCATGTTGACCCATGTTTATTGTATGGCTCTTAGAAGTTGTCTAGAGTTACTCTTATTCTAAGAGATGTTGGGTGCATGGCAGGGTGTGGAAACAAGTGACCCAGAAAAGACAAGAGGAGAGGTACACCTTGGGTGAACTCATTAACTGATCTTGGTGTATTGGTGAGAATGCAGAAGTTTCATATGTATGAAACCATTTCTCACATGATGTGGATTTGGTTTGCAGGTCATATTACGAAGCTTCACTGAGTGGACTGAAAACAAAGAGAGGTGGCAAGCAGCGGCAGATATTCAAAACTCAAAAACACTGGTATAGTTTAATAACCAGATATCCTATTCTTTCTGCTATTGGGACCAAATCACTACCATCATAAATGTGGTTCAGGTCACAAAGATGTGCCTACCTGAACATAAAACATTGGCATCTGCAAGAAGTGTGAAATGCAAACAGCCAGTACCACTAAATTAGAATAGTTCTAATTTATAGTTGCATGTTCATAATCCACTTTGAAACTATTCACTGCAGTTTAAATGACCTGTGTGCTCTATGATTTCATCTGCGAAATGTACTGTATGTTCTGTAATCAACTGCCATTATGCACAGTTCTCAAACAAAGGAAAGCAATAATGCAATTGTTTGAGACAGTTCATCAAGGAAAATGTCAATTTCTACACTAGCAATTAATCGCTGATATGAAGTTGAGAAGAGATATGAAGGTCAGCTCTGAATTGATTTGTCCATTGTCCCAGCTTTGCTTACCATTGTCTGGCATTTATAGTTTTCCAGAATTCAAGTAGTGTTGGCTTTATTGATGGGCTTGATCAATCATGAAAAGTGCCATCAGGATGGGCCCATGGAATTAGAGCCTCTTGCACTGAGGACCTAACAATAGAATAACTTTCCCATGCAAAAATTCTGGTTAGATTTGGTGATCATATGGTTGTGATGTGTTGGAGCGAATATGGCTATCAATGTAAAAGTTTCAATTTGAAACGGCAAAAGTGAAATAGGGTTGGTAGCCATCAAAATATTATCATGTTTGATTTCCAAAAACATGTGCAAATGATATCATAATTCATGTCCATGTATATGGATGACACACAAATCACATGTTATTTGTGAGCATTAAAACTAACATAATCCTCACAACATAAAAAGGAATGTCTTTTTTTAGTCAGCATTTTGAAATCAACATCACATCAATGAGATTGTATCAATCTCACAACAAAACTGCAATTCAACTATACTTTATAGCAAGATAACTAAGAATGGAGGAAGCTCATGCTTAAGTTTTCCTTTCTTTAAAACAAAGACAAAATAAAAGTCAGAAATTTAGATTGGTCAACTTAAACATAAACTCGATGTAGTCATCTACAAGAACATCTACAAGAACAAGAACAAAATGGTATTAACACATCCACATTGTTTTTTGTTAGGAAGTGAATGGTGTATACTACTATAGCTCTTGGTATTAACACATCCACATTGTTTTTTGTTAGGAAGTGAATGGTGTATACTACTATAGCTACTACAAAGGGATGATGACGTACCTAAACATAACTCAAAATGTTCTACTGTGCACAACGGTCATGACAAGCTAGAACTAAATCTAACCTTCACACAAAAAATAATTTTGGATACTAACATGAAATATAGAAGAAATATCCAAATAAAATTTTATTCATAACATGGAAGAATTTGGAACATAAGATGAACAAAAGTAGGATGCAAAATTGTACCTGTTTGGGGATTAGATCTGGTTCAAAGCACAGCACCTGCCGATATAAGATGCCATAGGCACTCTAGTTGTAGGATTGGGAGAATTATTTCTCTTTATTGGCTCCTTGAGACCCATAAGCATATATGCTATGTTTAACACCAAATATCTTATGATACATCCTCAGCATTCTTCAACTCAGCAGACAACTAATAATCTTTGATTGAATTCCAGGTTTTAAATATGGTACAGGACAAACAATTCATGATAGTCAAACTATTTGGCAAAAGAAGGAATGAATATAACTGCCAGGAGACAATTCATTTCTTACCTTTATTGTCAGTCATGTTGAAGGTTTTCACCTTTGCTGGTTAGCACTCCCTTTGGCAATGCAGGATCGAGAACCCGATTCTCCATCTTGAGATGCAAATAACAATTCACCTCAAAAGCATTCCAGTAACTTGGGTATCATTGTCTCTAGGTTCATCAGCCTCCAAGCTGTAGAGTTTCTTCAAGCCTTCCTCAGGAGCATATTTGTTCTTGTTGTTGTACACTTCAAAGGAAATGTTGGGGTTGCTGTGGCCCTCTATGCATGCCACAACAACTGAAGCAACATCAACCCAGGAGACACTTCCATTGCCTAGGTCCCCTGAATACAATGAGAGAGAGCAAGCCACACAAAGAAAAGTTCACCTTCAATTCAATTCCATAGTCTAGAGCCAGGGCTAGCATCCAAACTCAAAGCTTATGTGCAGCAATGACATTACAACAATCCTAGACACCACAAATCTGAGAGTGTTCAATAGTTGGCAGGGGGAGTGGGGGGGTGGGAAAGAAGAGCCATTGATAGAGCCATGCATTGTTCCCTTTAGAAAAATCAGAGAAGGAAGAAAAGAGGAATTTATGGTGGAAAGAACTATTGGAGTTTTTAGAAACAAGTAGTAGTTGAAGGAAAAGAGGAGGAAAATAAGATCTAGTGCTTAAGCAACCACCACTTATCTCAGTACTAATTGGCTACTAAGGAAAGAAGAAATCTAGAAATTGCATGGATGGAAGGTGTAAATGTGTGTGTTGTAGGGAGTAAGGAGTGTGTAAGAATGACAATTGGACTTGCAATAGCAAAGTGATGTGGTTATGTGTTAGAATGATCCTAGTAAGAAAAGCAACTTGTATTTAATCATGGTTTAAAGTTATGGAGTTGTAATGTGTAACCTACCACTAATTGGAGGAATTTTGTTGTTTGCCTATGATTTCACTATTACAATAACATAGCCTCATTGCATATGACAAACCTAAGTTGTGAATCTTTGTTTTTTACTTTTGCTTTTATGTGTTCCAATATAGTTTTAAATGGAATCCTAGCTAATATTATAGGTATGGAGTTGTACTAGTAGCTTTGTCTTATGCAATAAAAAAATGTTAGCATGTTTCACTTCCCCAAAAAAACTAATATTGCAAAGCTTTTTTAGACGATTTCAACTTTATGAAGTCTTGAAAAATAACTCTCACCTAACATTTTTCCAACCTTTAGCATTTTAAGTTAGAAGACTATAATGACATCACTTGGTGAAATTGCATACCAACTTGAATAGTTTTTCTGTTCAACAAATTAGTATATTACTAGATTTAATTTTAGCCCTTTTAAATGTATCAAGAGGCTAGCAAATAAAATAAAATTAGTCAACCAATGATTTAGTAAGAAGCAAGTAAACCTTTATATTTGAATCATGCATGCTCTCAACTTTTGACTATTCAACAATTTCATTCATGAAAGAAAAGAAAGCTTATAGAAGGAATATTAATATAGTAGTTCATGTGGTGGAATGCAATTCACTAAAGTTGATGAATTACTAGATTGCTCCAACACTTGAAACCATTTTGTGCACCATTATCATTCAACATGGTTGCACTCAAACACACTGTAAACTCATTATCACATTGTATGTAGAATTTTGAAGCACAATAAAACATGTACCATTATCACTATTTGAGGTATGATGATTACATGGTCCAATTGGTGATGCAATAACACATTTTCTTTTAATCAAATAGAATGTAAGAAATTGATTGGATTGGATTATATCCATCGTTGATTTGGTGGGCACCTTAAATGCAATGTGGAAAGTGGGCCAATGTTAGACATGGGAATTGAAGGCATGCTCTTAAATTCAATTGATTATTGTGGAGTTTGAAGATTATAACATGTCAATACAAACAAATTTCATTTGTACACAAGCTTACCAATGACATAAATTGTATTTTTCAAGTTTAAAAAGCAATCAAACCATTTATGAGATACAAGATACCATAGAATTTTTACAACTTAGAAAACAAAATTACTCACCTTCCAAAAAATACAAATAGTTTGGCATCTATTTAAGAATTGCTTGAAATCATACAACAAACACTTATATAAATCCATACTAACTCACATATTAATGGCACACGACCTAACTATAAATTTTTTATAATAATATCAAGAAGGTAAGCAAACATTTGTTCCTTTTAATCTTAATATAATACATTAATGAACAAAGGATGGATTGATTTATGAATTAGAATAAAGCTAATGGAGGCCTAATAATTTCCATATATTATTAGGCATAAAGATGAAATGAATTCAATATGCAAATTCATTCTCATAGTTCATTTGTGGTTTCCAAGCTTTGGGTTCATCTAGTGTATTCAATTTATGTGTGAGGCAACCCAATATACAAACATACCTTGAGAGTCAATAGGCATGTTGAATCATGCATGAGCCCTTCCAAAACTTCATACAAATTAGTGTAACCACTTTGTCAAGATCATGAATAAAAAGGCATTTGTCATCACCCTTGTTGCATTTGCCAAACCTTGTGTGAAATTGACAAAATGTTTAGTTTTAGGCACAAACAAACTTGTGTGCATTGTGGAGATTCCACCAAACCTCTTCATTGGAAATTGTATGAGTTGTTTGTTTTAGGAACCCTCACAAGTTTTATTTCCACTTCCAACACAAACATACTTGCAAGTGGGAGGTTTTTATCATGTGTTTTCACATTCATACAATGACTCATTGTTGATTATTTGTTAAAGATAAAGAGTTATCTAAACAAAGAACTTATTACACAAGGTAGATAGCAAAGAACAATAATAGGAATCCTTGAAAATATGCCACCTTCCCAATCATAAGTATCAAAGAAAAACATGAAGGAGATACAAGCAAATGTAAAAAGAGGAAATATGTACACAACTCCTTTAATTCAAGACCTTTTCAATGTCAAAAGTGTAGACATATCAATCCACTAAGCAAAACAAAGATGTCATCATTTCCACCATTTCCAACATGCCCTTGAAGATCTGAAAAAAAGTTGTGATAACTAGACAGTGGCAAAACCCCAACATAAAATACTATCCCCAGTATTGATAAAGACTTGTTTGGATGATGGTTGGTTATTGAAGGTGATTGTTCAAGAAGTTCACTAGGAAGTTGGTGTAATGGGTGAAAGGAAACAACACCACACCAATCAAGTGATCCCATATACATGTATTTAACAACTTAGATCAATCAAAGTTTAAGAAAGGCTAATATGTATTCCTATATTAGAAAGACATTGCAATGTGTGTTGTGAAGAATCCATTTTGTATCTAACCAAACCAACCCACATAATCCATTCTTTTGGTAAATCACAATTTGCAAGAAATGAAATGTCCTTGGAGTGGACACAACTAATTACATTACATTTAGAAAATTACATGCATGTAATGAAAGAATAAGTCATTGGACTTTAGGTAGACTACTGTTAACGTAATGAATTAAATACACAATAAATAAGCATGGAGGAAATAAAAAACAAGAATATTAACATTCCAAGTCAAAAAATTAGAAACACTTCTAGGAAACAAGAAATTCCAACTTGATTTTAAATACATGAGGATGCCACCCCAATCCCAACATACATGACAATAACTTTATAATTTGTACAACTTTTTTCAAGGAATTTATTATTAGTTTAAACTTGTATAACAACAATGGTTATAATAGTCATGGCTTCCTTCTTTTACCTTTTTTTTTTTGGCATCAACAATTACATTTAACCTAGGGTACACATTAAATATAAACACATACAAATATTTTTTCAATATACATATCAAGATTGTTGAACACATGACATTTTACATCATTTGCCATGACTCCATATATAAGCTTCAATTAACAAGTTTAAGACAAAAGGCAACCACATGATAACACTACAAGAAATCTTGATTTTTTTAACTAGGAACTTCAGTCAAAAAAACCCCCTATATGGTTTTTTGCCCCCATGTCCAACTTGACCAAAGTGCCATTTCGAACAAGTCAATTTGGACCCAATTGTTTTGACTAGGTCTTTTTGGTTAATTATTTTTTACTGAACCATTGTGACACTAATATAATATATTTTATCAAAATTAATATGAAAAATAAATAATTAATTACCTTACCTACCCTACCTACCTACCTACTTAATTAATAAACCTAATAATTATTGTCAAAATATTACTTATTTATTTAACTACCAACCCTATGTCCTAAGTTAGGCCAAGCCCCCTAGGCTAGGCCAAATAGCCTAAATTAGGTGGTTTAGTAGCTTTTGCAACCTAGGCTACCTAATTAGGTCACCTAAGTAGCCAAAGTAACTTAGGTTGCAAGTGTGAGAACTTGAATTCCTCACCTCCACATTGAGGAGTCAAGTCCTTAATCATTGCACTACCACCCCATAAGGTGATTTTCTTGGACAACATATTTCTAATGAACATGATTTTAAACCAATATATTGTAATCAATTTTCATGAATTGTTTTTTAACATGGATATTGTATCAAATGAAATTGAATTTTTTTACACTACTTACATAAATAGGTAAGTTATAGGTAGGGTAGCCTAGGTAGGTAGGAAATACCTATTAATAAATGCATGTACCTAAATAACGTGTAGGTTTATAATCTACTAAGCCTTATAAGTACCTACTAGGTTTATGTTTATACCTACCTAATAAGTTATTTGTGCCTATGTTATTTAGTAAGTTATGTAGGTATTTACTAACCTATTAATAGACCTAGCTTAGGGTTTAGGGTTAATAGGGTAATAATCTAGCTTATTAGATAGGTCTAGGCTTAGGCTACTTAGCCTAATAACTAGGCTTAAATGGCTTAAGCTAGTAATTTAGTTAATAAGATAGGCTACCTATAGGTAATTAATAAAAATAATTTAAAATGATTGATGAATTACTATAAATTATAAATAAATATTATCAATGATTAATAATTGATTATTTCCTAGGATTAAAATAATAATAAATACTAAATAATGAGTATTTATTATTAATTAATAATTATCAATTAATATTTAAAATTTTATTATTAACTAAAAATTAATTTAAAATAATCACTTATCAATAATTATTTATAATTATATATTGATTAATGATTATAAATTACTACCAAGTGTTAGCCCAAAAATTAGATAAAATTGATAATTTGATAATAATAATTTAAAAATTAACAAGTTGATGGATAAATTAATTATTGGTTATTAATTGACATTTATTTGGTGACTAATTAAATATATAAAATATTAATCATAAATTAATGAATATTATCTATCAATTATTAAATATTAACTAATCAATGTACTAAACTTAAGTACCTACATGTGCCTAAAGGTAGCATGTAAGTAGCTTATTAAATTTTATAAATAACTACTAAGTGTAATATGCCTAACCTAAGGCCTACTATCTATGAACTTAAGTTTAGTTTGTACCCTATGTAAAATAAATTTGTAGGTTAAATAATCAAATTAATATGGTTGATTTGACTAAGTGTCAAATCAAAATGACCAATTTGACTAATTGTAAATCACAATGGCCATTAAATATGGTCAATATGACTAAGCCTTGATCATCTTGATGGACCTTTAGCCTTTTTTATTAGATGTTTGGTTTGTCACATGGTCAAAAAGGTCACTTTATTCAAATGTCTTAGTCAAAAGTAACTCATGTCTTTCATGCCTGAGACCTTTAGTCAAAATGACCATCCTCCTTGGTCAATGTGAACATTTCAATCAAGTTGGACCTTCTAAAAAATCACATTTTCTTGTAGTGTAATTAAGAATTAGAAAGGGGAAAATGAAGCAAATTAACCCCATTTACTAGTTTGGATTGACTTTCAAAGGATTTTGTCCACTTTAAGTTTACACCATGTTAATTTTTGGCACATGGTTAGTTGAAGTGAAAAATCATTGATTGAATGAACATATATACAAATTATCTAGATAATAATCCATATAATTATTTTAGCCATTTAGACCAAAACAAAGGATGACAATGAAACACAATCTTTTATGCATTATGTTTTAGGTGATTCACTTCCAAACTTGGTGTAAATGACAACAAAATTGAATTTGGTTCAAAACATAGTCTAACACACACAAAACAAATCCCCATAGACTTCAAAAAAACATGATTCAAGGTATGTTAGTTTTTCATGCTTAAAAAAAATAATGATCATAAATATTAGATGGAAAAAACTATTCATCATCTTGTGAAAAATACTTTGATATCTATCAATGAACATTAACATCAAATTCTATACCGATGGAAAGTTTGAAATGCAATTGGAATTGCTACTATGCGAAAATCTGAAATCAAAGAAACCAGCATCAGCCCAATTACACAATAAATAATTGTAGTACTTATTCACATAACAAATATATAAATTTTAGAGGTTTACCTACAAACTCACACTTTATATATGAAAGTGTGTTGTTGCTTTGTAGTACCATAACTATCACTCACAACACAACAAGCCACCATGTGATTTCCTTATGACAAACCAAAGATGAAATCATATCACAACAACCCAAATAAAGGGTTTTTTTTGGGTGTGTTTAATGCCTCAAATTTATAGTAGCAAAACATTTATTACAAAAGCCTAGAGAGGTTCAAACTATCCTAATATGAATACAAATAATAGGTAGGAATTTCTTGCATATACAAAGCTTTACTTATGATCAATATTCAAGTTTCAACCTTGAAAAGAACATATAGGTTCAAAATGATAATAACATTGCTATGATTATTTGATGACACATTTTGACCCTACATTTTGATTATTTCCTATGATTTTGATAAAAATTATCGGTAGACCACCTTCTAAATATTATTAGACATATGTTTGGTCTAAAAATTGATGTGAAAGTTTTAATATTTCAATGTGAAATGAATTATGAATGATAAAAAATGACAAAAAATGACATTTAATTGTTTCTTGTAAATTGGGAAAGTTTCAATGCATTTTATTCTTAATTTCTTCATTTGATGGTGGTGTATTTTACAATTTCTATTTCCAATGTCATTATTATGGCATGCTTTTTAAGTTCATTTTTTTCATTCAATTTGTGCTACAAACTTAATGTCATCATTTCATTATAAGTTTTTTTTTTAATAGTATACATTCCATATTTTAAAATATGATTCTTACTAGAATTTATTATAACATAGGTAATTAAAAATTTGATAATGTTATATGTTGAATATAGATTTACATTTTAAGTTCATTTACAATCTAAAAAATTATGATTGTGATATTCCAAATAGTCCTTCTAACTATGTTCTCACCCTACTTGCATCGTTCCTCAATCACAAATGAGGTACAACTTAATAATTTGTTTGGTTTCAAACTTCAAATACAATCCTCAATATTTGTTCAATAAACAAGCTTCATTTTAGTTTGCAAGTGTCATAATTTGTATTGGGAACACAAAAGTTGCTAAACAAGATGATTAAACAAGTATGCAAATTTAAGATTTTGTGTCCACGATCCCATCCAATGTTTTGTATTGAAATGGTTTATTGGAATGTTGAAATTTGTTGAGGTTTGTAATTTTCAAAGGTTGGTTATTTGGGGTGCAAGATGGCAAGATTCGAAAAGGTGTGGTGAGTTTACGGTGCAAAGCAATAAGTTGGAGTGTAGAGCAATGCCCCAAAACTAGCATAGTTGGGATTGCCTCATTGGGGTGAATGCATGAATGGGTGGATGAATATTGATGTCATAGTGTAATTTTTTGCACAATCATTTTGTTCAAACCTTTTTTTTTAATGTACATGAAGGTTGGTTTTAAATCTACTAGATTAATGGATTTTTGTTGTTTAACTACTTAGTCATTTGGGGTTTGAAAAAGCAAATGAACTTATGGGGGATATATTCATTTGTTAGTATTGGCAACCCATCCATGCATTCACCCATTAGACATAAATAATTCATCTATAGAAACTTGAAGGCCTATTGAATTTGTAGCAAAATATATTTTTTCTTTTCTAGGGAATGATTAAAAAAGAATAACATTATGGGGATTCCACTTGAGAGGGAAAAAAAACTTACACATCCTTGTTATTTTCTATAATGAATTGAAGATCTATTCTCCTGAAAGGTCCAAGAATGGAAAGTTGTAGTGTAGAATGATTATACTTGTGAAGTAATTTCTTAACATATTGCAAGCAAAATAGGATTTTTACATGCACATGATCATTCACCTTAGCTGACTTTTTTGGAATACTTTTTTGCATTATGTTACTTTGTCTGGATGTGATTGTGGAGACAAAATCCCATTCTAAACATAACACTACTATTTGTGCATCTTCTCTCATTAGCCACCACATTCATATGTGCTAAAGGAAAGATGGGTTTACAAAAGACCTTCTCTAGGAATTGCAAGTAGAGATTTTCTAGGACAATGTTGAATTTGGCAAGCAAAGGCAAGAACGCTCATGCAAGGTGAGAAGCCATTGAAGTTGTGGACCTTGATGTGATTGTAATGATTTAAAGATGCAACTCACACATTTTTAAAGTAGGATTGCACATATGGATAGACTAGAATGGGGAGATATTACTTCAAGAAGATGGCTCGATCACCATCACCATCTTTTTCCTCTCTACTTTTTCCATCCACATATATTAGCTACAATTGTGAGGTTAATGCAAAAAAACCAAATGTTGGTGTGATCCATTCTAGAAACAAAATTCTTTAACATGATGACGAACAAGCCTCCAAATTCTTTATATTGTTATTCATGCTACATTGCTTATCTCATTGTGGAGCTTCAAAATTTCCACACCCTTTTCAACTAGTTCTATTTTGGTTTCAGATTCCAAAGGACCCTAAAACAAGCTCTTCAAATCTTGAACTTCAATATGGATCGCCTAAAAGATTATAGTCAATCAACAACAATTTGTTCAAATGGAGGGTTGTAATATGAATTGCCGGAAAATGACATTTATGTATTGAAATGTATGTTCATTCTATTGGACAATGGTCAATAGTGTTGCCCAAATACATGTAAGAAATAGATTCTCTAAATCTTGAGGTTGATTGTGAAGATAAATAAGGAGGTGAGAAAGGAAAAGGACATGAACCACAATGGTGGAGTTGTCATGCCTTCTTGAGAGGCCCTTAGGAGAGAACCACAAACTCAAATATGCACTTTTGATACGCAATTTCGAAATGCACTTTTGATACACACTTTCCTCCTATTGTTGAAAATGAGCACTCACTAGTTCACAATTCCATTAGTTCGAGATCTAGTAATCTCTTTTGTATCTCTTGAGGCAAAGGAATGAGGAACACACTCATTGAGAAAACTTGGAATTCTTTAGGTGTGGTTGTTTTTTCAATAGTTCATGGTGGAATCACAACTGTAATATTGAAGGGAGACAATGGGGACAAACCCCTATTGCTTGTGATACTAGTGGGTTACCAATTAGGGCCATTTGTGAAAGGTGGAATTTCCCCTAGAAGCTCTGCCCTTCTCCTTGCCCTTGCTGCTAATATTCTCTCCTTCCATATCCTTCCATCCTGTACAAACACTATTTGAATGAGACTTTCCATTGACTACTTCACACTGAGCTAATGGCCTATAGAAAATGAATATATTGAAACATATTCTTTTACTTGATTGGCATTCCAAGACCCACAAATCATAGTGTATTGTGTGTGATAGAGATCAAGTATATGAGATGTCTTCCTTCTTGAAGGATTTACAGGGACAAAAGAGGTCACGAAAAGCATTGAAGATCTCCTTGCTTTGAGATACACAAGGTGGGGTTGGATCAACCTCTAGGAGGGAGGTGCATACAGTTCAATGGGTGCATGAACTCTAGTAAGAACAATCTCTGTTTCCTTTGGTGAACATGCAATCTCAGATCATATGGACAGCGGCATAAGACTGCAAGTGCATGAGATTTGCTAGAAAATGATGGTTTCTTTGCTGTCTCTCTCCTACACAATGTTGAGAACAGAACAAACACAAAACATGAGCTGGAATTGAATGAGTAACAAACACCAAACAAAGGGGAGGGTTTAATATTTACTAACATGCATGATTCCAGGCTCGGGTCGCGGGCACTGCATAGGTTGGTCAACATCCAATGGCTCTGAAGGGTGCTCCACTGGAACAAATATATCCAAAGGCACCACACCATGTGGGCTTTTGCTTGCATTGGTCTGATTTCCATTTGTAATACCCTGTGTTCTTGAAGCCTTCACTTCCTGCACCAAGCAAATCGGTCATTATGGGTGCCATCAGGTCTGACATTAGATCTTCCCACACACTGTACTGTGATGCACAACCATAGATTATGTTGATAAGAAGCCTTCAGACCTAAAATGTTTTTGAATGCAGAATGTAGACATTTGTATAAGCAAAATTCAGGGGATCTCCAGATTGAGAACATACCAAAACCCTAGACAGCACAATCAATTCAGAAGGCTATAGAATGCACATCCCTCATGACCACACTTATTTTCTAGGGCCTAAACTGAAGATAGTTTTCCTGCCTTGCCATTTGACTTCCAATGCACAGTCCATAGAATAACAATACCCATAGAAGGGAAGCCGATAAAAATGAAATACGATTGGAAAACAAAAAGAGGGAGAGCAGCAATAGAGGTTGACATGCACCATGAACTGTGCTGAACGACGTGATGATCTGTTTCCAAACATATCCACCATCACTCTCCCACACATCCACTTCTTACACCTGCAATGCAATGCAAACAACACCCAAAAAAATGGAAGAATCTTCCCTCACTTCCCCTGATCTCAATGCCCTACTGTCTGTCTGTCTAACAACCCATCTGTCTTTGTCTTTTCCGCTTCAACTCATGTGCTTGACCAAAAACTGCAACAACAAATCAGACCCAATGCCACATTCTCACCACAGAGTGTGTTTATCTTTCTAGAAGATCATACTATACAGCAGCAGCAGCAGCAGCAGCAGCAGCAGGAGATGTGCAAGCAAGCATCAAAGCTGCTAACAAATGGATTTCTGGAAGGAACCCAATACATCAAAAAAATTAGGTAGGTACCCAATGTAATTTCTCCTCAGTGAACACTACAGCTTACATCAGGACTTGATCCCAAAGCCAAACATCTGTAGTTCTGAATGTGCTGCAAGTCTCATAGTTTGAGTCTCTCCATCTTTGTGAAAACAACGGGATTCAGAGCTCTCTGGAAAGCTGGAAAACAAATTCAGAGCAGCTGGAAGGCAACAACAAACATGGCATTGATCAGGCCTTGTCCCTGATTCTTGCTTCTTCTTCTTCTTCTTCTTATGTTTTTTTCCTGCATTTTACTCTTCCCATTTCAGCCAAGGCAGTTAGTTGCAAGGAGAGAGGAGAAAAAAAAAGAAAAGAAAAGAAAAAGGAACATAGTTGTTCTTTCAAGTCTACTAGAGATCCACCAGTTGCAAGCCATGCATGCAAAGTTCCTCTGAGGAGGAGGAGGAGCTGTTGCTGCTTCTGCCCCTTCTGCAAAAGGGGACTGGATTCCCTTCTGCCATCCATCCATCCATCCATCCACCAGTGGACCATGAAGGATGGATGGTAAGTAGCCAAGAAACAGTTTTCTGTTGGGTTTCAAGTTCCATACTTAACCATGGTGGTTACCTCAGTTGCTTTTGGGTTGTAGTTTAGCAGGTAGGTACTAATAAGAACAGTCCTTACCTTTATGTATAAACCAAACCACTATCTGCTTACTTACTAGTTACCTATTTTCCTACCTATCTGCCTAGATATAGTATCTAAACTCTTACAAAATGGGTTAGTGAGGTTGAAACCCCAATATTTCATCCACAACCCAGTCATCCATCCCCTTCCTTTTTGCCTTTTTCATTACTACTCTTTTATTATACTACCTACCTAACCCAACCAACCCAACCCAACCCAACCCACCATCACTGCATGAGAGCTGTTGTGATGAGTGAGTTAGTGGGAAAGATGAGATCTTGAGACTTGAAGCTTCTATGTATTTGAGGACTCAAACAAGAGCTTGAGACTTGAAATTTCAATATATTTGAGATCTCAAACGAGATTTAGAGACCTGAATTTGTTACATATATTTGAGATCTGAAACGAGATTTTGAGACCTGAAGTTGTTACACATTTGAGATCTTAAACGAGATCTTGAGATCTGAAGCTTCTTTGGTTGAAGAAGGTTGGTATGTTGGTAATGATCAACTTATCATGTATCTTGGCATCTAGTGGAAATACTAATGATTTATTGGAGTAACAATTACTCAACTTTGTTGGAAATTGATCTTTGATGAAAGGACCTCTACTTAAAAGCATGAGTGTATGGATTTTGTTCATCTTTTTCATATGATCACAACATGTTCTACTGCATTTGTTTGTCCTACTTAACAAGCCTATTTGGTGTTATTTTTGCTGGTGGGTTGCTTGCAGGTCAGCCCTGGTTTGAAGACACAGCACACTTTGTCATGTTGAGTGGGAAGGAAGCAAAACTACAAGGCTATGATGACATCATTAGGAATGAGGACTACTATGACAATCTCATGTGTGACACAAGTGCAAAATCCACATTTCCTGGCATCCAATTACCAAAATTTCCCCCCCAAGAAAAATAAAATAAAAAATAGTCATATTCACTCTATGAAAATTTAAAAATTTCCCAATTTTTGGTTTTAAAAAAGAAAAAAGAAAAAAAAAACAACTATTACAGACCCCCTTCTACTACTGCTCTTTGTTATATGACATTTACCTTCCATGTAATCGCCCCCACTAAAAAAGGCTGAATACCATGAAGAGTCTGTGGCATCATAAGAGTCCACTTGTGGATGGAACTAAGTTAACTACGTAATTAATAACTGTTCTTCTTCTCTTCATAAGTGCAAAAGAAAAAAGAAAGTTGTACATAGAGTGCATTACATACTCAGGACCGATTGATTGTTCCTTTTCCTTCCAAGAAAGCCTTGACTATGAGAAGAAGGCTTAGCCCTTAACATTGGGAAGATGAAATAGCACAGAAAACACAGCCATTTCTGTAAGCTTCAATTCTAATCAAAGGTAGGTTAGAGACATTTGCTCTGTGTAGTTTTGAGTTGAGAGAAATGGGTACTTCCAGGCTGCCAACTGCTGGAGCTATACAGGGAGGAATGTCAGTTGTCAGTTGAGTAGAGTGCAGAGTAAGTTCAAAATTTTGGCCTCCTCATCACAATGATGATGATGATAGGACAGCTTTCTGGTCTAACAACAAAAATAATAATCATAATAAATAATAATAATAACATATCTATATATATATATATATATATATATATATATATATATATATATATATATATATATATATATATTTTTATATATAT